>JAAGKN010000139.1_pt1 | contig 105873 bp, 77 predicted proteins | sample 6206371 | NCBI WGS metagenome assembly JAAGKN01 (sample SAMN11533720, study PRJNA540317) | gut metagenome | isolation source: fecal pellets from male and female animal of same cohort | host: Peromyscus leucopus | place: USA:CA | collected 2017
AAGATAATGATGGAGATGTAATTAGGGAATTTACAGATGTAGTTGGAAAATATATTTTAGATAATAATATTCCAATAACAGATGGGACAGGAACATTGGTAGAAGAAAAAGATGAAAATGGAAATGTAATAGATAAAAATTATAAAATAACACATTTAGATCCTGGATACTATATAGTAATAGATGCTGAGGCAAACGACAAGGATGATGCATACAGTAGATATTTAATTGATGTGGTACAAAATGTAACAATGGAACCTAAAACATCAACTCCAAAATTAAACAAAAAGGTAATTGGGAATAATCTTAAAACATTAGTAGATGAATCATATGTTGTAGATGATAAAAGAAATACAGCAACATATAAGGAAGAGTCAGAAATATATAATGCAGAAGATTATGATATAGAATTCGAATTAAAATCATACATTCCAAATCCAGATGGATATAATACATACAAATTTGAAATAGTAGATATTCTAGCAAAAGGATTTGACTATGATAGAAATTCAGTAAAAGTAATGCTAGGAAGTACTGAATATCCAAAAACAAGAGTAAATGAAATAGGTGAAACAGTAAATAATTACACAATAAGAGATGTAGTAATTACAGAATCAAATTATGAAACATATAAATCATATTTCGAAGAAGAAGGAAAAGAATATCCAGAAGGATATGCAGAAAGTCAATATGGTAAGACATTAATTTTAATCGAAATAAATGATTTAGTAGAACAGTTAAAAGCAGGTGTTGTACAAAAAGCACAAGATGTAATAGTTACATATAACGCTAAATTAAATGGAAAAGGTGAAGTTGGAAATACTCCAAACATAAATGAAGCATACTTAAAATATTCAAACAATCCATATAATAATGATCAAATAACTCAAACATCAACACAAACAACTTATACATATACAATAGACTTAAACTTAGATAAAATAGCAGAACTAAAATCTGAAACAGATGAAAAGAAATACTTAGAAGGTGCAGAATTTGAAATATACAGTGAGCCAAATACAGTTGAAGAAAGAACTCCAATAGCAATAATAACAACAGACGAACTACGACAAGCACTATATAGTAGTCTAGGTGTAGGAACATATTACTTAAGAGAAGTTAAATCACCAGAAGGCTATAACAAATTAAGAGAAGAAATCGAAATAGAAGTAAAAGCGATATGTGATGAATTTGGAACAATAACATGGAGCGTAGAAGAAAAAAATAATAATAGTTTAATACATGTACAAATAGTAGAAAAAGAAGGGACAACAATTCCAGAGATTAAGTTACAAGTGGAAAATACATCTGGATTCCAATTACCATCAACTGGTGGAATAGGAACAATAGTATTTACAGTAGCAGGATTAAGTATAATGTTAATTGCAATTTGTTGTTTAAAACTAAATAAGAAAAAAATATAAACTTATGAAAGAATGACTGTGAATAGCATTTAAACAAAAGATTTACTGAGCTATTCACTAGATTCTCCTATAAATAAAAAAGAATTTTACAATTAATTAAAAAATTGTAGAATTCTTTTTTTTCTAGTACAAAAGTATATTTCAATTACGTATATGTTTGAGTGTTATTTAAAAGATATACAAATGAAATGCAAAAGATATATAATCTTAAAATACTGAAAAAACTTGAATTTTACTATTAAGTATAAGACTTAATAATATGATTTGTACTCATTTTACCATAAACTTTGGCAATTTCAAGTTTTGTGATTTTACAATAATTTCAATTATAAAATTTAAGTTATAGTTACAGTATCAATGACTCTAGAGATTTAAAAATTATTATTAAGTCTTATACTTAATAATAATTTTTAAAATTGATAGGAGAGTTGATATGGAACTGGAAAGAAGAAATAAAATAAGAAAAGCAGTATTTAAAATAGTATTTATTTTTCTTTTATTAAATTTAGTAATATTTTTTAAAACAGAAGTAAAGGCAGCAACTTATGGAAAAGATTACTTTGGAGAAGAATATTCAAATGGATATATAAGAAATGTAACATCTAGCGATGTTATAAGAGTGTCTTCTGGTATAAGTCTGAAAAAAGGTAGTCAAATTTATTCTAGTACATATGATGGATTTAAAAATTCAACATATTATACTAGCAATAATACAAGCAAATCTGCATATATAGATTATTCGCAAGCTGCTAGATATATAGATAGCAGTGGAAGTCCAATATGGCTTGATATGAGAGTATATGTTTGGACCAATAATAAAAGTTATTCTTGGTCATTATATTCAAGTGGATTTCAATTATATAATTTATATAAAGGTAGTCAACAAACATATATGGAACTACATTTTTACAAAACAGGACATTGTGGAGAGGCAGATTATGAACAGACATTTAAAGGAGTAAATAGATTTAATGATATAGATCGTACGGAAGGAATTATGGTATATTCTGGATATAATCAATTTTTCTTGCAGAGTGGAATACCACTTGCATATGTTCCAATAGGAAGTAAAAATAGCACTAATGGAAATAATCCATTTAGTACAAGTGGAACAACATCATATCCATATTTTTTTGGAACTAGAGAAAATGATTCTACTGATGGTGTTTGGATAGAGATAAATAGTACACCATCTTCTCCATTTAAAATTTCATATGGGACTAAAAGTGCCCCTAGAGGAATGCCAATGTTTTATCAAGGAACTGCTATAGAGTATTACGTAGATGGTGTTCTAAAAGATAGAGCTTATACTGTGCCATATGGTACATATAAACTTATAGATACATCAAAACTAGATGCACAGAAGTATGGATATGCTGTTGATGGATGGTATACAAACACCAATTATAATACAAGAATATATGATGGAATTGCAGGTACTAGTACGATTAAAGTATATGGAAGATATATAAAATATACGATAACAGTAGATAATGAAAAAAATGGGCATACATATAATTCATATCAGGTGTTTAAAGGTGATTATTATGAAAAAGAAGATCAAAATGGTAAAAAAATACCAACATTATCAAACATAGAATGGAGTACAGAACTTCAAAAAGAAATAACAACAGAGGATGAACACGAAAAAGGAAAGACACATGGAGATAAAATAATAGAAGCTTTAAAAGAAAAAAATCCAGAACTTTATAAAAACTGTGAAACAGCAGATGATATAGCCAAAGAACTTCAAGGAAAACCAAATGATGGAGATGTAATACGAGAATTTACAGATATAGTTGGAAAATATATTTTGGATAATGATATTCCAATAACCAAAGGAACATCCACACTTTTAGAAGAAAAGGACAAAACAGGAAATGTAGTATCTAATTATAAAATAAAAGATTTAGAACCAGGATATTACATTGTAATAGATGCAGAAGCAAATGCAAAAGATGACGCATACAGTAGATATTTAATAGATGTAGTGCAAGATGTAACAATGGAACCAAAGTCATCGATACCGAAATTAAAGAAAAAAGTAATAGGAAATAATGTTAAAACAAAAATAGATGGAACATATGTAGAAGATGAAAAAAGAAACACAGCACTATATAAAGATGTGTCTGAAACATATAATGCCAAAGATTACGATATAGAATTTGAATTAAAATCATACCTTCCAAATCCAGATGGATATAATACTTATAAATTTGAAATAGTAGATATTTTAGCAAAAGGATTTGATTTAGACAACAATTCAATAAAAGTATATTTAGGAGAAAATGAATATCCAAAAACAAGAGAAAAAGTAATAAAAGGAAATGAAGAAACAGGCGAAGAAGATAGAATAGAAACAGTAGAAAATTACACAATAAAATATGTAGTAATTACTGCTGAAATTTATGCGGAATATAAAAAATACTTTGAAGAAGAAGGAAAACAGTATCCAGATGGCTATGCAGAAATCCAATATGGAAAGACATTAATTTTAATCGAAATAAATGACTTAATAGGACAAATAAAAGATGAGGTAATAATACCTGGACAAGATGTATTTGTAAGATACAATAGCAAATTAAATGGAAATGGAGAAGTAGGAAATACTCCAAATATAAATGAGGCATACTTAAAATATTCGAACAATCCATATAATAATGAGCAAATAACACAAACAACAACTCAAACTACTTATACATATACAATAGACTTAAATGTAAGCAAAATAGCAGAATTAAAAGCTGAAACAGACGAAATGGAATATTTAGAAGGAGCAGAATTTGAAATATATAGTGAGCCAAATACAGTTAAAGAAAGAAAAGTAATTGCAACAATAACAGTAGAAAGTATAATTGATGCCGAAGGAAATATCATTTCAAGTAAAGGTTTATATAGTAGTTTAGGAGCAGGAACATATTACTTAAAAGAGGTAAAAGCACCAGAAGGATATAACAAACTAAGAGAAGAAATAGAAATTGAAGTAAATGCAACATGTGACGAATATGGAACAATAACATGGACAGTAGAAGAAAAAAATAATAATAGTTTAATACATGCACAAATTGTAGAAAAAGAAGGAACACTAATCCCAGAAATTAAACTACAAGTAGAAAATACTTCAGGATTTCAACTACCAGTAACAGGTGGACAAGGAACAGTAATATTTACTATAATAGGAATCTCAATAATGGTAATTTCAGTAATATTAAAAAAATATACATATAGTTTTAAGAATAATGAAAGATGAATTAAATAACATTTCACCAAAGTGATTTACAATTTTGTAAATCACTTTGCCTTTTGTAAATTGTAAATTGTGTTGTGAGTTTTTTGGTACTAATTGATATGCTTAGAAATAATATATAATTTTTTAAAAGTTCGGAGCCTAAATGGCGGGCACCAATTTTGCTGAAGAATTCAGCAAATATTGGGCAAAACTTTTAAAAAATTCATATATTACTTCTAAGCAAAACTATTTTAATAAAAACACTCACACAACTAACAATTTATTGCTATTTAGTTGTAAAATATGTTATAATACTAAGCAAAGTAAATCGTAAATAGGAAAAGGAAAAATTATGGAAATATCAAGAGATTGGAAAGATTATGAAATATTAGATATGTCAGATGGAGAAAAATTAGAACATTGGGGAAATATCACTCTAATAAGACCAGACCCACAAATCATTTGGAAAGAAAAAACATATCCAGAAAAATGGGAAAATGCTAATGCAAGATATAATAGAAGTAATAAAGGTGGAGGGTATTGGGAATACAATAAAAGATTACCAGAAAGCTTGGCAAGTACATTATAAAGAATTAACATTTAATATAAAACCAATGGGATTTAAACATACAGGATTATTTCCAGAGCAAGCAGTTAACTGGGACTGGATGATAAATAAAATAAAATCATCTGGAAGAAAAGATATAAAAGTTTTAAATCTTTTTGCATATACAGGTGGAGCAACTGTTGCATGTAGTTATGCAGGAGCAAGTGTATGCCATGTAGATAGTTCAAAAGGAATGGTTGCATGGGCAAAAGAAAATGTTGCATCTTCAGGATTAGCTGATAGACCAGTTAGATTTATAATAGATGATGTTACAAAATTTGTTCAAAGAGAAATTAGACGTGGAAATAAATATGATGCAATTATAATGGATCCACCATCTTATGGTAGAGGAAAAAATGGAGAAGTATGGCAATTTGAAAATAATATATCAGATTTAGTAGAACTATGTTCTAAGGTTTTATCTGATAATCCATTATTCTTTTTAATAAATTCATATACTACAGGAATTTCATCTAAAGTTTTAGAAAATATTTTAACTTTAAAATTAAAATTCAAAAAAGGAAAATATGCTTCAGGTGAAATTGGACTTCCTATGAAGGATTCTAGTTTAGTTTTGCCATGTGGTATATATGGAAGATGGGAGAAATAGATGGATTTAAAAGTGTTGTATGAAGATAATCATATAATTGTTGTTGAAAAACCAGTAAATATTCCATCACAAGGTGATAAAACTGGTGATTTAGATATGCTTACAATTATCAAACAATATATAAAAGAAAAATATAATAAGCCAGGAGAAGTTTATTTAGGATTAGTTCATAGATTAGATAGACCAACTGGTGGAGTTATGGTTTTTGCAAGAACTTCAAAGGCTGCTTCAAGACTTAGTGAGCAAGTAAGAGATAAAAAAATGCATAAAAAATATTTATGTATTGTTGATGGTAAAATGGAAAAGCAAACAGGTAGTATGAGAGATTTTCTTTTGAAAAATGAAAAAACAAATACAAGTAAAGTAGTAAAAGAAGGAACTAAAAATGCTAAAGAAGCACTTTTAGATTATGAAGTTATAAAATATAATGAAGAAATAAATATGTCTGTTGTAAAAGTAGATTTACATACAGGAAGACATCATCAAATTAGAGTTCAATTTGCATCTAGAGGTCATAGTTTATCTGGCGATCAAAAGTATGGAACAAGAGGGAGAGGAAAAGGGCTTGCTTTATGGGCATATAGTTTAAGCTTTTCTCATCCAACAACCAAGGAAGAACTTACATTTGAAGATTATCCAGAAATAACAAGTAGTTGGAAAATATTAGAAGATTAATAAATTAAGGGATACATAAAAAAGTTTAATTTTAAATAATAATCTTAAAAAGGAGTTACAATATAATTTTCTTAAAGTTCGGGGCCTAAATGGCGGGCACCAATTTTGCTGAAGAATTTCAGCAAATATTGGGCAAAACTTTAAAAAATTTATATTGTAACTTTTGCTTTAATAATAAAATTTTAAAATTAAACTTTTTATGCATCCCTTAAATTCAATGAATATAATTACAAAAACTTAAATATAATTATTGTAGTATTGGTAAAATACTGTTTAAAAACTATTTAAAGTGGAGGTTTTTATGAAAGATAAAATCATAAGAAGCTGTTTTGTAATTGGATTATTAACAGTGTGTATATTGCAATTTTGTATGTATTCTCAGGCAACTTCAGAACTTAGCAATGAATTATTAGCATGGGGATTTAGAAGAGGAGAAAATCATTCTCAACCAACATTAGATAATAAACCAGAAAAAATAGTAAAAGAATTTAATGATATTTCAATGGGAAATGAAACATCTAATAAAATTTATTTAACATTTGATTGTGGATATGAAAATGGATATACAGAAGCAATATTAGACGCTTTAAAAGAAAATGATGTAAAAGCATCTTTTTTTATAACTGCACATTATTTAAATACAGCAAGTGATATTGTGAAAAGAATGATTGAAGAAGGTCATATTGTAGGAAATCATACAGTTAATCACAAATGTTTACCAAATATAAGTGATGATGAAATTAAATCTGAAATTATGAACTTGCATAATAGTGTTTATGAAAAGTTTAATTATGAAATGACATTTTTTAGACCACCAAAGGGAGAATTTAGTCAAAGAACAGCTAAAATTGTACATGATTTAGGATATACAAGTGTTATGTGGTCATCTGCATATGATGATTGGGATGTTGAAAAACAAAATAGAGAAGAATATGGAAAAAAGAAAATTGTGGATAATATCCATAATGGATGTGTTTTATTACTACATGCTACTTCTAAAGACAATAGTATAATTTTAAGTGATGTAATTAAAGAAATTAAAAATATGGGGTATGAGTTTAAAAATATAGATGAATTTGAAGGCTAGAATTGTTGAATTATGTAGAATTATATGGTAGAATAACTTCGTGAAAGAATTTTTAAAATTGGAGATAAAAAATGGGATTTTTAGATATGGAAATTAATAAGTCACTATATATAAAAATATTAATAGCTTTTATAGTTTTAGTTATAGTGTATTTGGCTCTAACAATGAGTTCACTTTTAATATGTAAATCATATACTTTAGGACCAAATACAGAAGTTATTTCAATAAATCCAGAAAACAATGTGGAATATGTTGAAAATGGAGAAATAAGTGCACATATAGATTTAATAGAACATGAAAAAAATGGTAAAACAATTGAAATATCTGGTTGGGCATTTAGAGAGGGGGCAGAATTAAATTCTATAAATTCTAGTTACGTATTAAAGCATCAAGAAACTGGAAAAATGTACTTAATGAGAACTCAAATGGAAGAAAATATAAATTTAGTAGAAGAAAATCATAAAAAGGCAGGTCTTCATGCTCGTTCTTTAGTATTTGGAATGCCAAAAGGAGCGTATGATATATATGTTTTATATCATAATGATAGTGAAGATATTTTAGCATTTACATTAATATCTTTTGAATTAAATTAGTAGAGGATGGACAAGAAATGGAAGAAAAAATAGTAGAATTCTTTAAGAAAAATGGAAGACTTGCAATATTTGTTTTATTTATATTAGAAATTATTTTAACAATGTTTGTTACACCAGATAAATTTGACGATTCATATTTTATAGAACAAGTTACAAATAGAAGTATTACTTCTTTTGTAGGAGAAAGATATAGTTGGTGGTCTTCAAGAGTTATAATTGAATTTGTTTTATGTTTTATGTTAAAAACATCTAAATACTTATGGATTTTAGTAGAGGCATTTATGGTTGGTCTAGCTGGATATTCAATTTCAAAAGTATTTATTAAAGATAATAAAAAAGAAAATACAGTAATGTTAGTATTTATGATATTAGCATATCCATTAAATAAAATGGCAAGTGCTGGATGGGCTGCAACAACAGTAAATTATATGTGGCCATTAGCAACAGGATTATTTGCATTAATTCCAATAAGAAAAATTTGGGATGGTGAAAAAATTAGAGCTTATGAGTATATATTATATACAATTGCTCTTATATTTTCAGGAAATGCAGAAATTTCTTGTGCAATTTTAACAGGAGCATATGTTTTATTTACAGCACTTTATATAATAAAAAATAAAAAGGTAAATCCATATCTTATAATTCAAACACTAATTATTATTGCAAGTTTAATATTCATACTAACTTGTCCAGGAAACCATGCAAGAAATAATGAAGAAATTGCAAATTTATTTAAAGATATGAATATGTTATCATTCCTAGATAAAGTAGGGTTAGGATTTACATCAACAATGGGATTAATAATTGGAAAAGGAAATATTATATATTTATTATTTACAATGTTAATTGCAGTTTATATTTTTTCAAATTATAAAGAAGAAACACTATATAAAATTATTGCTGTAATTCCATTTTTATCAATTTTATTAATGTATTATTTAGCCCCAATAACAGATAATATGTTTCATTTTGCAGTATCATTTAGAAAACTTGTTGCAACAGAAAGTGTAATATTATCACCAGCTACAAGTAATAATATGCTATATGTAGTTCCAATAATATTTTCTTTTATAAATTTTATAGCAATAACATTATCATTATTACTAATATTTAAGAAATTAAACAATAATGTAGCATTAATAGTATTTTTTGCTGGTCTTGCATCTAGATTAGTAATGGGATTTTCACCAACAATTTTTTCGTCTGGTGAAAGAACAATGATATTTTTTGAATTTGCTATGATTATAGATAGTATTTTAATATGGCAAGAATTAATGAAGAAAAATGATAAAAATGATATAAAAGTTCAAAAAAGAACTGGAACAATTATAAAATGTATTGGTGCAATTCAATATTTTAATATCTTACTTTGCATTTTATATACTCAAAAATAAATATAATAGAACAAAAGAAGAAGGGGAAAATATATGAATGTATCAAATTTTACTGAAAAATCAAAAGATATAATAACATCTGCAAGTAATATTACTGTTAGTAATAATAATTCAGAAATTACAGAATTTCATATGGTTTTAGCTTTAGTAGAAACAAATGAAAGCTTAGTAACTATGCTTTTGAAAAAAATGGATATTGATGTTAATTCATTAAAAATTATGATTCAAGAGAAAATAGAGACTTTTCCTAAAGTAACTGGTGCAGTTGCATTACGTTTTTCTCAAACAGCAGAAAAATCATTAGATGAAGCCGAAAAGCAATCTAAAAGCATGAAAGATGAATTTATTTCAGTAGAACATATAATGCTTGGAATTATTGAATGTGGTTCAGATGAATTAAAAAGAATTTTTAAAGTATACAAGCTAGATAAAAATAAATTTTTATCAGCACTAAAAGATTTAAGAGGGAATGGTAAAGATATCAAAGACTCAGATGATGGAGATTCAGATATTTTACAAAAATTTGGAAAAAATGTTACAGATCTTGCTAAACAAAATAAATTAAATCCTGTTATAGGAAGAGATGAAGAAATTAGAAATGTAATTAGAATTTTGTCTCGTAAAACTAAAAATAATCCAGTTTTAATAGGAGAACCTGGTGTTGGAAAAACAGCTATTGTAGAAGGTCTTGCACAAAGAATTGTTAGAGGAGATGTTCCTACAAGCTTAAAAGGAAAAACAATTTTTGAACTTGATTTAGGATTATTAATAGCAGGTGCAAAATATAAAGGTGAATTTGAAGAAAGATTAACAGGAATTTTAAAAGAAATTGATAATTCACAAGGTAATATAATTTTATTTATAGATGAAATTCATAATTTAGTTGGCGCTGGAAAATCAGATGGTGCTATGGATGCAAGTAATCTATTAAAACCGCGTTTAGCAAGAGGAGAACTACATTGTGTTGGTGCTACTACACTTGATGAATATAGAGAATATATAGAAAAAGATCCAGCTTTAACAAGAAGATTTCAACAAGTTTTAGTGCCAGAGCCAACAGTTCAAGATGCTATTACAATTTTAAGAGGAATTCAAGAAAAATTTGAAATATTCCATGGTGTTAAAATTCAAGATTCAGCAGTAGTTGCTGCTGCAACTCTTTCAAATAGATATATTGCAGATAGATTTCTTACCAGATAAAGCAATAGATTTAATAGATGAAGCATGTGCTATGATAAGAAGTGAAGTAGAATCTATGCCAACAGAATTAGATGTGATTTCAAGAAAAATTATGCAATATGAAATAGAAGAAAAATCATTAGATAGAGAAGATAATCCTAAATTTCAAAGTCGTTTAGTTGAATTAAGAAAAGAGCTTTCGAGCTTAAGAGAACAATTTCAAGATATGAAATTAAAATGGGAAAATGAAAAAAAGAATATTGCTAAAGTTCAAAAATTAAAAGAAAAAATAGATGATGTAAATAGTGAAATTGAAAAAGCAGAAAGAAATTATGATTTAAATAAGGCTGCTGAATTAAAATATTCTACATTACCAAATTTGAAAAAAGTATTAGAACAAGAAGAAAAAGAAATAGAAAAAACACAAGGTGCAAATACATTATTAAGAAATAAAGTAACAGAAGAAGAAATTGCAAAAGTAGTTTCAAAATGGACAGGAATACCAGTTTCTAAACTTGCAGAAGCAGAAAAGCAAAAATTGCTTAGTTTAGAATCAATATTACATGAAAGAGTAGTAGGACAAGATGAAGCTGTTAAAAAGGTAAGTGAGGCTATTTTAAGAGCAAGAGCTGGTATTGCTAATCCAAATAGACCAATAGGATCATTTATGTTTTTAGGACCAACTGGTGTTGGTAAAACAGAGTTAGCAAAAACTTTAGCAGCTACACTTTTTGATGATGAAAAAAATATGATAAGATTAGATATGTCTGAATATATGGAAAAATTTAGTGTAACAAGGCTTATTGGTGCACCTCCAGGATATGTTGGATATGAAGAGGGAGGACAGCTAACAGAAGCTGTTAGAAGAAAACCATATTCAGTAGTGTTATTTGATGAAGTTGAAAAAGCTCATCCAGATGTATTTAATATTTTATTACAAGTATTAGATGATGGAAGAGTTACAGACTCACAAGGAAGACTTATAGATTTCAAAAATACAGTAATTATATTAACATCTAATTTAGGTTCACAAGTAATATTAAAAAGCATATCTGAAAATAAGAAGATAACAGATTCTGCAAGAGATAATATAGATATGATATTAAAACAACATTTTAGACCAGAATTTTTAAATAGATTAGATGAAATAATTTGTTTTAAAGCGTTAGAAAAAGAAGTTGTTTTTGGAATTGTTGAATTAATTTTAAAAGGATTAATAAATAGAGTTGCAGAAAATGGAGTTGAACTTTCATTTACTAAAAATTCAGTAAGATGGCTTGTTGAAGAAGGTTATGATATGGAATTTGGAGCAAGACCATTAAAAAGAATAGTTCAATCACAAGTAGAAACTTTAGTGGCTAGAAAATTAATTTCAGGCGAAATTAAAGATGGAGATAAGGTAGAAGTATACTACGATAAAAGAATCCATAGTCTTAATGTAAGACCAAAAAGGGAAGAAGTTAAGGAAACACAAAACGAAAATTAAAAAAGAATACGACTTATTTCAAATAGTCTAAAAAAGAAGGATATCTAATTGATATCCTTCTTTTTATATATTTTAAATTCTTGGTGTTACTTTATAAATAACTTTGAAATTATCAAATTTATCTAATTCATTTCCATATAGGCATTCTAGATAATTATTTAATTCTTTTAAATTTTTTGAAGCTCTTATTATTGCTGGATTTAAATATAGAATTAAACATTAATTCTAATGCTAAATCTACAGCTGCATATACAGAGCTTTTTTCTTTAACTCTCATAAATCTATATGCTTCTTTAAAACGAGATATTATTGGCATTTTGAATTCAGATAAAGGAACTGTATATTCTTCATCAATAACATCTTGAACAGTTTGGTAACCGTTAGAAGTATTGTTTAATTTTTCCATAATATCTTTTATTGTATAAGGTAAATATACTTTTTGATTTTCTTCTGAAATAATAAGTTTTTTATTATCACAAACAGAACTTTCATCATTTTCATTATCAGAAGAAGTTTCGATTACTTCTTTATTTGAAATAGGAGTAGAGTCAACTTCATTTTTCTTTGTATTGTCTATATTTAATTCAGCATTTATTAAGTCTGAAATTGATTGATGATGTTTTTCTACTACAGTATTATTTGCAATGTTATTTTCTTCAAGTTGAGATATTGTTTGTGTAAGTGTATCAATTACTTTTAAGAAATCAGAAGTAATTTCTTCATTATTAATTTCATTATCTATTTTATGTTCTTTTGAAATTTCATTTTCTGCATCAACTAATTCTGTTAATAATTTTTCTTTTATATTTTCGTCAGATGCCATAACATCAGATAAAATATTTTCAATTTCGTTTTCTATATTTTCGATTTCAGCACATGCTTCTTCAGAATGTATTTCTTCGATTGTTGGTAATTCACCATTTTCAATAGAAGACTCATTAATGATTTCATTTGAAATGTTTTGGTCAACTGGTACTACTTCATTAACTATATCTTGAATAACAGGTTCTTCATTAATAGTTTCATTTGAAACTTCATCAGTAATAATGTCTGAAATTGAATTTTCTAATTCTTCAACTTCATTAAGAATATTAGTTAAGTCTTCGTCAATTACTTCTATAGGGTTTTCATCTATAATAGATTCTTCATTAATAAATTCATTTGAACCATTTTCTACAATAGGAGATTCATCAACAATTTCATTTGATGCATTTTCTATAATAGGAGATTCATCAATAATTTCATTTGATGTATTTTCTATAATAGGGGCTTCATTAACAATTTCATTTGAAACATCTTCAATAATAGGAGTTTCTTCTGCAATATCATCTAATTTATCTTCAAATACATAGTCAGAATCAAGTTCTTCTATTATTTCTGAAATAATAGCTTGTTCATCCGCATTAACTTCTTCTATAGGGCTTTCAGTTATAATTTCAGCAGATTCATTGTTATTAACTTCTCCAATATTATCAACAGGTTGTATTTTATTTTTTTCAAGTTCTGAAATTCTATTTGATAAAGAATTTATTGTATCATTTAAAGATGAGAATAATTCTGAAATGAAAGGTAAATCTTCTTCTAGTTGAGTTTTATTTATATTATTTTCATCGTTAATACTATTTTCTTCATTAGTATTAGAATCTTCAATAACTGGTTCATTATCTATTACTGTATGTGAATTTGATTCTGGTGTTAATACATTTAAAATATTAATATCATTATCTAAATTATATCCAGTTGTAGAATCCATTGCTGGTGTAATTGCTTCAATATTATTTTCTATTACAGGTATAGTAGCAATAGGAGAGGCTTTTACATCAAATTCTGTAACTTTTTTATCTTGACCAATTTTTGCATTTTCTATAGTTTGTTGAATTTCAGAAATTGTATTTATGTTTTGAACTGCTGATGTATCATCTATTAATTCGTTAGCAGAATTTATTAATTCAGCTTCATCATAAGAAAACTTTTTAAATATAGATTTAAATTGAGAAACTTTTGGCATAGTAACTTTTTGCTTTGAAGTAGGGGACTCAACTAAAATTCCAACTGAATTTGCAGATTCTTTAATAGGAGTTTCTTCATTATAATTTATACTTTTAAAATATGATTCATTTACTGTATCTTGACTAATTAATGCATCTAGGTCTTCAAAATTATTTTCAATAACTAGTTCATTTCTATCTTCAATAGGTGACTCTTCAAATTCATAATCTTCTTCAACATAATCATCTTTGTCTTCAACAAGTTCATCATCATAATCTTCTTCAACATAATCATCTTTGTCTTCAACAAGTTCATCATCATAGTCTTCTTCAATGTAATCATCTTCGTCTTCAACAAGTTCATCATCATAGTCTTCTTCAATGTAATCATCTTCGTCTTCAATATATTCATCATCATAATTTTCTTCAACGTAATCGTCTTCGTCTTCTTCAATGTAATCGTCTTCGTCTTCAACAAGTTCATCATCATAGTTTTCTTCAATGTAATCGTCTTCGTCTTCAACAAGTTCATCATCATAGTCTTCTTCAATGTAATCATCTTCGTCTTCAACAAGTTCATCATCGTAGTCTTCTTCAATGTAATCATCTTCGTCTTCAACAAGTTCATCATCGTAGTCTTCTTCAACATAATTGCTTTCGGCAGTAATTTCATCTTCATATTTTTCATCTTCAATATCATTTACATCTGAAAAATCAATATGATATTGCTCAAAAACAGATGGAGTATAGAAGAAAGGTGAGTTTAAATTTATAACTGGTTTTGTGTCTTTTGAAGTAGTAGATTTTGGAGTAGATAGGACAGGTGCTGAAATTATTATTGAAGTTACTTGATTATCTTCATTATCATTAACTTCTTCAACAACTTTATCTTCAACTAGTTCGTCAGTAACTGCATTGTTATAGTTTTCTTCAGCATAATCATCTTCGTCGGCAATTTCACCATCATAGTCTTCATCAACAAGTTCATCATCATAGTTTTCTTCGATATATTCGTCTTCAACAGTAGTTTCATCTTCAATTATTTCATCAACGACTTCATCAACATAGTCATCTTCGTCAACTAGTTCATCATTGTAATCTTCATTAATAACTTCATCGTCATAATTATCTTCAAGATATTCACTTTCATCTACAACATCATTATTAACTTCTTCAATAACGTTATCTTCAATTACTTCGCCAGTAACGTCATCAACAATATCTTCGACAATTTCATTTTCAACAATTTCTTCAACTTCAATATGGTTGTCTTCATCAACAACATTTTCTATATTTTGTTCATCAATGTTATTTTCTTCGTCAACAATGTCTTCATCATTTTCTTCATAAAAACTATCGATATCAATTTCTTCTTCATAATTATCTTCGATGTAATCTGTTTCATTAACAATGTTAAGAATTTCATCAATATTATTGATTGAATCTATAGCATTTTCTGCATATTTTTCTGTTACATCAAAACTTTCAACTGAATTGATTTCATTATTTAAAAGGTCATCGTTTGTATTAACAGGGGCTGAGGTAACATCTTCTGTATTTGATTTTGTATTTCCTAAATTTAGGCATAAAGTTCTTTTAGTTTTTGGTGAATGTTTACTTTTTTCTTTTCTTATGCTGTCAATTGAAATAACATTATTAATTTCTTTTTGCTTTTCTTTTGGTTCTTTATTCATAGCAAAAGAAGGAAGTTTTATTGTTCTTTTATTTGTTCCTCCAACAGCCTTGTTTAATTCTTTACCTAATTCTTCTGATCTTTTTGACATTTTTTAACCTCCATATTAACATTGACAAAATATTACAAATTGTCCTATGTTTATACCAGATATTATAATATAACAAAAATAAATTGTAAACGAATTTAATGGCAAAAAAAGTAAAATAATATTTCTTTTTTGTAACATTTTGGTTACAGTAAAAAAGAAAATGAAATATAAAACAGATTGAAACCAAAATATAAAAGTGATATGCTATAAAAGATAGTAAATAAGTGTAAGGAGAGTTTTTATGGCAGATAGTCCAGAGGAAATAGAAGCAAAAGAAAAAACAAATGATAGAGAATATTATTTAGAATTAGTAAAAACAAGACCTACATTAATTGAATGGGCAAATGAAGAAATTCGTGATGATAAAGAAGTTATTTTAACAGCGGTTAAAGTCGATGGTGGGGCATTAGAATTTGCAAGTGACAGATTAAAAGATGATAAAGAAATTCTTTTAGCAGCGGTTTCACAAGCGGGATGGACTTGTTGTTATGCAAGTGAAAAATTAAGAGCAGATAAAGATGTACTTATGGCAGCTGCAAAAAATGATGGTCAAGTTTTATATTTTGCAAGTCAAACTTTAAGAGATGATAAAGATGTTGTACTTACAGCTGTTTCTAATAAACCAATAATATTAAAATATGCAAGTTTTAGGCTACGTGATGACAAAGATGTAGCAATAGCAGCTATAAGTAAAGCAAAAAATAAAGTTTTAGAGTATATATCTCCTAGATTAAGAGAAGATGATGATATAAAATCTTTATTAAGTGAATAATTTATGAATAAAACCTTTCTTTTTGAATATATAAATAAAAAAGAGAGGTTTTGTTTTATGAAAGATTATAGTAGAGTTAGTAAATTTTTAGAAATTCCTAGAGAAGCGATTTCTAATGTTCCAAAGATAACAGTAACAGGCTTTGATGAAATTATGATAGAAAATTTTAAAGGAATTTTAGAATATGAAGATTATTTTGTGCGAATAAGTACTGAAATAGGAAATATTAATATAAATGGATTTAATTTAAAATTAAATCAAATGACAGATAATGATATTCTGGTAAGTGGAAAAATTGAAAATTTAGATTTTGAAAATAGAAAAAATGTAGAGGAGTAAAGTGCTATGATTTTCAAATGGATATACATGTTCTTTTCTGGTTATGTAACAGTAACTGTTGAGGGCTTTTTTGTGGAGCGATTTATAAACATATGTAGGAACAACAATATTGTTTTACTTGATATTGAAAGAGAAAATAATACATATTTAAAAGTTAAAATTTTGAAATCAGATTTCAAAGATATTAGACATATTGCAAAAAAGACTAAGTGTAAAATAAAAATAAGTAGAAAATCTGGAGTACCATTTTTTGTTAATAAATATAGAAAAAGAAAGATATTTGCAGTTGCTATTTTAGTAATTGCAATTTTTGTTTTTATATCAACTAAATTTATATGGAATATAGAAATAAATGGAAACGAAAAAATTGCTAAAGAAGAAATTATAGAATTGATATCTGAATATGGAATAACAACAGGAATATTAAAAAAGAATATAGATTTAGACAAAATTAGTAATTCTATAAGACTTGAAAGAAATGACATTGCATGGATTGGTATAACTTTAAAAGGAACAAATGCAGTCATAAATGTTAAAGAAGCAATTGAAATTCCAGAAGTAATAGATAAAAACGAGATATGTAATATTGTAGCAAATCAAGATGCAATAATTTCAAAAATTGTTGTACATAGTGGTACTGCAAGAGTGAATGTAGGAGATGAAGTAAAAAAAGGTGATTTATTGGTTGAAGGTGTAATGGAAGGAGAGCATCTAGGCAATAGAAACGTTCATGCAGATGCAAATGTAACTGGATTAATTTATTTTGAAAAAGAGAAAAAAGGAGAATTTATGCAAACAAAAAAAGTAGAAACTGGAAATATGGAAATAAAAAGAGAAATTTGTATAAATAATTTTAAAATAAATTTAAATAAAAAGCTTTCAAATTTTGAAAATTATGATACAATATATTCGAATCACAGGATTAAGTTGTTTTCTAATTTTTATTTACCAATCGAGATCAAGAAAACTGAAAATAGAGAAATTAAAAGTGAGCTTGTAGAATATTCAGAAAGTGAACTAAAAGACAAACTTGAAAAAGAGATAGAAGAAGAATTAGAAAATGAATATAATATATCAAACTATAAAAATAAGACAAAAGATTCAGAAACTAATATAGAACAAGATGGAATTGTACTTAAATTAGTTTATGAAATTAAAGAAGAAATTGGTACAAAAGTGAAAATAAATTAGGAGAAAGGGTGAACCACAGTGGTTGAAGAAAGAAGTTTAAAAGTTATTTCAAAAGATACAACTTTTTTTAATAAAGTATCAGATACTTTAACAAAATTATTAATACCTACTAAAATAGGTATTAATGGAATGATGATAAATCTAAAAAGAAGCAGTACTGTAAAAGCTTATGAACAATTTAAAAATTCAGAGCAATCAAATGATGTTACAAAAACAGCTCAATATAAAAACAGATATGAGGAAAGCTTTACATTGTATTTAGAATCAATAGATAAACATATTATGGATTCAATTTATAAAAAAGTAAAAAATAATACAGCTTCAGATTTTGAAAGAAATGCTTTAGCTAATTACTATAATGTTGTTCATTTAAAAGAAACAGAGTATTTAGAATATAAGTATAGAAAACAAAAATTTTTATTAGATTTAGATTATCAAAGTTTAGCTGCTAATAGTAAAGATAAAATATTAAAAAAATATACTCCAATATATATAGAAAGAATAGATAGTTTATATAAAGGAATTTTAAAAAATTATTCAGTAAAATTGGCAGATGGGTTAAAAGCAACTAGAATAAATCAATTAGAAATTTATAAAAATATCTTCTTAACATTAGAAGACTACATAAAAAATGTTTTACCAATAAAAATTGAACTTGAAGGCAAAGAAAAATATTCAAAAATTCTTGATGAATATGAAGAATATGAAAAGTTCATTGTGGGCAAATTAGATGAAAGAGACTTCTTAGAAAAAAATATGATTTTATTGGGATTAAGCAGAGTTTTATTTACACATTCTTTACCACTTGTCGCAGCAGAACAATGCTATAATAAATTACTTAGAGATACAAGAAACTTAATAGCAACAACAAAAATAAAAGAGAAAAAAGAAGAAGTTTATAAAATGTTATTAAAACTTATTGAAGATTATAATGTTAAATTATTATCAACAAAAGTATATTGGGACAAACCAGCAGAACGTGATGCTTACAAAAAATTCTGGGATGCATATAGTAAAACAAATTCAAATAAAGAAAAAGAAATTTTATCATTAAGAAGAGAATTACATGATACATCTTATGAATATGAAAAATATATAGAAGTTAGAAAATTTTATAAGAACAAATTGTGTGATTTAGGTGTAATGAAAAAAATAAAAAATTCTAGAAAAACTTTAGATGGTCATTTTACAAAGATATAAGAGGTTATTATGAAATCAGAAATAGAATATTTAGAATTAGAAGAAAATAGAGAATGGAATGAACTAATAGAAAAAGTATTAACAGAATGTTTTATAACAGAACATATGGAAGATGCAAAATTATATATTAGTGTTACATTAACAAATCCAGAAAATATAAGAAAATTAAATAAAGAATATAGAAATATAGATAAAGAGACGGATGTTCTTTCATTTCCAATGTTTGAAAAAAATGAAATTCCAAGTCTTAAAAGTTTAGAATATGAAGAGGCTCTAGGAGATATTGTTATTTCAATAGAAAGAGTAAAAGAGCAAGCATTAGAATATGGACATAGTTTTGAAAGAGAACTTAGTTATATGTTAGTTCATGGATTTTATCATTTAATGGGAGAGGACCATATTGAAGAGGATGATAAGGTTGTTATGAGAGCTAAGGAAGAGAAAGTTCTTAACAAATTAAATATTGTAAGGGAGAGTTAAAAAATAATTGAGATTTTGCGTCGTTGTTCTTCAAAAGAAAATCCTCAATGTACATAAAGTACACCTCCGGTATTTCTTTTTCGAACGCCTAGCAAAATAATAATTCTTTTTCAACTAATAATTAGCTATGAATAATAAGTGGAAAAATAAAAATTTTTTATCAGCATTAAAAAATTCTTTTAATGGGATAAATTACGTTTTTACAACACAGAGAAATTTAAAAATACAAATAGCAATCGCTATTTTAGTAATTATTGTTAGTTTTCTTTTAAAAATTAGTTTTATAGAATGGGCTATAATTACATTAGTTATTTTTATGGTGTTTTTTTCTGAATTAATAAATACAGTAGTTGAAACAGTTGTTGATATGATTACAACTGAATATAATGAAAATGCTAAAATTGCAAAAGATGTTGCTGCTCGGAGCAGTTACTTTAATATCAATTGCATCAGTAATTGTCGGAATACTAATTTTCTTGCCTAAATTACTAGAATTATTTTAGTTGTAATGCAATAAAAAATGTTATTTAAAAGGAGTTACATATGAAAAGAAAAAAGAGTAAAAAGAAATCAGATGTAGTAATGACAATTTTTGTAGCAATTATAGTAATAATTGCAATTTATTGTTTATCAACAGTTAAACCAGAAACAGAAATTGTAGATAGTGGAGAAGATGTAGCAAATCTTGAAACTGAAACTGTGTCAAATCCAGAACCAGAAAAAGAGCCAGAACCAGAAGTAAATTCTAAAATTAAAATATTTAGTGGAAATGATAGACCAATGGCATTCATGATAGATAATAACAAAAATGCTCAACCACAAGCATCTCTTAACTCTACATATATGGTTTATGAAATAATTGTTGAAGGTGGAGAAACACGATTAATGGCATTATTTAAAGGAACAGATGCAGATCAAGTTGGACCAATTAGAAGTTCTAGACATTATTTCTTAGATTATGCAATGGAAAATGATGCAATATATGCTCATTTGGGAATGAGTCCACAAGCGGGAGAAGCTATACAAAAATTTGGAATTAATAATATAAATGGACAATCTTATGATACAGGAAAAGCAAGAACAGGAACTTCACTATATTGGAGAGCAACTCATAAAAAAGCTCCACATAATGCATATACTAATACTGCGTCAATTTTGAAAATTGCTAAGGATAAAGGTTATAAAACAACTTCAACTCAAAAAAGTGTATTAAATTATGTTTTAGAAGAAGTTAATTTAGAAAATGAAAGTGCAGTTACAGCCAATACTATAACAATACCATACACATCAAGTCATAAAGTAAAATATGTATATAATGAGAAAACAAAAAAATATACTAGATATTCAAAAGGTAAAGTTATGTCAGATGAAATGTCTAAAGAAGAAGTTACAACAAAAAATATTATAATTACTTTTGCTGAAAACTATACTCTAAATGATGGCGAAAATAAAGGAAGACAAGATGTTGTAACAGTTGGAAATTTAGATGGATATTATATTACAAATGGAAAAGCAATAAAAATTAAATGTAAAAAAGAAACTAGACAATCACAAACAAAATACGTAGATTTAGCCGGAAATGAAATAAATGTAAATGATGGAAATACATGGGTTAATATATGTCCAATTGATAGCAATGTAGTTATAGAATAGAAGGAGGAAAATTTAGCATAAGCTAAAATATCTAAGATGGGAGAATTTAAATCAGGATTCGTTTCTCTAGTTGGGAGAACAAATGTAGGAAAATCAACATTATTAAATAGTTTAGCAAAAGAGAAAATTGCTATAACTGCAAATAAAGTGCAAACTACAAGAACAGCAATAAAAGCAATTTTAAATGATGAAGATTATCAAATAATAATAACAGATACACCAGGAATTCATAAGCCAAAAACAAAATTAAGTAAAACTATGGTAGATACAGCTTTTACTATGTTTTCAGAAGTTGATGTTATACTATTTTTAATAGAAGCAGATTCACAAGAAATTGGAAGAGGCGATAGAAGAATTCTAGATAAAATAATAGAAAGCAAAAAGCCATGCATATTAGTAATAAATAAAATCGATTTAATTCAAAAAGATAAATTATTAAATCTAATAAATCTATATAGCAAAGAATATGATTTTAAAGCTGTAATACCAATATCTGCTACAAAAAAAGATGGTATAGATAATATTATTAAAGAAGTACTAAAATTATTACCAGAAGGTCCAAAATATTATGCAGATGATGAATATACAGATCAAACAATGAGACAAATGACAGAAGAGGTAATAAGAGAAAAAGCTTTAAAATTTTTAAATGACGAAGTACCACATGGAATTTACATAGAAGTAGAAGAATTTAAAGATAGATTAACAACTAAGGGAGAACAAATTTATGATATTAGTGCAACAATTTATTGCCTAAGAGAATCACATAAAGGAATTATAATTGGAAAAGGTGGAAATCTTTTGAAGAAAATTGCAATGTATGCAAGACAAGACTTAGAAAAACAATTTGATTCAAAAATTAATTTAAAAGTTTGGGTTAAAGTAAAAGAAGATTGGCAAGAGAAAGATAGCATTGTAAATAAATTCAAACTAAAATAAATTTTAGAATAATACTCTAAAATTTACGAAAGATAAAATAAATTGGTATTTTGTTTACACAAATATCAATTTATCTTAGAAAATGGAGGACAATTTTATGATAAAAAAACTAGCTTGGGATACATTTAAACAAACTGGAAGCATAAACTCTTATTTAGAATTTAAAGAATTAAAAAATATAGAAGAAACTATGAAGGTAACATTAGATGAAACAAGTAAAGGTAAATGGGATTGTAATATCGGAAAATAATATGGGCGACTTTGATAAAATGCTTACACTATTAACTCCAAATTTGGGGAAAATTTCGTGTAGTGCTAAAGGTTCAAGAAGACCTAAAAGTCTTTTGCTAAGCGGAAGTCAGTTTTTGTGCTTTGGCGAATATATGCTGTTTAAAGGTTCAGAAACATATACAATGAATTCTTGTGAGACCATAGAATTATTTTATAATATTAGAACAGACTTAGATAAATTAACATATGCAACATATATTACAAAAATAATATCTGATGTAACAACAGAAAACCAAAATAGTTTTAACACATTAAAATTATTTTTAAATACTTTATATATGATTTCTGAAACAGATAAAGACTTAAATTTTATTACTTCAATTTTTAAAATGAGAATGCTTAAAATATTGGGATTTACACCTAATATAAGAGAATGTGTTGGGTGCAAATGTAAAGAAAATTTAAATTATTTTAGTATAAAAGATAATGGATTCAAATGTTCAAGTTGTAGCAAACAAGATACAGGTAGTATAGAAATGAGTGAGGCTACAAAAAATGCAATAATATATATATTAAAAGCAGATCCAAAAAAAATATTTTCATTTGAACTATCAGAAAAATGTCAAAAAGAATTAGAGCTTATTTCAAACATTTATTTAAACGAAAAATTAGATAAAGAATATAAATTAGAAAAATTATTTTAAATTTGTGATATATATAAATTTAGAAAAGTAGTGACACCAAGGCACTAAAAATAATATATTACTACTTTTCTAAAATAGATATTGCAAATTAATTTTTTTATCTGTATAATGAGGTCACAAAATATAAGTAAAGGAAGTGTGTAATATGAATATAACAATTACAGGAAAAGAACTTAAAGCTACAGACGCAATCAAAGAATATGCTGAGAAAAAATTAGCAAGAATTGAAAAATACTTTGGAGATGAAGCAATTGATGCAACAGTTACAATAAAAAAAGAGCATGTTGCTAGTGAAATTGCAGAAATGTATGTTTCAGTAAAAGGAATGTCTTATAAAGCAGTAACAGAAGACAAAGATTTATATGCTGCTATAGATAAAGATATAGATATATTAGAAGGACAAATAAGAAAAACAAAAGCTAAGAAAGAAAAAATGCAAAAAGATTCTTCAATTAAACAAATGAACTTAAATGGAGTTGAAGAAACTAAAGTAGAAGATGAAATAATAAAATCAATAGCATATGATTTAAAACCAATTTCTGTAGAAGATGCAAAAATCAAACTAACAGAAAGAAAAGGAAACATATTCTTTACATTTGTTAATGTAGATACAGGAAAAGTTAATGTAATCTTCAAATTAAAAGATTCAAATAACTATGGTTTAGTAGAACCAGAAGCATAATATGAAAATTAAAAGCACATAGAATTTAAAAAAAATAATTCTATGTGCTTTTATAAAACATGAAATTTATGAACTTTTTTAATGTATTATAAATATAAAATAATATATTACTATACTTTTATTTACTTTAAAATTATAAAAAAATTTCCAAAAATTACTTGTTTAAAATTTTAAAAAATACACATTATATAATTAGAAAATGCATTTGATTATTTTGAATGTTTAATCATTCAATTTAATATAACTTAAATTGAGTGATTAGCTATTTGATAATAAATGCTTTTCAAAAACAATATAGTGCGTAATCCTTTATAAAATATAAAGTAGGAAACACTATTTAATTTTGGAGGTGAATTTAAAATGGCAAGAAGTAATAAAAACGTAGTTCCAGAAGCTATGGACTCATTAGAAAGATTTAAATATGAAGTAGCTAGCGAAGTAGGAGTTAACTTAAAAAACGGTTATAACGGAAATATATCTGCAAGAGATGCTGGTAAAATCGGTGGTAACATGGTTAGAAAATTAATTGAACAAGCTGAAAATCAAATGGCTAACAAATAAGTAAAACCAATAATAAGTGAGGGGCAAGAAATTCTTGCTCCTTATTTATTTATCTTATTTTATTTTTATGTTGTCAAAAAAAAGTTTAATGATATAATAACAAAGTATTAAAAAAGAGGTGGAAAAATGTATAAATTTGTTGCTATTGATTTAGATGGAACATTATTAAATTCATATGGAGAAGTAACTAAAGATACTAAAGAAGCTTTACTAAAAGCTAAAAGTCAAGGTGTCGAAATTGTTTTATCTTCTGGAAGACCAATTAGTTCAACAGAAAGTTTGGCAAAAGAAATTGGTGTAGATAACTATTTAATTTCCGGAAATGGTGCAGCTGTATATGATATAAAAAATCAAAAATTAATTATGGATAGATTTTTAACTAAACAGCAAGTTTTAAATATTGCAAAGTTATGCGAAGAAAATAGCTTTTTTTATAATGTTTACACAGAGGATGAAGTTATTGCAAACTCATTAAATTATAATGTTTTGTTTTATCATAAAGAAAATTTAAAAAAGATTGAAGAAAAAAGAACTCATATTAATGTTGTTCAAAATATTGCAAAATATATAGAAGAATCGGGAAAAGAAAAATTTTTGAAAATAACAGTTTGTGATGAATCTCAGTTTATTTTTAACAGTATAATGAAAAGACTAAAATTAATAGATGGAATTGATGTTTTGGAAACAGAGTATATGTCTAGAAAAAAAATTAAATCAGGCACTGAAGATGTAAGTATTCAATACTTTTATACAGAAGTTACAAATCAAAATGTAAATAAATGGTCTGCAATTGAATTTCTTATAGACAAGTTGAATATAAATAAAGGAGAAGTAGTTGCAATTGGAGATAATATGAATGATATTGAAATGATACAAAATGCAGGATTAGGAGTAGTAATGGGAAATAGTAATCCAAAAATGAAAGAAATTGCAGATGAGATTGTCGCAGATAATAACTCTGAAGGCGTTTTGGAAGCTTTTAACAAATTTATTCTGAAATAATTTTACAGATTTGTTACAGCAAAAATAAGTTTGTATTACAACAAGCCAATTTGTTGATTTAACACGATTCTTGATGTAAAATAAAGAAAATGGTATTTTGTAAAAATATCGAAAATTATTTTTTTATGGTTTAGAGGAGGAACTTGAAAATGGCAATGAATCCAATGCAAAGAAGAGCCAGAACATCTTTTATTATAGGATTTCTAGTGGCATTAATTATAGGATCTTTAGTAGTTGTAGGACTATTATTTAAAATTAAAAGTATAAATGAAGCAAAAGAAGCAATAGAGGCATTACAGAAAAAAGTTTATGTAGCAACTACAGATTTAGAATCAGGACAAGAAGTTACTTTAGCAGATTTTACTATGGGAACAGTTCAAACAACTGTACCATCAGATACAATGATAATTGCAGATGATTTTGAATTTAAAGATAAAAATGGTGACATTATTACAAGATTTGATGATGAAGGAAATCAAATAGAAAAGAAAATGGTTGTAAAAATAAATGTTCCTGCTGGAACAATTATAACAAAAGATATGTTAGAAGAAAGTGATGATTTACTTGATGCAACACAAAGAATTCAAGAATTTAACATGATTCTTTTACCATCACAATTAAAAAATGGTGATTACATAGATGTCAGAGTTACATATCCAAATGGTCAAGACTTTATTGTATTATCAAAGAAAAAAGTTATAGGAACAAATGCTACATCAGTATGGTTAAAACTTGATGAATTAGAAATAAATATAATGAATAATGCTATAGTAGAGGCATATAAAGCTACAGGTACAAAATTATATGCAATAGAATATATAGAACCAGGAATGCAAAAAGAAGCAACTCCAACATATGTTGTAAGTCAAGATATAATGTACTTAATTAATAAAGACCCAAATATTATAACTGAAGCAAAAAATGCATATGCAACACAAGTTAACGATTTAGCTGAATTTAGAGCTAATACAATTGAAACAGTATTAGATGCTAATAGAGAAAATGGTGATGCTTTAGTTAGTGCTGGAAACTCTAATGAACAACAAAAAGTTCAAGCATTAAGACAAGAATTTGTTAAAAACTTAGAGGGAACAGAAGAAATAGGATATAACGAATAAAATTGCATGGAGGATACTTATGGAAAAGATTGCTTTTATAGGCAGCTACGATAAAGCAGATATGATGATATGTGTTGCTAAAATACTTACTCTTATGAAGAAAAAAGTAATAGTAATAGATGCAACTGCTTTATCAAAAACTAGATATATCGTTCCAACAATGCAAGCAAGTAAACAATATATAACAACTTTTGAAAATGTAGATGTTGCAATAGGCTTTGAGACTTTAGATCAAATCAAAGCCTACAACTCTCTTTCTAAAACAGATACATTAGATTACGATTATGCTTTAATAGATATAGACTCTTACAGAGGATATTATTATTTTGGTATAAAAGCAGAAGATAAAAAACTTTTTGTTACTTCATTTGATTTATATAACCTAAGGAGAGGATTACAAGTTTTTAAAAAATTACCTCAACCAGTTGATGTTAAAAGAGTTTTATTTACAAAAGAAATGGATCCAAAAGAAGAACAATATTTAAATTATCTATCAAAAAGTTTACCAATTAAATGGGACCCAGATATTGTTTATTTCCCTTTTGAAACAAGTGATTTAAATGCAATTTACTCAAATCAAAGATCAGGAAGAATACAATTAAAGGGATTAAGTGCAACATATGTTGATGGAATAGAATATATAGTTGAAGAAATTTCTGGCGCTAGTCAGAGCGAAGTGAAAAAAGCTCTAAAGAAATTATAAAAATTCTGGAGGATAAAATGGCGATTATTGGATTTTGGAGTGCAAGTAATAAGGAAACTGGTCAAACATTAGCAGCTACTGGACTTGCAACATATTTAGGTATCAAACATAATTATAGAATTTTACTTGTAGATGCTACATTTAATGATGATGTAATGGAAAGATGTTTTTGGAAAGTTAATTCCAAAAATGATACAGCAAAAAAATTAAATAAGGGAAAAGTAGATATATCATCTGGTGCAGAAGGTCTAGTTAGTGCAGTAGCAAGTAATAAAGTTACTCCAGAAATTATAACAAACTTTACTAGAGTTGTTCTAAAAAATAGATTAGATGTATTATGTGGTCTAAAAACTACAATCCCAGAAGAATTTACAAAGTCACTTATGTTGTATAAAGATTTAATAACAATGGCAGATAAATACTACGATTTAGTTATAGTAGATATCGAAAAAACATTAAAAAAGGATACAACAAAAGCATTACTAGGTGCTTCAAATATAATTGTAGCTGATTTTACTCAAAATTATAAACAATTTGAAGAATACTTTGCAGTAGTAACAGCTAATAAAGGAATTTTTAGTAAAGATAAACTTATACCTTTATTAACAAATTCAGATGAAGAATCAAAATATAATGTTAAAAATGTTGCTAGAGTTTTAAAAGAAAAAGATTTAAATACAGTTTTGTATAATCCTGTTTTTAAAGATTCTGCATCTGAAGCGTCAGTTGCTAATTTCTTTTTAAGATATGGATTATCAACTACTGGAAATGATAAAAACGCAGCTTTTATAAAAGCAATAGATGATTTAGATAAAGCGATAGAATATAAATTAGAAGAACTAAAATATAAATATTAAAAGGGAGGAGAAGCCTTCAAATGAATATAAAAAACATAGCTTTAATTTTCGTAGTACTTGTTGCAGCTATTTCAGCAATTGTATACTTAATTAAAAAGAATAATAATGAAATAGTTGAAGAAGAAGATGTAGACGATAAAACTTTTACAATGGATAAAATGATTAAATTTGTTAAGCAAAGACTTGATGAAATAACTAAAGTAAATTTATATGATATTGGCTTATCAGAAGAAGAATTAAAAAGAAGAAAAGCAAAAAAGTATGAATTAAAGAAAGCTTTAAAAGGTTGTACATATGGAGATGTTAATGATAAAAAATATGTTAAAGAATTAATATATGATTTATTATCTAAAGAATATGGTGTTGATGAAACAAACATATCAAAAGCAATTCCTTTTGATACACCATCATTATTAACTGCTCAAGATAAATTTGATATTATACTTCATGAGTATAAAAAAGAGTTTTCTTATGAAGCTATGAATGAAATCATGAAAAAGTATAATCTAGATAGAGAAAAATATATTGAAGGTGAATCAAAACCATGTTATGTTATTTTACCAGAAGAAATTGATGAAATATATGAAAAAGAAGCTTTTCAACTTGAATTTGCAGATAAACTAGAAGTTCTTGTTCAAAGAATTTATCAAAAATATAAAGGATACAGTAGTATAGATGAAATAAGAGATATGAACATAGATGGTGTATCTGGTGGTACATCTGGTCTTCCAGAATCTTTCTTAAGCCAGGTTGCACAAACAGATGGAGACTATTTAAAACAGGCTATGGAATCAAAAATACCTAGAGCATGTGATGCTATATGGATATTCTTCCATGGTAAATCAATAAGACTTGCTTTCTTATCTTTTGGTACAGAGGCAGAGCTAAAAAGAGTATGTCAAAATATTTATAAATACAATAACCCAGGACAGTTATCAGATACAAATGGCTTCAAAATTAACGAAATGAAAGACGGTTCTCGTGTCGTTGTTGTTAGACCTTCTATGTGTGAGACTTGGGCATTCTTCGTAAGAAAGTTCGACGTTCAAAAAGCTACACTAGAACAAATAGTTAAATTCCCAGGAAAAGAAGACACAATAGATTTATTAAAATATATGGTTAAAGGTGCAAGAATTATAGCACTAACTGGAGAGCAAGGTTGTCGGAAAAACAACAATGCTTATGGCTATGATTGAAAACATATACGAAACAATGAACCTTCGTATTACAGAAACTGCATTCGAGTTGCACTTAAGAAAAATATATCCAACAAGAAATATCGTATCAATGCGTGAAACAGAAACAATTTCTGGACAAGATTGTTTGGATGTTCAGAAAAAAACTGACGGTTCTGTTAATATAATCCGGAGAGGTTGCAACAGACCCCGTAGCATCTTGGATGATCCAATCTGCACAGGTTGCATCTAAATTTACATTGTTTACTCACCACGCTAAAACATTTCCTAACTTAGTTACAGCATTACGTAACTCAATGTTAAGAACTGGTGTTTTCAAAGACGAAAAAACAGCAGAGGAACAGGTTGTTCAAGTTTTAAACTTTGATATTCACTTAATAAAAGACTTTAGAGGTAGACGTTACATAGAAAGAATTACAGAATGTATACCAGTTGAAGAAAAAAATGAGTATACATTTGATCATAGAAAAGAAAAAACATTAGAAGGAAAATTTGATAAATTTTTCGATAATGCAACAATTTATTTTACAAAAGAAACAAATAGAGAATTATACAAATATCGTAATGTACTTGAATTTGTTGATGATTCATATGTACTTACAAATCCTATCTCAGATGAAAACATCAAAGGTATGAGAGAAAATATGAATGATAGAGATATGGTAGAATTTGATAAATTCTTAGAAAGAGTTTGGGGAATTAAGCCTCCAAAAATGCCAAGATATGATGAAAATGGAAATGAAATAATAGAGCCAGAGGAAGAATCTGTTCAAGAACAAGTTTCAGAAAGACCAGTAAGAAGAGTTCCAAAAATGAATTCTACTCAAGCTGCTCCAGCTCCTAGAAGAAGAGTTGCTCCAGAAGGAGTTCAAAGAAGACCAGCTCAGTCACAAGCTAATGGAACTATTAGAAGGCCAAGAAATAATGGTACTACAAAACCAGAGTAATTGTAAAATCTAGAAGAAAGGTAGGAAATTTTAGATGTCAAACGAGATACTTAAGTACTTGATATATGCAGTATTAGGAATATTCGTAGTAGTTGCACTTGCATATTATATAATAATGAAAAAAATGCAAACTAAAACAACCAAATATGTTGCCTCATTAGTTCAAGGTACTAAAAAATCGTCTTTTAATATGGATATTTTTTATCAAAAATTCTATATTAATTGTGCAAAAATTCCTTTTATAAGAAGATATACATTAAAATTAAGAAGAAGACTTGAAATTATAAATCTTGAAGATGAATATCTTACTAGAAAACAAGTTGCTCAAATTATGTTGAAAGCATTACTTGTAGTTATACCATTAACTATAGTTGTAATAATGATGACAAAATCAAACTATTTAATCATGAGTGCTATACTACTTTTTGAAATATTCTTTATAGAATCTATTGTAGAAGGTATGGTTGATGGTGTAGATAATAAATTGTTGAAAGAGCAAATAGATTATTTTGCTGAAATAAGACATGCTTATCACGAATACAACATGGTTGAAGAAGCTATATATGAAGTTTCACAAGATGATGAAAAAGAAGTATCTAGACAATCTGAAAAAATTTATGAAGTTTTAATTTCAGATGATCCTGAAACAGAATTAGAAAAATATTACGATATAGCACCAAATAGTTATTTAAAAGAGTTTGCTGGTATATCATATTTAACTAGAGAATTCGGTGATAGAAAAGATAAAGATGGTGCATCTCTTTATTTAAAAAACTTAAATAATATTACTCAAGAGATGCAACTTGAAATATTAAAAAGGGATAAATTAGATTATGTGTTCCAAAGTTTATCAATGATTGCAGCATTACCTATATTATTTATAGATGCAATCAAAGGTTGGTGCGTTGGACAGTTCTCTTTTACAAGACAATTTTATAATGGTTCACTTGGATTTTTCTGCCAAATAGGAATTATTTTAACAACATTTATATGTTATATTCTTGTTAGAAAATTAAAAGATAATGGTAGTGTTAATACTGCTAAAAATATGGAAAACCCATGGCAAAAGAAATTGTATGATAAAAAGATAATAAAGAAATTTGTTGATTTATTTATACCAAAAAAAGGTACAAAAGAGTACAATAAAATTGTTAAACTTTTAAAAGATTCTGCATCCAAATTGAAGATAGAATGGTTATACATAAATCGTTTGTGCATTGCTGCTGCTACTTTCGTTGTTACTATTATAATTTTATTTGCAGCACATAAAACTGCTATTAATTATCAGTTTACAGAGCCAACATCAGATTATAACTTAATGGGAACTATGTCTGAAAATCAAGAAAGAAAAGCAATGCAAATTACTGAAAAGGATAATGTATTCTTAAAGAAATATCAATATGATTATGATGTTACAAAAGAAAAAATAGCTAAAGAAATAGCAGAATCAGATGAGTATGGTAATGGACAAAATTCAGATGACCAATTAGAGGTTATTATAGATAGAGTTTGGGAAAAATTACAAATTGTTCAATCTGAATACATACAATGGTTTGAAGTTCTTATATCATTAGCAATAATGGTAATTGGATATCAAGCACCAGTTTGGCTTTTAATTTTCCAAAAAATTATGAGACAAATGGATATGGAAAACGAAGTAATGCAATTCCAAACAATTATTTTAATGCTTATGAAAATTGAAAGAGTTAATGTTGAAATGATTCTAGAATGGCTAGAAAGATATGCAAATATCTTTAAAGAACCAATAACAAAATGTGTTAATAATTACGAATCTGGAGCATGGGAAGCATTAGAAGAATTAAAAAATGAAATATCTTTCCAACAATTAATAAGAATTGTTGAAAGTTTGCAAGCAGCAGTTGAGCAAATTCCTATTAGAGAGGCATTTGATGAGTTAGATTCAGAAAGAGCTTATCATCAAGAAAAAAGAAAAGAATCTAACGAAAGAACTATTGCTAGAAAATCAATGATTGGTAAAGTTTTTGGATTTGGACCTATGGTTGTTTTATTTGTAGTATACTTAATTATTCCACTTTGTGTAATAGGTATGACAAGTATGACAGAATCTATGAATTCTATGCAAACAATGGCATAAAAGAAAGGGAAAAGTATGGAAGATAATATTGCTAAATTATTGCAAATTGTTGGTGGTATTTTAATTGGTGTTATTTTACTAAGCTTAATATCTTTCTTCTTTTCTTCAATTGGTTTATGGCCAGCAGAAGAAGATCAAGTAGAATCAACACAGCAACTTGCAAAATTTAATTTAGAGTATGAAATTTATGAAAAAAAAGCCATGTATGGAGTAGATGTTATTTCATGTTTAAATAAAGCAAAAAGCAATAATGAAAAATATGCAGAAGGTGGAAGTTTTTTGCTAGGAAATGAATATGGAAGTAACTTTTTTATAGACGTATGGGTAAGATTAAAAGATAAAAATGATAATTTTTTAGAAGAATCAGTTACAGTATATCATTTTAATGATAGAGGAATAGAAGAACCATATTATGGTACTAGTGAAATAATTCATTTAGAAGATGGTTCAACTTTAACACTAACTAAAGCTGGATTTGATTTATCAAAAAATTTATATACACATTTTACAAAAGATAATCAAGATGTATATACAGTTTGGCCATCAACATTTAATTTAAAATTTGATGATGCATCAGATTTAAGACCTGGTGGTGGAACAAATACATTTGAAGAAAATAAATATTATAGTTTATTAGATAAACCAGAATCTGGTTCTGAAAATAATCTAGTAAAACTAATAAATTTATCAAATAAAACAGATTCAGGAAGTTTGGATAGAATTGTTACAAATACAACTGGAAAAAACTTATATAAATGGAGCAAAATAATTTGGAAAACTTCTTTATCAGATTTCAAAAAAAGAAAATTTACATGTGACTTTATAGGATATAATGCAAAAACAGGAAGAGTAAATGCAATTTATTTTTCAGAAATTTAAAGTTAGGAGTAAGAAATGGATAATGCTGCAAGAGCTTTAATTATGGCTGCTTCTATAATATTAGGAGTAATGCTATTTTCAACATTTGTATATGTTTTTAGAGTTGGTGCCAGTGTTGATGAAGCTTATGATGAAAGACAAATCGAGCGAGAATTAAGACTAGCCAGTGCTAAATTTGATGTATACGATAAGCAAGATAATACAATTGTAGATATTCTCAGTGTCATTAATTTAGCATATAACACAAATGAAGACTTTACATATGATCAAGCCAAAGCAGTAGAAGTAGTTGTAAGAATTGGAAATTCATTTTTTGCTGTTCCACGAGTAGAACCAACTGGAGATTTAAGAAAAGAATTTGGAAGAAATAAGATATTAAGTAGATCTACTGCAAATGAAGTTGGAGGAACTGTAAGATCATCATATGATTTACTTGATAAAACACTTCTAGAACTAGGAATAACAGGAATTTCTGGACAATCAGATTCAGATAAATTATCAACAACAAAACTTGGTAGAACAAGAATTATAAATCCAGATGGAACAGAAAAAGTTGATGAATTAGGAGAACCAGTATATAGAAATAATGTAACAATATATAAATACTTATTTAGATCAAGATGTGTATGTGGTGATTCATCACATAGTCAGAATACAGGTTTTTCATATAATGTTACACCAGGAATTAACAGAATTGTAAAAATAGAATTTGATGCAGAATTAAATCCAAATTGGAATTAATTATAAGTCTAAAATATTGTTAAATAAAACAAAATATGATATAATATTTTTATGGGAGTAATATGAAAAAAAGCTTAATATGTATAATTATTATATTACTTGTAGTAGGAATTGTAGCCTTTATTCAATATAAGAATTTTAGGCAAGAAAAATTAGAAATTTCTAAATTTAACTTAAATTATGAAGAATATAATAAAGATAATTTAAATGGTTTAGATATTACAACAGTAATAAATAGAGCTACAAGTAATAATGAAAAAAATTTTGTTGAAAAAGATTCAGAAGGATTATACAATCTAGATGATGAAAATTGCATAGAAATTTATGTAAAAATGATTATAAATGATACAGTCTACAGAATGGAAAGAATTAACAATTTAGGAATTAATTCTTTTACAGAATATTTTGGAGAAGTTAGGTTCAAATGTACACAAGTAACATATCATGAAAATGGAAAAATTGCTACAATGACATTTGAAGCTAAAGAATACTAAAGTTTTTAAGGTTACTATAGAGTACTATAGTTATTTAAAATAAAATACAAATTAAAGAAAAAATAAGGAGGAAAAGAGTATGGAGAATGCTTCAAAAGCACTTATTATAGCAGGTGCAATTCTTTTATCAATATTGATTATTGCGATAGGTATGTATGTATACACAAACGCACAAAGTACAATCAATGATTCATTAACATCAATGTCAGAGTCAGAAAAAAATGCTTTTAATAGCAAATTTATAGGTTATGAAGGTAATGCAACAGGATCTCAAATTAAAGCTTTAATAGGAGATTTAATTGCAACTTCAAGTAACTACGCTGAAGAACCAGCTAAAATCGTTTCAATTAGATTCGATAAATTAAAAGAGCAAGGTGAAGCTGATGTAGAAATAGCAAAACCAGCAAAAGCAAATACTACTCAAGGATATGTAACAGACTTAGGAAAAGCTAGAAACCAAGTTGAAAATAAACATACATATTGGGTAGAACTTGTATATGATGGACCTTCAGGGTTAGTTCACACAATTAACGTAACTTATTCAAAGAGCGATTATTCAGATGGATCAACATATAAAGTTGGTGAACAATTAGAAGCAAAAGAATATTCAACAAATTAGGAATTAATTTAAAAGTGGTATGTTTATTTATAAATATACATACCACTTTTATGTAATATAAAGGAAAGGACTGTTAGATATGGATGATAACGCAAATCAAGCACTTATGATTGCATTTGCTCTATTTGTATTTATAATAGCAATTACAACTACAATGAGAATGTTTTCGCAGCTAACTTCAACTGCAGAAACTTTAACATTTAATACAGATGAAACAAACTATTATGATAATGTTGCAGTTGTCGGAACAGAAGGTATTGAAAGATATGTAAATACCGAAACAGTTATTCCTACTTTATACAGATATTACAAAGAACATTTCTGTGTTAAAATTTATGATACTGTAGGTATAGCAGAAGGATCAGACGCTAATAATCCAATATTAGTTCAATTATTAGATGTTAACTTAGAAGGAAAAGTAGAAAATGCTGCTAAAAATACTCGTATAGATGGAACAAAATCAGAGTTTTATGAAGCAGATGCTTTAAATAAAATATATAATGATAAAAACAATAAATTATTATATATGTTTGGAGTACCATGGTTAGGTAGCACAGAAAGTATGAAACTTAGGGTAGATTATTTGGTAAATGGAGATTCAGGATATATAAATAATCAATATGTAGATTATAGGAATCATCCATTACATAAAATGATAGATAAAACAGAAAATGCAGAGGATGGTATATATTATCAGTTTAAAGAAAACTTTATAAGTTATTCTTATACTGGTGAAACAATGACAACAGAAGATGGAGATGTATTAGTTACAGGTGCAAACTCTAAAGATAAAATCGTAATTACATATACATTAGTCGACTTAAGACAAGATGAAAAGTATATAAATGATGCAGAATATAAAAAAGAAATTGATGATAAAATTAATAAATTAAAATAAAATAAAAGAAGTTTTAAGGAGGAGCTTATGAGCGATACATTAATTACAGTTGTTGCAATATTACTAGCAGCAATAATGATGTTTATTTTCCCATTACTATCTGTTTCAGAAAGAAGTGATGATATTTCACAATTATCTGTACAAACTGCAACAGCAGAATTTGTTGATAATGCAAGATCTATTGGAAAAATAACAATGGATGATTATACAAAATTAGTTGAAACAATTAATGCAACAGGAAATGCTTACGATATTGAAATGGAAGTAAAAATTTTAGACGAAAATATAGGAAAAAAATCTGCTTGGACACAAGGAACAGTAATAGGAGAAAATGTATATTATTCTGTATATACATCACAAATAGTTGAAGTTCTTCAAGATAGTGGAATTTATACTATGAAAGAAGGAGATATGTTTTCTTGTAGTATAAAAAATATTAATAAAACATTATCACAAGCTATAAGAGGCGTATTCTATTCAATATCTACAGGTGATACATATTCTATTTTAGCACAACATGGTGGAGTATGTACTGCAAATGGTTCAAACTAATATAATTTGAGGGATGATATAAATGAGATTACAAGGAATTAGTATAATATTTGCTTTAATTGTTTTGCCTATAATTCTAGTTATAGCATATTATATAAGTTTGCAAATAGATACAATTAATTTACAAAATACATATAGTACATATTTGTTAGATGCAACATATGATGCAATGTCTTCATTTGAGTTAAATACTGCAAATGAAGACTTATCTACTGTGTCAGATTCTTTACGTACAATCATAGAAGCGTCTGACAATATTTTTATGAATGCATTAGCAACAAATCTTGGAATGTCTAATGCAAGTAAATCTCAACTAGAGCCATATATACCAGCAATTCTTCATACATTATATGATGGATATTATATTTATGCACCAACATATGCACCAACAGTAATAACAGATTCAGATGGTAATGCAGTTTCAGTTGGAGATATAGGAGTAACTGCAAATGGCGATGGAACATATAATTATAATGAATATAAAGAAATTTTGGATGAAAACGGAAATGTAACAAATGAACTTACAGAAACTCAAAAAAAAGACAAAATGATAAGTTATGGTAATTCAAATTTCACAAATAAAATTGATTATGGACAATTATTATATTATACAAAAGATACTCAGCAAACAATAAATCCAGATGGAACATTTTCATATAATAAATGTACAACATCTGTAGAAGCTGCAACATCATTATCTAGTATTGATGAAGCAGGAAGAGAAAAAGCTGAATATACAACAAAAAATGTTTTAAAATCATATATACCATATTCTGCAAGATATGTGCAATCTGAGGATTTTACAGACAGTGAAGGACAAGTTTGTGCAGCAGATGTAAATGTTATATATACACTAGACAATTATGTTACAATTGAGGGAAAATTTACATATCCAGATAAAAGACAAATATACTGGACAAAATCTGGGTATTTAGTTCCATTTAATAATGATAATTTATCTGTTAAAGTTAGTTTTGATGGAATAAATTTTGATGCACCATTAAAATATAATCAAAATGAAATTCAAGAATATATAGAAGCTGGAAATCCAATAACAATTCAAGTTTTAAAAGATTTATCAAAACCAGAAGAAGGTTATGAAACAATAATACAAATAAATGATTCAAATAAAGCAGTAATAGATAATACAAATACAAACACAAATTCAGATACAGTAAAATTAACAAGATATGAAAATGTTTTATTTGATTTAGAAGAATTACTTGCAAGAGTTAGAAAAGGTACATTAACAGGAACTGATAAAGTTCAGTTAGATTATGTGGAAACAGATGGAGCAGGAAATCCAAAATTGGATGAAGCTGGAAATCAGGTCATAATAAGAACAGATATTGGAAATGTTATTTATAATGCATTATTAATTTTAGGAAGAGAAGGAGAATTTAACGAATTTAAGGATAAAAATCCAGTTGAACTATTCAATTTTATAGATTCTAAAAATTTAGTAAGTTCAATAAAAACAGATAGAATTAATCCAACAAAATATAACATACAATTAAATTCAGCTGCTGTTTATTATGCAAAAGCCGCAATATTCTCTACTTGGGTAAAAGAGAATTTAAGTGATTTAAAAATAAGTAGCATTCAAGATATTTCTGGATTAAATTATACAACATATACAGAAGAACTAGTAAATGAAGCAAGTAATGATAAATATAATTATTTAAATCTTTGGAAAGCAGATGGATATGTTTTTGAATTTACAAATGGAAATGAAGTTTGTGGTTCAACAGAAATCAAACAAGATTCATCTTACTATACACATAAATTAGCTATAATTAGGGCATCAATACAATATAACTTAAACTTATCAATGTCAGCATATAATAGACATTTGTATTATGCAGATGATAATAAAACATATGCATATGACAAAAATGTGGATTATACAATGCCAATAATGAGTCAAAGTGAATGGGAACAAATACTAAGTAATATTTCAATAGTTTCATTTATGCAAGGATTTGATTGTAAATTAAAAAAATATAATAATTATGTAGTTGTTTCAAGTTCAAATAACGAAGTAATGACAACATCAGATAACATTTATTATGCAAAACAAGATGAATTTAATAATGAGACATCAGAATATCATAAATATAATTGTAATAGAGTAAAAGAGACAATTACAGATTCAGATAAATATATTTCATTTTCTTCAAAAGAAGTAAAATATGATAAACTATCAACAACATCTGCTGTTTTACCATATACATATGATCATAAAAATTTAGCGTGTTATGAATGTATTAATGATGGAAATTACAGAGGTGAAGATATATTTAATATTAAACAAGCTGGAGAATTTGGATATTCTCTAGAATCAGAAAATCAAAAAACTCTTTTAAGAAAAGCCTTTTATATAGGAGTTGCTAAAGAGAGAAACGATGTTTATAAAATGAATGCTGTAAAAAATTCAGAAGGTTATGAAATATTATTTTTCGATGGAACAGTAAATTTATCAGATGTAGCAGGAAGCAAAACAGGAAATTCTTTATTGGGAATGAATAAAATTAAACAAATAGAAGTTACCTTTGGAGCTGTAAATACAGACAGAAGAGATGAAGCATCATTAACTTTTGCTCCACAATATAATTCTAGAAACTTAAGAAATCAATTTGGTACTTCAGATTCAATATTATATTCAATTCCAACAAATACAACTAATAAATATACATGGAATATAGAAGTAGATCCAGAAATAAATGTAAGCTCTAAATTTAGTTTACAACAACTTATATTTAATCTTCAAAATGCTGAAACATCATCATTTGTTCCACAAGGTGATAACTTAATTTCAAGAGCATCTGAAAAATTAAAAGGATCTATAGTTGCAATTAGAATAATTTACAAGTAGATGAAAAAATTTCTAAAAAATTTGTAACGTATAAAAAATAGGAGTTATACTTATTTACTAAAAATCAAAACTTAATAAAATAAAAATAAATGGTTATTATAATTTTATGAAAAGAATTAAGATTATAATAACCATTACTTTTTTATTTTTAATATATGTATATATTTCAAATATTACTCTAATTTCGAACGATATTGTACTAATTAATGGTGAAAACTTTAAATATCAAAGATTACCTGGTATAGAAATTTCAGAAATTCAAGAAACTTCTAGTGAAAACTATAATGTAAGTAATATGGAATTTAAGTTATTTGGAATGCTTCCATTAAAAACTGTAAATGTAACAAGGATTGAAGATATAGAAGTTGTTCCAGTAGGAAAAATTATAGGTTTAAAATTATATACAGATGGAGTTTTAGTTGTTGGAAAATCTGAGATCGAAGATAAACAAAACAATATGATAAAACCATATGAAAATACAGAAATTGCTGAAGGAGATACAATTGTAAGTATTAATAATGAGAAAGTGGAAAGTATAGAAACGTTAAAAAGAATTGTAAATAATTCTAAAGGGCGAAATTTAGACATTACACTTTTAAGAAATGGTACGACATTTACATCAAGTATAAAACCAATAGAATCTAAAAATAATGAATACAAGTTAGGACTATGGGTAAAGGATGCAGCAACAGGAGTTGGTACAATGACTTTTTACGAGCCAGTATCTAAAAGTTTTGCAGTGTTAGGACATGGAATAACAGACAGCGATACAGATACATTAATAAATATAGATTATGGTGAATTAGTCACCTCTAAGGTCATTTCAATACAAAAGGGAAAAACTGAAAGTCCAGGAGAAATAAAAGGAACAATTCTTAATCAACAAAAGATAGGAACTGTAAATAAAAATACTCAATTTGGAATATATGGAAATTTAGAAAACCTAACAAGTTTAAATATAGATACAAGTAACAGTATAAAAGTTGCTTCTCGTGATGAAATAGCTTTGGGAGAAGCCAAAATTTTATGCAGTTTGGATAGTAATAACAAAGCTAAAGAATATTCGATAGAAATAGAAAAAATTTACTTTGATAATGATTATAATAATAAAAGTATGTTAATAAGAATAACAGATGAAGAATTAATTGAAAAAACAGGGGGAATTATAAGAGGGCTATCTGGTGCTCCAATTATACAAAACGGAAAATTTATAGGAGCAATTACTAATGTTTTAGTTTCAAATCCTGAAGTTGGATATGGAATTTTTGCAGATTTGATGATAAAAGAATTAAAATAAGTAATACAAGAATGTTTAATTTTAAATATATTAATACTAAAATAGGTACAATATAATTTTTTAAAAGTTCAGGGCCTTAATGGCGGGCACCAATATTTTTGAAATTTATTTCAGAAATATTGGGCAAAACTTTTAAAAAATTCATATTGTACCTATTTTAATAATCAAATTTCAATATCATATTTCTTGTGTTTTTATTTTAATATCATTGGACCAATTTGTGTAACTGTTCCAGCTCCTAAAGTAATAATAATATCATTTTCTTTTACATTTTCTTTTATATAAGAAACAACTTCATCAAATTCTGGTATATAAATTGCTTTTTTACCTTTAGAAATAATTTTATCAACTAAATCTTTTGATGAAATATCAAAAGTATTTTTTTCACGAGCAGCATAAATATCTAAAATAATTATATTATCAAAATCTAATAATGAATCTGCAAAATCGTCTAAATGATTTTTAGTTCTTGAATATGTGTGTGGCTGAAAAATAACCCAAGATTCATTATATTTTTTATTTTTGACAGCATTTGAAGTTGCTTTTATTTCAGTAGGGTGATGAGCATAATCATCAAATACAGAAATATTGTTATTTAATTTTCCTTTGAATTCTAATCTACGTTCTGCACCAGTAAATTTCTTTAAAGAAGATTTCATAATTTCTTTAGAAATATTGTAGTAATCACAAGTGCAAATACAAGCAAGTGCATTTAAAATATTGTGTTTTCCAGCAACAGAAAGTTCAAAATGTTCATAGAATTCGTTATTTTTATAAACATCGAATGAAGCAAAACCATTTTCATCAAATTTAATATTTTTTGCTACAAAATTACAATTTTCATTTTCAATTCCATATGAAATGAAATGTGATTTTACGATATCTTTAAGAGCAAAACAATTTTTGTCATCACCGTTTACAATAACTAAACCTTCTGGTTCAACTATTTTTGCAAAGTCATGAAAAGCTTTTACAACATTTTCAAATGTTTTGTAATAATCTAAATGGTCATTATCTATATTTAAAATTATTGCTGTATTAGGAAAGAATTTTAAAAAGTTTCCTTTATATTCGCATGATTCTAATATAAAATATTCGCTATTTCCTACACGATAATTTCCACCAATAGAATCAAGTATTGCTCCAACTTCAATAGAAGGATCTTTTTCTGCATCTATAAAACAAGTTGAAAGCATTGAAGTAGTTGTTGTTTTTCCATGTGTTCCAGAAATACAAATAGCTTCATTATAAAGTTTTGTTAAATATCCAACAAAAGTACCCCTTCCAATAATTGGAATATTATTTTCTTTAGCAAGTAGTATTTCAGGATCGGTATCACTAACAGCAGCAGAATATACTATTAAATCTGCTGTTTTTGAGTTTTCTAAATCGTGACCAATAACTGTTTTTATACCATGTTTATTTAAATTATCTGTAATTTCACTTTTATTTAAATCTGAACCAGTAACTATATAATTCCAGTTGTGAAGAGTTTCTGCAATAGCGCTCATACTAATTCCGCCAATTCCAATAAGGTGAATATGTTTATAATCTGATAGATTTGATATTTGTGTATCCAACATAAAACATTCCTTTCAAATAAAAATCTCTATGCAATTATACTATTATAATATGATAATTTCAAGCATATGAAATAATTTTTGAATACTAAAAAAAATCAAAAAAATACAAAATATTTTTGGAAAAAAGAAGGAAAAAAATTTTTTATGTAGAATAATTTATTAGTACATAATTTAATATGTACAAAACGATAAGAAAGAGGTGCTTAAAAAATGCAAATAACAGATGTACGTTTAAGAAAAGTAAATTTAGAAAACAGAATGAAAGCAGTAGCTTCAGTAACATTTGATGGAGAATTCGTAATTCATGATATCAAAGTTATCGAAAGCCAAAATGGATTATTCATTGCTATGCCTAGCAAAAAAACTCCAAACGGAGAATTTAAAGATATAGCTCATCCAATCAATGCTGAAACAAGAGAGAAAATTCAAAAAGCTATATTAGAAGCTTATGAAGCTCCAGAAGCTGAAACAGCAGAATCAGCTGAATAATTTGATTGAAAATTTATTTTTATTATAAAGTATAAAAAGACGTTACAATAAGTAGCGTCTTTTTTGTAGAAAAAAGTTAATTTTATTTGTTATATTGTTTTTTTGTAAGAGGTAAAATGTATTATTAAAAATGTAAAAATATTGTCATATAAAAAGTATAAAAAATGTTGTTATTTTTATATTTTTTTTATATAATAACACAAGAAAGTGAAAAATAATCTATAAAAATAGATTGTAAAATTTAGAAAAAACACATAGTGAGGGTCAAGCTATGAACAATAATATTGAAGATATTTATATCGGGGCAAATTATAATTCAAACAATAAAAAGGGCAAAAATATTGTATTATTTTTTATTATATTTTTGCTAATAATTTTAATCGCTGTAATAGCATGTTATATTTATTTCTTTAAAGGTGAAACTATAAATGCAAAGCAATTATTTTTTAATCATTTATCAAACAATAATGTACAAGAACTTGTTTCAGAAAATACGTATGAAGGTTTAACAGAAAAACTTTTAAATACCAATTTTGAAGCCAATAGTACAATGAATTTTTCAACTAATATAGAAAACGAAAAACTAGAAGGGTTAGATATTAGTAAATTCACATTTAATTTAAATTCATATAGTAATAAATCAAGTAATAAAACATATACAGAACTTGGTGTTAATTATTCAGGAAATAAAGTATTAGAACCAATAAAAATTATCACAAATGAAGATTCTATAGGAATTGCACAAGATGAAACTGTAAATAAATATGTTGGAATACATTATGATAGTTTAAATGATGTTCTAGGAATAGATTTAAATAAAGATAAAATAAATAATTTATTTAAAACAGAAAAAAATGATTTAACAGAAGAATATAAAAAACAATTAATATCTAAAAATATTAATAAAATTGCAGAAATGATACCAGAAGAAAAATTTACATTTCAAGAAAACATTGCTATAAGTCAAAACGATACAAATATACCAGTAACTGCATATACATTACAATTATCTCAAAGTGAATTAAATAATATATTAGTAGAGTTATTTAAAAATATAAGAAACGATGAAGAACTTTTAAACAAAATTGTTTACAAAGAAAAAGATAAACCAAGTATTAATATTGCACCAAATAGTAGTATTACAGTTACACCAGTAACTGAGGATGAAAATTTGGTAGAGGAACAACCAGAGGAGCAAATTGAAGAACAGCTAGAAGAAAATAATCCAGAAGAAAACAGTGGTCAGCAAGAATTTGAAGCGGAAGCAACAGGAAGTTTTGAACCAATCTCTGGAGAAGTAAACGAATTTAATGAACCTCAATTTGAAGAAGGAGAAAACGAAGAGCAAATTAATGATGAACAACAATTTGAATCGTTTTCAGAAGTAGAACAAGAGTATACACCAGAATTAGAGTTAACTCGTACAGCAGAGCTAGATGAACTTGGGGAAGAAAATAATATCAATTTAGAAATTTTAAATACTTCTAATGATTTTTCAGAAATAATTAAATTATTATTAGGACTAAAAATAAATAAAACACTAGAAGAAACACAAGAAATGTTAGATTTATTTATCGAAAAACTAGACAGTTTGAATGGTAATGGATTAACAATAACAGTATATGCATCAAAAGATAAAACAGAAAAAATAAGTATTGTATTACCAAATGAAAATACTGTAGAAATAGAAATATTAAAGAAATCAGATTCAGAAAACAAAATGAAATTAACATATTTGTATAAAGGAAATGATTCAATATTTAGTGTTGGAAAAATGGAAGTATTATCAGATGATAATTTTAATGAAATAAAATCTGTTGAAGATGAAGTATTAGAAAATCAAACAAATGGAATTTCTCTAGAAATAAGAAAAGTAAAAACAACTACAGATACATCAATAGATGCAACAGTTAGTATTATAGAAGATGAAAAAATAAACAAAAAAATAAATTTAAAATCAGATATTTCTGGAGATTCATCTTCAAATTCAATGACTAATAATTTAATATTAACAGTTTCAACAAAAGAAAATGAAAGTAAATTAGTACTAGATACAAATTTCAAATTCTCAAGATCAGGAGAAGAAATACCAGATTTAGTTGATGAGAATTGTTTATTTATGGAAACATTATCTCAGGAAGATTATGATATTACTGTACAAGCTATAAAAGATAAAATTGATTTTGTTTGGGATGAAAAGAAACAACAATTTGATTTTATAGATACAAATACAAAATCATCAACCAAAAATATAGATAGAGTATCAACTAATATTACAATAGATAATGCTAGAGAAGCTCTACAAAATAAAATATCTGCAATGATGAACGAAGCAGCAGAAAATGAACAAGAATTTACACTTCAAAATTTAGAGAATTTGCAGATGGAAGGTTATGAAGTATCATCAGTAGTAAATGAAAATGAAGCAGTTATAGTTGTAGATGTATACACATTTAATGTAAATAATGAATTTAATATAATAGATGCTTAAAATTAATAGGAGAGGCAAAAGTGGGAAAAAGAAGTAATAAAAGAAAGAAAAGAAAAATAAATGCAAAAAGATTAGCATTATTACTTGCTATATTAGTTGTAATTATTGCTATTATAGTTGGTATTTTTAAATTAGTATTAAAAATAGCGTCACCAGAAAGTTCTGTTGGAAATTATTCTAATAATAATGCAGGATTAGCAGTATCTTCAGGAGGAGTTGTTTACTACAATAAATATGAAGATGGAATTTTTAAAGTAAAAAATAAAAAGGAAACAAAATTAACAGACGAAACTGCTTATTCTATAGTTGTTGTGAAAAAAACATTATATTATTTAACTATTTCTGAAAATAATACAATTGATTTAAAAAGTATAAGTATAGATGGAGAAGATTCAAAAAAAATTGCAACATTATCAACACCAATTAGTAAATTTTATGTAGAAAACAATAATGTATTTTATGTTTCAAATAGACAAAAAATGCAAATAGTTAAATTGTCTTTAGAAAATTTAGAAGAGAAGACTGTTGTTGAAAGTGGAATTCAAGATTTTGTTGTATCTAAAGGAAAAATATATTATACAAACAATGAGGGTCATTTATATGTGGTAGATACAACAGGAGAAAATGCAAAGGAAATATCAAGCCAGTATAATATAAGAAATATACAAGTTAATAAAAAGTGGATATATTTTTATGATAGTTCAGAAAAGGCATTATGCAAAATTAAAAATAATGGAAAATCTAAACAGATAGTTTCAACATTTGTAAATAATGAAATATATAATGTTACAAATAAAAAGATATATTATTTCGATAGTGCAAATAAACAAATCTGTAGATGTGACTTAAAAGGGAAAAAATCAGTTGCACTTGTAAAAATACAATCTGAAAGAACAAAAATAAATATTGCAAATGGAATTTTGTATTATTTAGATAAAAGCAAAAATGATAATCAAATGTATCAAATGTTTAGAGTAAAAACAAATGGTGGTGCAACAAATTCAATTGATTATTAAAAAAATATTGACATATTTTATAGTTATATATATAACTAAGATAGAATAAATGGTATTAAGCGGAATATAAAATGTAGCTATAATTTTCAAAAAAGAATTATAGGAGGACTAGTAATGAAATTAGGAACTATTGCATATAACAATAAAATTTATAATTTAGATTATATGAATACAGATGAATTAAAAACCCTATTAAGACAAATCGAAACAGAAAAGAAAGAAAGTTTTAAAGTGGTTAAAGAAATGCTAAAGAATAATCAATAAAGGAGTGTGCTATTACTTTGGAAAATGTGAATGAAATTGAAGTTTGTGAATCTTTAAAAAAATTATATGACGATTCAGAAAATAGAGTAAAATCTGATGCTTTTGTATGTAGAGCTTATATAAATAAAGTATCATTAGATACAATAAACGAAAAAGTAAATGCGCAAATGAATGCTGTAACAACAGGAATATACGAAATAAATCATAATTTTAAAGAATCATCAAAAAATTATGAACAAGTAAAAGAACTTGTTGCAGAAACACTAGCAAATTATAAAAATACATTAATAGAATTAGGTAATTTTTATGATGGAAAAATAGAACAATTAATATTAAGAAAAGTAGAACTAGAAGCAAGTTTAGTTGGTTCACTTTTAAATGATCAATATTTATATAGAAAAATTAATAGAAGAATAAATCAAAAAGAAAATGATGAAGTAAAACAATCTGTTACAGATAATGTACAATCTTATCTTGATAAAATAAAAAATAAAAAAGAGGAGAAATCACAAGTAGATCCAAATTTAATATACAAAACAATTGACGCAAAAGATGTTATAAAAGAAGTAGATGAAAGAAATTCTGCAAGTTTAATTACAGCAGAAGTTAATAAAAAAGAAAATTTACAATCTATATCAAAAACAGAAAAAGAAATTGCGTTAATTAATTCTGAAATAGAAAGATTAAATGAGCAAAAAAGAAGAGCAATATATGATGCTATGGAAATTGGAGATAGAACAATAGCAAAAAACATTAGAAAACCTAAAGTATTTAACAAAATTACAAAATTTTTTGTGAGTAGATTTAATACAGCTAAAATTGTTGAATCAACAATTCTAGAGCCACTAAATCTTAGAATTGAAAAATTCAGAAATAATGAATTAGCAGATATGATCGGATAAAAGGAGAGCCTTATGGGAAATTTAAATTTTGCAGATAAAGTAAATAATGCTTTTGGCAGTGGATGGAATTCAAATCCACAATTTGGTAAAGCATTAAAAGAAATAGAACAAGTTGTAGCAGAAAATGAAAAAATTAAAGAACAAAATAATGTAGTAAGTGTTGAAGAATTGTTTATGGAAAGCTCTGAGCCAATTATAAATAATAGAGATGATGAAGAAAGATAAATAAAATAAGTTTATACTTGAAATAGAGTATAAAATGTGTTATAGTATTAACATAATATTTTAAAACCGTTAGGAAAAAGCAAAGTAAGTAAATTGGAAAATATATTAAAGAGAAAACAAATGCTGCGCTGAAAGTTTGTTTATATATAATTTACTGAAATTTCACTTTTAAGGTTCTTATAGTGAACTAAGAGTAGCTGTAAGCGTTTGTTACGTTATAACTATTAATGAGGTTAATATATTTTTTATTAATGAAATTAGGTGGTAACACGGTAAAAGCGTCCTATGTATTAGGACGCTTTTTGATTGTTGCGAAATAATTGCGATTTGGCGTTGTTGCTCTTCAAAAGAAAATCCTCGACGTACACATGTACGACTCTGGTATTTCTTTTTCGAGCGCCTAGCCAAATAACAATTCTTTCACAACAGAAAATTAGCATAAATGGGAGGAATAAAATGAAAGAGAAAATCGATGAGATTAGAAATGCTGCAAAAGAGAAAATTGAAGAAATTCAAAATTTACAAGAATTGCAAGATTTAAAAGTAAAACTATTAGGTAAGAAAAGTGAGTTATCTAATCTTTTAAAAGGATTAGGTGCTTTATCTGCAGAAGAAAGACCAAAGGTTGGAAGTTTAGTTAATGAAGCAAGAAATGAAATTGAGCAAAAAATTCAAAATGCTGAACAAGTTTTAAAAGAAAAAGCAATGGCTCAAAAATTGGAAAAAGAAAAAATTGATATAACAGCTCCAAGTACAAAAATTACAAGAGGAAGTAAACATCCAATAAATAGAGTTATTGAAGAAATTCAAGATATATTTGTTTCAATGGGATATGATGTAGTTGAAGGTCCAGAACTTGAAACAGATGAATTCTGTTTTGAAAGATTAAATCTTCCACAAGGGCATCCTGCAAGAGATATGCAAGATAGTTTTTATATAACAGATGAATATTTACTAAGAACACAAACATCTGCTGTTCAAGCAAGAACTATGATTGCAAACGAAGAAAAATCACCAATAAGAATGATTTGTACTGGAAAAACATATAGAAGAGAAGATGATGCAACACATTCTCATCAATTTAATCAAGTAGAAGGACTAGTTATAGATTATAAAGAAAAAAATACATCACTTGCAGATTTAAAAGGTACTTTGGAAGTATTTATGAGAAAAATGTTGGGACCAAATACTGAGTTGAGATTCAGACCTAGTTATTTCCCATTTACAGAGCCATCTTATGAAGTTGATGTTACATGTTTTAAGTGTGGTGGAAAAGGTTGTCCACTTTGTAAAAAAACAGGATGGATTGAACTTTTGGGTTCAGGTATGGTTCATCCAAGAGTTTTAGAAATGAATGGATATGACCCAGAAAAATATTCAGGATTTGCATTTGGAACTGGAATTGACCGTTTAGCAATGTTTAAATATGGAATTACAGATATGAGATATTTATACACAAACGATGTTAGATTTTTATCTCAATTCGACAGAAAGGATGTGGAATAAAATGATATTAAGTAAAAACTTTTTAAAAGACTATGTAGATATAGATGAAAATATAGATATAAGAACTTTAGCAGAAGATATGACTAGAGTTGGTAATGAATATGATTCAGCAGAAAAATTAGTTCCAGCGAGCCATCTTGTAATTGGTAAAGTTTTAGAATGTAAAGATCATCCAGATTCTGATCATTTACATTGTTGCAAAGTAGATATTGGAACAGAGGTATCAAAAATTGTTTGTGGTGCCCCAAATGTAAGAGAAGGAATTAAAGTTATAGTTGCACTTCCAGGAGCAGTACTTCCAGGAGATGTAACAATTAAATCAGGAGTTATAAGAGGCGAAGAATCAAATGGTATGATATGTGCTTTATATGAGATAGGAATAGATAAAAAGTTCTTATCTGAAGAAGATAAAAACGGAATTCATATATTGCCAGATGACGCTCCTGTTGGAAAAGACCCAATAGAATATTTAAAATTAGATGATGAAGTTATAGATTTTGAACTAACAGCTAATAGAGGTGATTTATTAAGCATTTTAGGAATGGCTTACGAAGTAGCTGCAATTTATAATAAACCAATAAAACCACTAGATTTATCTCATAATGAATCTGGAGAAGATTTAAATAAATCATTTACTGTAAAAGTTAATACAGATAATTGTAAATTATTTATAGCAAGAAAAGCTTTAAATGTAACAATAAAAGAAAGTCCAGATTTTATAAAAAATAGATTAATAGCATCTGGAATAAGACCAATAAATAATGTTGTTGATATTAGTAACTATGTAATGCTTGAATGTGGTCAACCACTACATTTCTATGATGCAGATAGATTAGGAAATGTTATTGAAACAAGAATGGCAAATCAAGGTGAAAAATTAACAACTTTAGATGGAATTGAAAGAGATTTAGAAGAAACAGATATAGTAATTTCAGATGGAACAAGAGCTATAGGTTTAGCAGGAGTTATGGGAGGATTAGATACAGAAATCGAAGAAACAACAAAAAATGTATTAATAGAAGCTGCTATATTTGATTCAGTTAGAGTTAGAAAAACATCTAAGAAAATAGTTAGAAGTGAAGCAAGTAATCGTTTTGAAAAAGGTCTAGATCCAAACAGAACATATATGGCTATGGAAAGAGCTGTTAAATTGTTAGAAGAATATGCAGGAGCAACAATTCAAACTGGTAAAGTTGTTTATGAAAAGATTGATAAAACAGAAAAGAAAATAGATATAACAGCAAAAGATATAAATAGTTTACTTGGAACAGAACTTTCAAGCTCAGATGCAATAGATGTATTTAGAAGATTAAATTTTGAAACATCATTAGATGGAGATGTTATTACAGTAACAGTTCCAACAAGAAGAATTGATATATCAATTAAAGAAGATTTTATTGAAGAGGTAGGAAGAATTTATGGTGTCGATAATATACAAGGAAAATTGCCAGTAGCACCAATAAAATTAGGTCGTGTAGATAAAACAGATAGAGAAATTAGAAATAAAATGGTTTCTTTAGGATTAAATGAAACATTATCTTATATTTTAATAAATGATAAAAATGTACATCAATATACAAACGATAAATTTGAAGAATTAAGATTATCTGACCCAATGACAGAAGAAAGAAATACTTTAAGATATAGCCTAATTCCTTCATTATACAAAATTTATGAATATAATAAAGCACGTTATATAAAAGATGTATGCTTATTTGAAATAGGAAAAGGTTTCTGGAAAAAAGAAGAGCAATATGGCGAAGATAAAAAGTTATGTGCATTAATGACAGGAGAGTATTATTTAGGAATAGATAATAAGAAAAATGTTGATTTCTATGTTATTAAAGGTGTAGCAGAAGAAGTATTAGATTATTTAGGATATGGAAATAGATATAGTTTTGTACTTCCAAAAGAAACTTTAAAAGAATTCCATCCTGGTCAAGTTGCTGAAATAAATGTAAATGGTGAAGTTGTAGGTGTAATTGGAAGAATACATCCAGAAATTGCAAAAGAACCAGTATTTGTTTTAGAAATTAATTTAGATAAATTATTAGCTAAAAAAGTTGGAAAAATGAAGTTTAAAGATATTTCAATTTACCCAACAGTAAACAAAGACATAGCAGTAATATTAGATAAAGATATTACATCAGACGAAATATCTAAAGTAATAAAAAAAGCAGCAGGAAGCTTACTTGTTAGCCAAAAATTGTTTGATGTTTATATAAATCCTGTTTTGGGAAATAAAAAGAGTGTTGCTTATTCATTAACATTTGGATCAAACAGTAAAACATTAACAGATGAAGAAATAAATCCATTAGTTGAAAAAGTAATTGATGCTTTAGAGAAAAACTTTAAAGCAGAATTAAGAAAATAGAATTTAAGAAAATCATATTAGCTAGTATTTAGCGGTATGATTTTCTTTTATAAATAGCACAATTTGAAAATTTTATGTAAATATGTTATAATATATAGGATTTCGAAACTATAGACATTTATATTTAACTATATAATATCTAGATTTAGTAGATTATATAGTTTAAATTAAGGAGGAGACAAGATATGGCATTAGTAAGAGCAAGTCAATCGTTTGTAGCTGAAGGTTTTACTGAGTTAAAAGAAAAGAAGCATTGGTGGAGCCGAGCAGAATACGTAAGAACGCAGATACGTTGTTTTGCAGGAGTTAGCGCCATATGCGATGATTCAGAAGCACCAGCTATTATTGAGGAAAAAATTAAGGAATCAATGAAAAAAGATTCTGGCTGGGGAAGAAACTTTGAAGGATGGACTTCATATCGCAAATACTTTAAACCGGGAGAATTAGATGGATATCCAGAAGGAAAAGTTGCCGAATTAAATCTTGAATACATTCGGGACTGGAAGATGGATAAAATAACCAAGGAATTGGACGGTAATTTATTTGCTGTTTTATGTAAGGAACTCGGGATCAGCGGTGGAGAAGCTATTGCAAGAGGATAATATATCTTGTACAGTTCTTAGAGTAATTACGAAAGGAATTTTGAGACTCATAATGTGAAAGCATTGTGAGTCTCGTTTTTTTTATCTTTTTGAATTTTGTATTGACCATATAATTTTCAAAAGATATAATAGTACCCAAAGAGGTAGATGTTAATGAGAAATAATGGAAGAAAACTTTCAACAAGAGGAAAAGTTACAATAATTGCAATTGTAACAATTATATTAGTTACAATTATTGGAATTTTTGCATTCAAAAAAATGGAGAAAAATGAAACACAGGCTGTTAGTGCCAATAGTACAAAATTAGCACTAGAAGAAGAAATTGTGCCTGTTATAAAAGAAGAAGTAATTAATGTATCTCAAGATAATTCAATAGATGAAAGTTTATTAGACAATAATGAAGAAGAAAAAGAAGTTGAAATTGCAGGAAAAAAAGTTGCAGTTCCCAAATCTAAAGTTGCACCTGTAAACTCAGCAGAAGATCCAGAAAATAATAAACCCAAAGGTGGAGATGTTGTTAGTCAAGACCAAGTAAATTCAATGTTTGAAAATGTTGGAACAAAATCATTTGGTATAGATGTATCTGCACATCAAGGAAGAATAAATTGGGCTGCAGTTAAAGCTGCTGGTGTAGATTTTGCAATGATTCGTTGTGGATTTAGAGGATATGGAACAGGAGCAATTTGTGAAGATGCCTATTTCAAAACAAATGTTGCAGGAGCAACAGCTAATGGAATAAAAATTGGTATTTATTTTTATTCGGCTGCAATAAATGAAAACGAGGCAGTAGAAGAGGCAGTTTGGGTTATTAGTAAAATAAAAACATATAGAATAACATATCCAGTAGTATATGATTTTGAAGATTATCAAAGACATAGATGTGCAAATGTTGATGGAGCACAAGCAACAAGAAATGCTCATACATTTTTAAATTTAATAAGACAAGCAGGATATGATCCAATGATGTATGCTAATAAAAGTGATTTAACATCAAGAATATCAAGGTCAGCTTTTTCGGGATATAAAATGTGGCTTGCACATTATACAAGTCAAACAGATTATTCTGGAAGTTACCAAATGTGGCAGTATACAAGTAAAGGTAATGTAAGTGGAATAAATGGATATGTAGATATGAATATTGCATATTTCAGTTATGGAAGTACAGCTGCTCCAAAACATACTCATGATTTTAATGAAGTTGTTAAGAATAGTGAGAAAGCAGCAACATGTACACAAGATGGAAGTAAAACTTTAAGATGTTCTTGTGGTGATACACAAGTTGAATCAATTCCAAAATTAGGTCATAAATATGGAAGTTGGGAAACAACTAAGCCTGCAACAGAACAAGAAGAAGGACTAAAAACAAGAAAATGTACTAAATGTGGAGATACACAAGTAGAGCCAATTGCAAAATTAAAACCATCTACAAATACAAACACTAATAGCAATACTAATACGTCAGATAAAGATACTAATACAAATACAACTCATACACATTCATATACAGAAGAAGATGTTTCAAAAAGACTAGAACCTACATGTAAAACAGAAGGAAGTAAAACAATGAAATGTAGCTGTGGTGAAATAGAAATTGTAAAAATTCCTGTTAGTGAAACACATAAATATGAAAATGGAAAATGTACTGTTTGTGGAAAAGATGATCCAGATTATAGTAGTCCTGTAGAAGGCGATAACAATATAGAAATAGAAGAATAAAATATAAAATGAAAATAGGATTTTGAGAGAATACTCTTGAAATCCTATTTTATTTTCTATGAATTTTAAATGTAACTTTTTTGCTTATAATAATATTGGCATTCAAAAATAAGTTTGTTATTTAAAAGATATACAAATGAAATGCAAAAGATATACAGTCTCGAAATATTGAAAAAATTGGAATTTTACTATTAAGTATGTAACTTAATAATATGATTTATACTCATTTTACCATAATTTTCAGCAATTTCAAGTTTTGAAAAATTAGTATAATTTTAATTGTTAAAATAGATATTTACCTACAGTATCAAATGTTCTGTGAATTTTGGAATTATTATTAAGTTACATACTTAATAATAATTTTTAGAATTTATAGGAGATGCAGTATGAAGAAAAAAAGAAGAAATAAGACAAGAAAATTAATATCAAGAATATGGATGTCAATAGCAATACTAATACTTCTAGTAACGGGATTATTGATGTTCTCAGAAAAAGTTCATAAAATAGAAATTGTAGATAATGTAAAGAAACAAGTAGTACTAATGGCTGAACAAATACAAAATGCAATTAATAGCAATACATTAGTTTTAAATACAAAAGTAAATTTATCTGCTGCAAATGGAAAAGGGGGAGTAGATTTAGATTGGTCTACATATAATTCTAATCGGAAAAATATTTAAAGCATATCAAAAGAAAGAAGATATAGAATCATCTGAGTGGGAATCAATTTCAACATTTGATTTTTATTCAAGAGGAATAGAGCCAATAAAAGTATTAAATGTATATCCAGAATCCACTAGTACATATTCTATTCCAACAGTAACATTTAAATACTCAGATGGAACAAGTCAAAATCTTCCTAAATCAGCAGCATTAAAAGTGTGGATGGAAGGTGGAACTATGAATGGTACATCTTTTAAAGCATATGGAGTAAATCCGATAACTGGAGAACAAATATTAAAAGTAACTCCAGTAAGTACTACATCATTTAATAATAATCCAAGTATGATATGGAATTATGATGTAATTATGATTGGAACATGGGATAGTAATGCTCTAAGTTATCCAAGTGATAATGCTGTTAAAATAATTGAAGAATATATAAATTCTGGTTATGGTATATTACTTGGGCATGATACAATTTTTAGTCAATCTGATCCAAAACGATATGAAATGGGAAAATTAAAAAAGTATTTTAATATTGAGCTTGGTACATATGGACAGACTAATCCAGCAGAATATGATTATAATACTAGTTGGTTTTATGTTTCTAATTATATAACAGTAGATAAAACTGGATTATTAACAAATTTTCCATATGAATTACCATTAGGAACACAGTTAACAATTCCAGCAACTCATACAAATAGACAAGCTGCATTGGGAAATGTATGGATGACATTAGTAAATGGAACAGATAATTTTGGAAATGGTGGTAGTATAAATAATTATTATAATGCAGGTGGAAAAGGAAATCCATGTTATTATTTAACAACATGGAATAATACAGCAATGATACAAACAGGACACTCAAATGGTGAATCAACAGATGATGAAAGAAAAGTACTTGCAAATACATTATTTTATTTGAAACAAAGAACAACAGCAACAAGTTCAGTTGATAATTCATCACAAGATTTTAAAGCACCATATGCGCCAGAAATTAGTGCGGCAAGAATTGGTGCAACTAGTAATATAAAAGTAAGCTATAGTGCAAAAGATAATGGAAGTAAATATTCATTTTATGTAGAAGCATATGATGCTAATAATTCAAGTGTATTACTTGAAACATCAAATAAAAGAACAGAACTAGTAACAACAGGAACAAAAGGATATTACTATATAATTGATAATGATAGCAGAAATAAGGATTTTAGTATAACAGCAAGTGGAGTAAGCTATGTCGAATCACCAAATATGACATTAGGTATATCAAACAATGGTAAATATATTCACATGAAAGCAATAGATTTAGCAGGAAATGTAGGAGAACCGTCTGTACTAAAGATAGATATAAAAATGGTAGCACAAGTAACTATAGATTTAGAAGGTGGAAACTTAGATGGAGAAGAAGGACCAATAAGAGAAGATATACTTATAGGAAATTCAATTAAGCTTGAAACACCAGAAAAAGAAGGATATACTTTTGTTGGCTGGTTTACAGATTCTAAATATGAAAATAAATTAACAGGAGATGAATATACACCAGAAGATAATGTGACATTATATGCAAAATGGGAAAAAGACTATACAATAACAGTTGATAATGACAGAAATGGACATACATATAATTCATATCAAGTGTTCCAAGGTGATTATTACGAAAAAGAAAATAAAGTAGAAGATGAAAATGGCGAAGAAAAAGTAGTAAAAGTTCCAATATTATCAAATATCGAATGGGGAAAAGAATTACAAAAAGAAATAGAAGATGGTAAAACACATGGAGACAGAATAATAGAACTTTTAAAAGAAAATGAAAAAGACAAATCAGAAAAAGATAGATTATATACAAAGTGTGAAACAGCAGAAGATGTAGCTAAAGTATTACAAGGAATGCCAAATGATGGAGATGTTATAAGAGAATTTACAGATGTGGTTGGAAAATATATCTTAGATAATAATATTCCAATAACAAAAGGAACAAGTGAATTAGTTGAAAAGAAAGATGAAAATGGAAATGTAATAGATATAAATTACAAAATAACACATTTAGATCCGGGATATTACTTAGTAATTGATGCAGATGCCAATGAAAAAGATGATGCATATAGTAGATATCTAATAGATGTAGTACAAGATGTAACGATGGATCCAAAGTCATCAATACCAAAATTAAAGAAAAAAGTAATAGGAAATAATATAAAAACATTAGTAGAAGGAACTGGAACAAGTGAAGATAATCCAGCCCAATATATTATTGACGATAAGCATAATACAGCAACATATAAGACATTATCTGAAGTTTATAATGCAGAAGATTATGACATAAAATTTGAATTAAAATCATATATCCCAAATCCAGATGGATATAGTACATATAAATTTGAAATAGTAGATATATTAGCTAAAGGATTTGATTTAGATAGTAAATCAATAAAAGTAATGTTAGGAGAAAATGAGTATCCAAAACAAAGAGAAAAAGTAATAAAAGAAAATGAAGGTATAGAAAATAAAGATATTGAATATAAAGAAAATAATGTTATTACTCAAGAAATAGTAGATAATTACACAATAAATTCTATAGTAATTACTGCTGAAAATTATGCAGAATATAAAAAGTACTTCGAAGAAGAAGGAAAAGAATACCTTGACGGATATGCAGAATCTCAATATGGAAAAACACTAATTTTAATAGAAATAAATGATTTAATATGTCAAATAAAAGATGAAGTTGTAACTCCAGGTCAAGATACATTTATAAGATATAATGCTAAATTGAATGGAAAAGGCGAAGTAGGAAATACACCTAACATAAATGAAGCATATTTAAAATATTCAAATGATCCATATCATAATGATAATATTACACAAACAACGCTACAGACTACTTATACATATACAATAGATTTGAATTTAAGCAAAATAGCAGAATTAAAGCCTGAAATTGACGAAATGAAACACTTAGAAGGAGCCGAATTTGAAATATATAGTAAGCCAAATTCAGTTGAAAATAGACAGCTAATAGCAACAATAACAACAGATGAATTAGGACAAGCTCTATATAGTAGTTTAGGAGCTGGAACATATTACTTAAAAGAAGTAAAATCACCAGAAGGCTATAACAAATTAAGAGAAGAAATCCAAATAGAAGTAAAAGCAACATGTGATGAATTTGGAACAATCACATGGAGCATAGAAGATAAAACCAATAATAGTTTAATACATGCAAAAATAGCAGAAAAAGAAGGAACAACAATTCCAGAAATCAAATTACAAGTAGAAAATACTTCAGGATTCCAATTACCAGTAACAGGTGGATGCGGAACAATAATATTTACAGTTATTGGTTTTTGTATAATGGCATTGGCTGTTATCTATTTGAAATCAAATAGAATATTAAAATAAAAAGGAGATTTTAATTTAATAGATTGCAGAATTCTTCAAAATATGACAAACCCCAGAAAAGATTCTGGGGTCTGCTTTTTATATAATTTGAAAATAATTATATAGAATAAATTATAGGAATTTTTTTAATCTGTTAATATTATTTTCTTGAAGTCTAATAAATCCATTTAAAACATCTTTTACACTTTGTGTAGCTTCAGGACTTTGATTAAGAAGTTTAAAACCTTTTATAACTCCCATATCATATCCTTGAATTAAAAGTTCAGATAATTTTGAATTTGAAGTATCTTTCATAGTATTCATTTGAATTCCAGTCCATCCCATAATTTTTTCATTTAGCGGAGTATCATCAGGAATTTCACCTATTTCTGCAAAAGCATTATTAACTTTATTTAATGTAGTTTGATAAGTAGTAAACTGAGTTGTTAACTCATCTTTAAAATTTGAATCTGTTGCTTTTTTTGCTACTTCTTCAAGAGAAGACATTCCCATTGTAACTCCTTTATGAAGTTCATTTAATATAGTTAAATCGTCCATAAAAACCTCCATTCTTAGAAGTAGTATTTGCAAATATTTTTTTGATATACGTGAAAGTTGTAAGTGCAAAAAATCATTTATTTAAAAACTTCCCAAATTTTCTTAAAATAAAATCTAGAAGATGATTTATCTAAGTCATTATCAAGAAAAATTTTGATTTCACAAAGAAGCTCATTATTATTATATAAATCTAATTTTCCAACCACATCACCACTAGATAATTTATAAGAAAAATTTTTAATAGTATAAATTTTGGTATTAAATTTTATTTCGCCATTAGTTTTCAGTGGAAAATCGTAATTATCTAAAACTTCTAATTTAAATTTTGGAATATCTGTTGTCTTTTCAAGAAAAATAGAATCATCAATAAAATTATTAAAATTTTCAAAACTTTCATTTATTGCTTTTGAAACATTTACATATTGAAAATTATTAAATACATAATTTATTAAATTATAGCTGTCTTGTGTACGTATTTTTTTCGTATTTGCTCCAAGAACAACAACTATGATATCTAAGTCATTTCGTTTGCAGGAAGAAACTAAACAACGTCCAGCCTCAAAAGTAAATCCTGTTTTTACGCCATATACACCAGATAAATTTCCTAGTAATTCATTAGTATTATTTATAGTTTTAGAATAACCGTCAAAATTAAATGTATATGTTTTGCAAGATACCAAATTTTTAAAAGTTTCATTTTTAAGAGCATAATCTGTCAAAAGAGCAAGTTCATATGCAGTTGTATAATGATTTTGATCATCTAAACCATGTGGTGTAACAAAATTAGTATTTTCTAAATTTAGTTCTTTAGCTTTTTGATTCATTAGTTTAGCAAAGTTTTCAACAGAACCAGAAATTTCTTCTGCAATTGCAATAGCACAATCATTTCCAGAACGCAACATTAATCCATATAATAAATCTTGCATACTTATTTGCATATGTTCTTTTAGTCCTAAAGTTGAACCATGAATTGATGAAGCTTTTTTTGAAACAGTAACAATTTTATTTAAATTTGAGTTTTCAATAGCAACAATACAAGTCATAATTTTTGTAGTAGAAGCCATTGCAGTTTTATCAAAAGCAGATTTATCATATAGAATGGATAATGTTTTTCTATCTATAACTACAATGTGTTTAGAATTGGTGGTGGGTTCATTTTGAGAAGAATTTGATACTTCTGAAATATCTAATTCTTCAATATCATCACTATATGAATAGTCATCTGCAAAGGTAATAGTAGGGAATATAAATGTAATTAATAATAAGCAGTAAAGAATCTTTTTCAAAATTTTCATAAATTTACCATCCTAAAATAAAAGTTGAGCTACAAAAAATATATTCAATCTTAAAATTAATATGCAATAGTGTTATAGAAGAAAATTTTTAAAACTAAAAAAGTATTTGTGAATGTTTTGTAAAAAATGCCCAAAACCTTACTTAAATCTGCACAATCACTTGATTTTGTGACTAAAATGTAATATAATTGATATGTAGTGCGTAGTGCGCTTGGCTCTAAGAATTTGTGCGGATATTAGTATTAATTGATATTGACACTAAAATTATAAGAGTTAAAATATATTATATAATAATATAACTATGAGAATTAATATAAATAAATAAAAGGAAGGTAGAAATATGTTAAAGAAAAAATTTCTAAAAATAGCTATAGCAATGGCTTGCATAATATCAATAGCAATGCCATATACAACACCAGTTTTAGCAGCAGCTTTAACTCATGAAAATACAACTGCAGAATTGCAAATAAGTATTATACATGAAGGGGGAGAAGAAGCAAGTGGTACTCTAACAGATGAGCAGAAAGAATTTTATGATGAAAGTCAATATTCTTATGATGTTGGTACTACAAGAGTATATAAAATAATAGAAAAAGGGGATGTAGATTTTTCTAATGCATTTTATTGTTTAAATGCTGTTAAATCTTTTCCAGGAATAACATCAACAGGCTTTAATAGTTTAAAATATACAAATGTTGGTGATTTTAATGATAGCACAAATTTAAAAGTTCAATCACTACATTTAAGTACATCATATTCTCAAAGCAAAGATACATGGACAGAAAACTTTAAAGCATTAAATTGGTTAGTAAATAATATGTATCTTAAAAAGCAAGCACCAATGCAAAAAGATGCATATTTAGCAAAAGCATTTGCAGATTATGAAGATTGGGATTTAGAAAGTGTAAAAGCTTTATTAACAGATGATGATATAGATGTTGTTCAACAATATGCAATGTGGTATTTTACAAATAATGATGATGAAAGATATAGTGTTACAACTTTACCAGCAGTTAGATTAGGTGTGCTAGATCTTGAAAATATGTCAGTAGATTTAGAAAATACAAAATCATATGGAGATATAAACGAAATATATGCATGTCGTCAAGATATGGCAAATCATTTATATCAATATTTAATTAAAGCAGCTAAAGAAAGAAATGAAGAAGATGAAGTTACATATCCATCAATTGTAAACTTAACAAACGAAACAACAGCAAAGGATGAAAATTACAATGTTGTTGGTCCATTTAAAGTAACTTCAGGAACAGCACCAAGTTCAGAATACGAAATAAAATTATTAGACCAAGATGATAAAGAAATTACAGATTACAAAATAAAAATTTCAGATGAAAATGATTTTACAAATAAAAAAATAAATGAAATATTTGATAAAGAATATGACATATATCTACCAAAAGAAAATAAATCAACAACAAAAGTAAAATTACAATTATCTTATTCAAGCTATGAAACAAAATCAACATTATGGGAAACTGAAACTGAAGAAGATTCAGATAAATATCAACCAGTTATTTTAATTACAAGAGAAAATACACCACATATTCAAAAGGTTGAAAAAATAATAACAAGACATACAGAAGACTTAGCTTTAAGAAAATATATTATAAAAGTAAATGATACATCATATAATAGAACACCAAGCGTAGATGTAACAGGATTAAAAGATGGTTCAAGTACAACAGCTAGTTATAAACATAGTAAAGAACCAATAAAAGTTACTGCTGGTGATACAGTTGTTTATGAAATAAGAGTATATAACGAAGGCGATATTGATGCAGATGGAGTTGTAGTTATAGATGCTCTTCCAAAAGGATTAGAACTTGCCCAAGATAGCGAAATAAATAGAACATATGGATGGGAAAAAATTACTACAGGAGAAAATGTAGATGTTTATAAATCTGAATATTTAAAAGAATCAAAAATTGAAGGATTTGATAAAGAATCAGATACACAATTAGATAGCAAATATGTTCAAATAGAATGCAAAATTGCAAATGATGCTAAAGCTACATCAGTTTTAACAAATGTTGCAGAAATTCAAGACGATTTAAATATTGATGATATAGATTCAATTCCAGCTAATAATGACTATACACAAAAAGACTATGATACATCAAAATACACAGGAGACACAAATAATAAATCAGATTTAACAGATAGCAATTATTATTATAAAGGAATCGAAGACGATGATGACTTTGAAAAAGTAATTGTTGAAGGAAAATCATTTGATTTAAGTTTAAAGAAATTTATTACAAAAATAAATAAAGCAGCTCCAAAAACAAGTAGAGAACCAGTTGTAGATGTTACACCATTAAAAAATGGAGAAACAGATGCAAAATATGAGACAGTAAAAAATTCTTTATCTGTAAAAGTAGGAGATGTAGTAACATATACAATAATAGTATATAATGAAGGTGACTTAGCAGGATATGCAGAAGAAGTTGCAGATTATTTACCAGAAGGATTAGGATTTTTAGTTGGTCATACAACAAATGTTGATAATTATTGGTCAATTCCTTCAAACTCTAAAACAGTAAAATTAGAAACAATTGAAAATGCAAAAAATAATTTATCAGCAGACGATTTTAACGATATAACAAGTTTATCTGAAGTTGATGTTGTAGTAGGAAATGTAAAATTAACATCAACAAAATTAAAATCTTCAAATACAGATACTAAAAACTTAATTAATGGTTTCGATAAAGAAAATGGAACAAAATTAGATTATAAAGATATTCAAGTTGCATGTATTGTATTATCAACAAATACATCAAATAACAATTTAAGAAATATTGCGGAAATAACAAAAGACTTAGATGAAAACAAAGAAGAAGTAACAGATAGAGATTCAAATCCAGATACAGTAGACCCAAGTGATTATCCAGGTGATGATAAAAATGATGATGATCATGATTATGAAATATTAACACCAGAGAAAGAAAAAGAATTTGATTTAAGCTTACAAAAATTTATAACAGGATTAAATAATTCAAAAGTTGAAGGAAGAGAACCAAAAATTTCAAAAACATCAGATGGAAAAATTAAATTCACATCAGATGTGGAAGCTTTACCAGTAGCAAATAATGACTTAATCACATACACAATAAGAGTATACAATGAAGGTGATTTAGCAGGATATGCCAAAGAAGTATCAGATAATTTACCAGCAGGATTAGAATTTGTAGCAGAAAATGAAACAAATAAAAAATATGGATGGAAATTATACGATAAAAATGGAAATGAAACATCTAATTTAAGCCAAGCAACTACTGTAAAAACAGATTATTTATCAAAAGCAAAATCTGAAGCAAGACAAGAAAATAATTTAATTGCAGCTTATGATAAAGATGCTAATAAATTAGATTATAGAGATTTACAAATTGTTTTCAAAGTTGTTGAAAGCAATATAGCAGGCAAAGATAGAAAAATTAAAAACATTGCAGAAATAACAGATGACCAAGATGAAAATGGAAATCCAGTAGATGATAGAGATTCAACACCAAACAATAATAAAGATGGTGAAGATGATATTGATAACGAAGAAGTATATGTTAAATATTTTGATTTAAGCCTACAAAAAGACTTAGTAAAAATAATAGTTGTAGAAAATGGAACAACAAGAGAAATTGCAGTTCCATCAACAGCAGGATTACAAAAAGTTGAAGTACACAGAAATAGAATTAATTCTACAACAGTAAAATTCGTTTATAACATAACAGTTAAAAACGAAGGAGAAATTGCAGGATATGCAACAGAAGTTAAAGACTATATTCCAGAAGGATTAGAATTTGTTCAATCAGATAATGCTCAATGGACAAAAGTATCAGATAGAGTAATAACAACAAATGCTTTATCAAACACATTATTACAACCAGGACAATCAGCATCAGTTCAAGTAACATTAAAATGGATTAATGGTGATGAAAACTTCGGACTAAAAACAAATGTTGCCGAAATAAGTGCACATAAAAATGATAGCAATTCACCAGATATAGATTCAACACCAGACAACAATAAAGCAGGTGAAGATGATATAGATGATGCACCAGTAATGCTAGAAATTTCAACAGGTACAGCACCAACATATATTGGATTAACAACAGCTGTCCTTACAATTTTAACAACTGGTATAATCTTAATTAAAAAATATGTTTTATAATAACATAAATTAGAAAATGGATTCTGAAAAGAATCCATTTTTTTATATACTAGGAAAGTCATGAGCAATGCGAATAAGACTTTCCGTGTAGATAATTATGGCGGAAATTAAATTTTGTAGCAATTTTATTGCGTACAAAATCTTATTTCCGGTTTTTTTGATGCAATAAATTGTTTGCTTACTATAGTTATGCAAACGTGATGCAATTCCAGAAAGGCAGTTTGCGCAAGGAATTAGCGGAAATTAACGTGAATTGTGCTCATTTTGTAATCAAACAGTTATATGCAATTGAAAATAATAAAGTTATACTTTAATTAATAAAGAAAGGTTTAAAATAAGGGAGATTGTATGCTTATGAAATTATTAAACAGAAAAAATTATAATTTAAACAAAAGTATATATTTTAAAATTGTGCTTATTATGCTTTTATTAATTTTAGCAATAACTTTAAAAAAAGATGTATATGCAAGCACAGGTGAATTATATACTTATGGAAAAGATAATTTTGGAGAAGAATATTCTAATGGATATATAAGAAATTGCTCATCTAATGATGTTATAGGAACTTCTTCTGGTGTAAGTATAAAAACAGTTAAACAAATAAATAGCACTGAAACAGATAATACTACAACACTTTATACTAGTAATAATACAAGTAAATCAGAATACATAGATTATTCTGAGGCTGCTAGATATATAAATAGTAAGGGAGAGCCAATATGGCTTGATATGAGAATTTATATTTGGACAAATAATGAAAAATATCCATGGGCGATGATGACGAATAACTTATGCATTAATCATCTTTTTAATAATGTTATAGAACATACAACAATGGAATTTCATTTTTATACAGCAGGATATTGTGGTATTGACGAATACGAGAAAACATTTAAAGGTGTTACTAAAATGAATGATTTGGACTATAGTGAAGGTTTTTTGTTATATTCAGGATATAACAAAATTTACTTACAAACAGGAATTCCATTAATAAGTGTTTTACCAGGAAATAATAATAGTAGTAATACTAATAATCCATTTGATAAAACAGGAATATCGGAATACCCATACTTTTTTGGAATTAGAGCGAATGATGGTACAGATGGTGTTTGGTTGGAAATAAATAGTACAGTAAATGATCCTTTTAAGATTAAATATGGAACAAAATCTAGATGGGGAATGTATATGTATTATGAAGGAACACCAATAGAATATTATGTAGATGGAGTATTAAAGGATACATCTTATTGTGTACCATATGGTTCATATAAACTTATAAATCCATCAAAAATGGATAATGTGCAAGAAGGATATACAGTAGATGGATGGTATACAGATACAAGCTATACTATAAAAGCAGAAAATGGAATTGCAGGAGAAAGCAAGATTAAAGTTTATGGAAAATCAATTCCGAAAGAAACATATACAATAACAGTAGATAACGATAACTCTGGGCATACATATAATTCCTATCAAGTATTTCAAGGTGATTATTCAGAAAAAATAGATGAAGAAGGAAATAAAACCCCAATATTATCAAATATAGAATGGGGAACAGAATTAAGCAAAGAATTTGAAAATGGTAAAACACATGGAGACAAAATAATAGAATTGTTAAAAGAGAAAAATCCAGATTTATATAAAGATTGTGAAACAGCAGATGATGTTGCAAGAAAACTACAAGGAAAAGATAATGATGGAGATGTTATTAGAGAATTTACAGATGTTGTTGGAAAATATATTTTAGATAATAATATTCCAATTACAAAAGGTACAAGTGAATTAGTAGATGATAATTACAAAATAGAAGATTTAGATCCAGGATACTACATTGTAATAGATGCAGAGGCAAATCCAAAAGATGATGCGTACAGTAGATATCTAATAGATGTAGTACAAAATGTAACAATGGAGCCCAAAACATCAACTCCAAAGTTAAGCAAGAAAGTGATTGGAAATAATCTAAAAACATTAGTAGATGAATCATATGTTGTAGACGATAAACGAAACACTGCAACATATAAAGCAACATCAGAAATATATAATGCAGAAGATTATGACATAGAATTTGAATTAAAATCATATATACCAAATCTAGATGGATATAGCACTTATAAATTTGAGATAGTAGATATTCTAGCAAAAGGATTTGATTATGATAGAAATTCTGTAAAAGTAATGTTAAGTAGCACTGAATATCCAAAAACAAGAGTAAATGAATCTGGAGAGACAGTAAATAATTATACAATAAGAGATGTAGTAATTACAGAATCAAATTATGAAACATATAAGAATTATTTTGAAGAAGAAGGAAAAGAGTATCCAGAAGAATTCAAAGAATCACAATATGGAAAAACATTAATTTTAATCGAAATAAATGATTTAGTAGAACAGTTAAAAGTAGGTGTTGTACAAAAAGCACAAGATGTAATAGTAACATATAATGCAAAATTAAATGGAAAAGGTGAAGTTGGAAATACTCCAAATATAAACGAAGCATATTTAAAATATTCAAACAATCCATATAATAATGAACAAATAACACAAACTACAACTCAAACTACATATACTTATACAATAGACTTAGATGTAAGTAAAATAGCAGAACTAAAATCTGAAACAGATGAAAAGAAATACTTAGAAGGTGCTGAATTTGAAATATACAGTGAGACAAATACAGTTGAAGACAGAGAACCAATAGCAACAATAACAACAGATGAATTAGGACAAGCTTTATATAGCAGTTTAGGAGCAGGAACATATTACCTAAAAGAAATAAAATCACCAGAAGGATACAATAAATTAAGAGAAGAAATAGTAATTGAAGTGATAGCAACATGTGATGAATTTGGAACAATTACATGGAGTGTAGAAGATAAAACAAACAACAATTTAATCTTAGTACAAATAACAGAAAAAGAAGGAACAACAATTCCAGAAGTAAAATTACAAGTAGAAAATACTTCAGGATTCCAATTACCATCAACAGGTGGTGCAGGAGCAATAGTATTTACAGTAATTGGATTAAGTATGATGATTATTGTAGTTATATCTTTAAAATTAAATAAGAAAAAATAAAGCTAGGAGACTTTATAATTATGAAAATTAAAGGTGAAGAAAATAAATATTCAATAGCAATTAAAATAGTACTTATTATGCTTTTATTAATTTTAGCAATAACTTTAAAAACAGAAGTATATGCAAGTACAGATGAATTATATACTTATGGAAAAGACAATTTTGGAGAAGAATATTCTAATGGATATATAAGAAACAGAAGCTCAAAAGATATAATAAGAACATCTTCTGGTTTAACTATAAAAAATAGTCAACAAATTAATAGTAATATATCAAACAGTGGAATATATTATTATACAAGTAACAATACAAGTAAGTCTGAATATATAGATTATTCTGAAGCTGCTAGATATATAAATGAAGAAGGAGAATCAATATGGCTTGATATGAGAATTTATGTTTGGACAAACAATGCAAATTATCCTTGGGCAATAAGAACAGAATCTTTTGGTGTGGACCATGTATTTTTATCGTCTACTCAACATACAACAATAGAATTTCATTTTTATACAGTCGGACATTGTGGAGATGATAATTATGAACAGTCATTTAAAGGTGTTCTTAGGATGGAAGATTTAGATGCTCGTGAAGGATTTTGTATGTATTCAGGGTATAACAAATATTATTTACAAGAAGGAATTCCAATAACATATGTTTCAAAAGGAAGTAATAATAGTACAAGTGCAAATAATCCATTTAGTACAAGTGGAATAGCAGAATATCCATATTTTTTTGGAACTAGAAATAATAACAGTACTGATAATGTTTGGTTTGAAATAAATAGTACACCGCAATTTCCATTAACGATTGGATATGGGAGCAAGAATACATGGGTAGGAATGTTTATGTATTATACAGGAACACAGATAGAGTATTATGTAGATGGAGTATTAAAAGATACATCTTATTGTGTGCCTCATGGTGCATATAAACTTATAAATCCATCAAAAATGGATAATGTACAAGAAGGATATACAGTAGATGGCTGGTATACAGATGCAAGTTATACTACTAAAGCAGAAAATGGAATTGCAGGAGAAAGCACAATAAAAGTATATGGGAAATCAATTCCCAAAGAGACTTATACAATAACAGTAGATAATGAAAATTCTGGACATACATATAATTCTTATCAAGTATTTCAAGGAGACTATTCAGAAAAAGTAGATAGCGAAGGAAATAAAACACCAATATTATCAAACATAGAATGGGGAACTGAATTAAGCAAAGAGCTTGAAAATGGTAAAACACATGGAGACAAAATAATAGAATTATTAAAAGAGAAAAATCCAGATTTATATAAAGATTGTGAAACAGCAGATGATGTTGCAAGAAAACTACAAGGAAAAGATAATGATGGAGACATTATTAGAGAATTTACAGATGTAGTTGGAAAATATATTTTAGATAATAATATTCCAATTACAAAAGGAACAAATAGTGTAGTAGAAGAAAAAGATGAAAATGGAAATGTAATAGATAAAAATTATAAAATAACATATTTAGATCCAGGATATTACATTGTAATTGATGCAGAGGCAAATCCAAAAGATGATGCGTACAGTAGATATTTAATAGATGTAGTGCAAAATGTAACAATGGAGCCAAAAACATCAACTCCAAAGTTAAATAAGAAAGTAATAGGAAATAATCTTAAAACATTAGTAGATGAATTATATGTTGTAGATGAGAAAAGAAACACAGCAACATATAAAGAAGAAGCAGAAATATATAATGCTACAGATTATGACATAGAATTTGAACTAAAATCATATATACCAAATCCAGATGGATATAATACATACAAATTTGAAATAGTAGATATATTAGCAAAAGGATTTGATTATGACAGAAATTCAGTAAAAGTAATGCTAGCAAACACTGAATATCCAAAAACAAGAGTAAATGAATCCGGTGAAACAGTAAATAATTATACAATAAGAGATGTAGTAATTACAGAATCAAACTATGAAACATATAAATCATATTTTGAAGAAGAAGGAAAAGAATACCTTGACAGATATGCAGAATCTCAATATGGTAAAACATTAATTTTAATTGAAATAAATGATTTAATAGAACAATTAAAAGTAGGTGTTATAGAAAAAGCACAAGATGTGATAGTTACATATAACGCTAAATTAAATGGAAATGGTGAAGTTGGAAATATCCCTAACGTAAATGAAGCATACTTAAAATATTCAAATAATCCATATAATAATGCTCAAATAACACAAACAACAACTCAAACTACATATACTTATACAATAGACTTAGATTTAAGCAAAATAGCAGAGCTAAAAAGTGAAGACTCAGAAAAAGAATATTTAAGTGGAGCAGAGTTTGAAATATACAGTGAGCCAAATACAGTAGAAGAAAGAGCACCAATAACAACAATAACAACAGATGAATTAGGACAAACACTATACAGTAGCTTAGGAGCAGGAACTTATTATTTAAAAGAAGTAAAGGCACCAGAAGGATACAATAAATTAAGAGAAGAAATCGAAATAGAAGTAAAGGCAACATGTGATGAATTCGGAACTATTACATGGACTGTAGAAGATAAAACAAACAATAATTTAATCTTAGTACAAATAGTAGAAAAGGAAGGAACAATAATTCCAGAAATAAAACTACAAGTTGAAAACACTTCAGGATTCCAATTACCATCAACAGGTGGAATAGGAACAGTGATGTTTACGGTGATTGGTTTAAGTATGATGATTATTGTAGTAATATCTTTAAAATTAAATAAGAAAAAATAAAGCTAGGAGACTTTATAATTATGAAAATTAAATGCGAAGAAAATAAATATTCAATAGCAATTAAAATAGTACTTATTATGTTTTTATTAATTTTAGCAATAACTTTAAAAACAGTAGTATATGCAAGTACAGATGAATTATATACTTATGGAAAAGATTATTTTAGTGAAGAATATTCAAATGGATATATAAGAAATGTAACAACAGCAGATGTTATTAGTACATCTGCTGGAATAAGTGAAAAAAATGCAAAACAAATTTGTTCTACAACAGGTTTTAGTGGACAATTTTATACAAATAATAATACAGAAAAATCTGAATATATAGATTATTCAAATGCTGCTAGATACATAAATAGTAATGGAAATCCAATATGGCTTGATATGAGAGTTTATATTTGGACAGATAATAAAAATTATTCTTGGGCAGTAAATAAAAATGAATTTCGAGTTTATAATTTGTATAATATAATTCAACATACATATGTAGAATTACATTTTTATACAGCTGGTCATTGTGGAGACTCAAATTATGAGCAAACATTTAAATGTGCTACTAGATTTAGTGATATAGCTACTAGAGAAGGAATTACTATATATTCAGGATATAACAAATTTTATTTACAAGAAGGAATTCCAATAACATATGTTTCAAAAGGAAGTAATAATAGTACAAGTGCAAATAATCCATTTAGTACAAGTGGAATAGCAGAATATCCATATTTTTTTGGAAATAGAGAAAGTAATACAGATAATGTTTGGATAGAAATAAATAGTACTCCAGATTCACCATTCAGAATTGCTTATGGAACAAAAAATGAAAATAGAACAACAGGAATGTATTATACAGGGACACCAATAGAATATTATGTAGATGGAGAACTAAAAGATATATCTTATTGTGTACCATATGGAACATATAAACTTATAGATACATCAAAATTAGATGCTCAAAAATATGGTTATGCCGTTGACGGATGGTATACAGATACAAGTTATACTACAAGAATATATGATGGTATTGCAAATACTAATACTATTAAAGTTTATGGAAGATATATTAAATATACAATTACAATAGATAATAATAATGATGGACACACATATAATTCATATCAAGTATTTAAGGGAGAATACTCTGAAAAAGTAGATAGCGAAGGAAATAAAACCCCAATATTATCAAATATAGAATGGGGAACAGAATTAAGCAAAGAACTTGAAAATGGTAAAACACATGGAGACAAAATAATAGAATCTTTAAAAGAAAAGAATCTAGATTTATATAAAGATTGTGAAACAGCAGACGATGTGGCAAAACTATTACAAGGAAAAGAAAATGATGGAGATATAATTAGAGAATTTACAGATGTAGTTGGAAAATATATTTTAGATAATAAAATAGAAATTACAAAAGGAACTAGTGAATTAGTTGAAGAAAGAGATAATGAGGGAAATGTTGTTTTAACTTATAAAATAAAAGACTTAGAACCAGGATATTACATTGTAATAGATGCAGAAGCAAATGCAAAAGATGATGCATATAGTAGATATTTAATAGATGTAGTGCAAAACGTAACAATGGAACTCAAAACATCAACTCCAAAGTTAAATAAGAAAGTAATTGGAAATAATCTTAAAATATTAGTTGAAGGAACTGGAACAAGTGAAGAAAATCCAGCACAATATATTATTAATGATAAACGTAACACAGCAACATATAAAGAAGAATCAGAAATATATAATGCAGAAGATTATGACATAGAATTCGAATTAAAATCATACATACCAAATCCAGATGGATATAATACATACAAATTTGAAATAGTAGATATATTAGCCAAAGGATTTGATTATGATAGAAATTCAGTAAAAGTAATGCTAGGAAATATAGAATATCCAAAAACAAGAATAAACGAATCTGGAGAAACAGTAAATAATTATACTGTAAAAGATATAGTAATTACAGAATCAAATTATGAAACATATAAATCATATTTTGAGGAAGAAGGAAAAGAGTATCCAGAAGGATTCAAAGAATCACAATATGGAAAAACATTAATTTTAATCGAAATAAATAATTTAGTAGAACAATTAAAAGAAGGAATTGTACAAAAAGCACAAGATGTGATAGTTACATACAATAGCAAATTAAATGGAAATGGTGAAGTTGGAACTATTCCAAACATAAACGAGGCATATTTAAAATATTCAAATAATCCATATAATAACGAACAAATAACTCAAACAACAACCCAAACAACTTATACATATACAATAGACTTAGACGTAAGTAAAATAGCAGAACTAAAATCTGAAACAGATGAAAAGAAATATTTAGAAGGTGCAGAATTTGAAATATACAGTGAGCCAAATACAGTTGAAGGCAGAGAACTAATAACAACAATAACAACAGATGAATTAGGACAAGCTTTATACAGTAGTCTAGGTGCAGGAACTTATTATCTAAAAGAAGTAAAATCACCAGAAGGATATAATAAATTAAGAGAAGAAATCGAGATTGAAGTAACAGCAACATGTGATGAATTCGGAACAATAACATGGACTGTAGAAGATAAAACAAACAATAATTTAATCTTAGTACAAATAGTAGAAAAAGAAGGTACAACAATTCCAGAAGTAAAATTACAAGTAGAAAATACTTCAGGATTCCAATTACCATCAACAGGTGGAGTAGGAACAATAGTATTTACTGTAACAGGTATAATCATAATGTTAGTTTCAATTAGTTGTTTAAAATCAAGCAACAAAAAATAATGAAAGGAAAAATAAAATGAATAAATCTATTCAAGGACATAAATATATAAATCTAATCAAAATAGTGTCTATTATATTTTTAGTGACTTTAATAATATTTATAAAGCCAGAAGTATATGCAGCAGAAGATAGAACTGGAATATATGGAAAAGATAATTTCGGAGAAGAATATTCAAATGGGTATATAAGAGATAGAAATTCAAGTAATGTTATTGGAATTTCGTCTGGAATAACTGAAAAAACTGGTAAAGAAATAAAAAATGGTTATTCAGCTGATTTAATTTTTTATACAGGTAATAATACAGAAAAATCTGAATATATAGATTTTTCTGAGGCTGCTAGAAGTATAAACAATAAGGGTGAATCAATATGGCTTGATATGAGAATTTATATTTGGACTAATAATCCTAATTTTTCTTGGGCTTTTAAAAAAGATTGTTTAGGTATGACTAATTTTTATGAGAGTGATGTTCAACATACAACAATGGAATTCCATTTTTATACAGCAGGACATTGTGGAGATTCTAATTATGAGCAATCATTTAAAGGGGTTCTTCAAATGGCAGATTTAGACACTTATGAAGGATGGGCTCTTCATTCTGGGTATAATAAAATTTATTTAAAGAATGGAATTCCTGTAATAAGTGTTTTACCAGGAAATACTAATAGTACTAATGGGAATAATCCATTTAGTAAAAATGGAATTTCAGAATTTACATATTTTTTTGGGACTAGATTTAATAATATTACAGATAATGTTTGGGTTGAAATAAATAGTACACCTAGAGTACCTTTTACAGTTTCATATGGAACAAGAAATGCTGAAAGAGAAGCTACTATTTATTATATAGGAACACCAATAGAATATTATATAGATGGAGTAGTAAAGGATATATCTTATTGTGTTCCATATGGCTCATATAAACTAATAAATCCATCAAAAATGGATAATGTACAAGAAGGATATACAGTAGACGGATGGTATACAGATGAAAGTTATACTGAAAAAGCAGAAAATGGAATAGCAGGAGAAAGTACAATTAAAGTATATGGAAAATCAATTCCAAAAGAAACATATACAATAACAGTAGACAATGAAAATTCTGGACATACATATAATTCATATCAAGTATTTCAAGGTGACTATTCAGAAAAAGTAGATGAAGAAGGAAATAAAACACCAATATTATCAAACATAGAATGGGGAACAGAATTAAATAAAGAAGTCAAAGATGGAAAAACACATGGCGATAAAATAATAGAATTATTAAAAGAAAAAAATCCAGATTTATATAAAGATTGTGAAACAGCAGATGATGTAGCAAAAATATTACAAGGAAAAGATAATGATGGCGATGTTATTAGAGAATTTACAGATGTAGTTGGAAAATATATTTTAGATAATAATATTCCAATAACAAAAGGCACAAGTGAATTAGTAGATGATAATTACAAAATAGAAGATTTAGATCCAGGATATTACATTGTAATTGATGCAGAAGCAAATCCAAAAGATGATGCATACAGTAGATATTTAATAGATGTAGTGCAAAATGTAACAATGGAACCTAAAATATCAACTCCAAAGTTAAACAAGAAAGTAATAGGAAACAATCTTAAAACATTAGTTGAAGGAACAGGCACAAGTGAAGAAAATCCAGCTCAATATATTATTGACGAAAAAAATAACACAGCAACATACAAAGTGCCATCTGAAATATATAATGCAGAAGATTACGATATAGAATTTGAATTAAAATCATACATACCAAATCCAGATGGATATAGCAGTTATAAATTTGAAATAGTAGATATTCTAGCAAAAGGATTTGACTATGATAGAAATTCTATAAAAGTTTTGTTAGGAAGTACAGAATATCCCAAAACAAGAGTAAACGAATCTGGAGAAACAGTAAATAATTATACTATAAAAGATATTGTAATTACAGAATCAAATTATGAAACATATAAATCATATTTTGAAGAAGAAGGAAAAGAATACCTTGACGGGTATGCAGAATCTCAATATGGAAAAACATTAATATTAATCGAAATAAATGATTTAGTAGAGCAATTAAAAGAAGGTATCGTACAAAAAGCACAAGATGTAATAGTTACATATAACGCTAAATTAAATGGAAATGGTGAAGTTGGAATTACCCCAAACACAAATGAAGCATATTTGAAATATTCAAATAATCCATATAATAATGGACAAATAACACAAACTACAACACAAACCACTTACACATATACAATAGATTTAGATGTAAGCAAAATAGCAGAATTAAAATCTGAAACAGATGAAAAGAAATACTTAGAAGGTGCAGAGTTTGAAATATATAGTGAACCAAATACAGTTGAAAATAGAGAACCAATAGCAATAATAACAACTGATGAATTAGGACAAGCTTTATATAACAGTTTAGGTGCAGGAACTTATTATCTAAAAGAAGTAAAATCACCAGAAGGATATAATAAATTAAGAGAAGAAATCGAGATTGAAGTAACAGCAACATGTGATGAATTCGGAACAATAACATGGAGTGTAGAAGATAAAACAAATAATAATTTAATCTTAGCACAAATAGTAGAAAAAGAAGGAACAACAATTCCAGAGATTAAGTTACAAGTAGAAAATACATCAGGATTTCAATTACCATCAACAGGTGGAGTAGGAACAATAGTATTTACAGTAACAGGTATAATCATAATGTTAGTTGCAATTAGTTGTTTAAAATCAAATAAGAAAAAAATATAGAAATATGAAAGCACGAAAGTGGACAATTAAAAATACACTTTTAAATTGTCCACTGACGCTCCTATAAATAAAAAGAATTTTACAGTTAATTTTTAATTGTAGAATTCTTTTTTATTTGGTTATGTTATTAAAAAGATATACAAATGAAATGCAAAAGATATACGGGTTCAAAATATTGAAAAAACTGGAATTATACTATTAAGTATGTAACTTAATAATATGATTTATACTCATTTTATCATAAATTTAGGGGATTTCAAGTTTTGAAAATAATGTATAATTTGAATTACCAAAATAAATATATGCTTACATTTTCAAGCACTCTGCGAATTTTGAAATTATTATTAAGTTACATACTTAATAATAATTTTTTGAATTTATAGGAGAACGAATATGAAACCAAAAAGAAGAAATAAAACAATAAAATTAGGTTTATTAGTCATAATATTATTAATAAACTTGTTTATGTTTTCAAAAGAAACTTACAAAATAGAAAGTATTGATAATGTAAAGAAGTCAACATTCTTAGCTGAACCAATTACAAATGTGAATAGTGATGATATAATACAAATTTATGATACAGTACCAATTATTGATAATTCAGGAAAACTTAAAACATCAGATTTTTTATTAGGAAGATACAGATTTAATGTTACAGGAAATGGAATTGCAACATTTCATTATTATAAAAACGTTTGCTATAAATCTACTTTATCACATACAGCAGAAGCAGCATCTTATGAATATAATCATAATAGTAACTTTAATGGAAATTCATCAGGTGCATATTTGGAAAGTGATAATAATAATCCAAATGATATATATAAAGCATATTTAGTAATAGAAACTACTGGTAGTAAGTCAAGCACTACGTGTCTTGATAAGTATCCAATAACATTCTTATATGGAGGAACAGACGGAACTGTTGTATCTGGAATAAACACAAAAGTAGAAGTTACAACTAGAATATCAAGTGCTATATTTAGAGAAAGTGGTTATATAGATGTTACAAACTTTGTAAAGAAAAATGGCTATGGATGGTATTACTGTTGTAATATACCGATTAATATTAATGTTAGTGCGCCAGATCATTATGCTTGTTGGAAGTTAATTATTATTGAAGAAAATTCAAAGTTTCCAGTTAGATGTTTAAAGCTAGATTTAGGAAATGAAATGTCATATAATACTTCAAATGAATTAATACTATCATATGACAATATAAAAACAAAGTCTGACGGTAATGTAACTGGTCAATTCTTATTTAGTATTTGTGGAGCAGATATGTATCCTGTTACATTAAGTGCAAGTAATGCATTATATTATTCTAGTAATGGAAATAATAATAATTATAAAAATATTATAACTAGTGCTAGGACTAAAAATAATCCACTTGTATGTCGTATGCTAAAAAATGGAAATCCGTTAAATTCTAAAGGAGAATATAATAGAGCAGTTTATACTAATGGAAGTGTTATATCATATAGTAAATCAAATAGTACATATTGGAGATTAGACGGAGGAGATTTAGAATTATTAGAAATAACTGGAAATGATAAGAATCATAATATTGTTTTTGCAAATTCCCAAAATAAAATATCATTCAAATTTCAAACTACTCATAATTGTGCCGTAACAACATCTGCTTTAGGTGCAACTGTTGATATAGAAGTTCCTATATTTAATTCATCTCAAACAACAACAGTTAATTCTAAAGATAAAGTTACAATAACAGGTAAAAGTGAAAACATAACAAAGCAAAATAATACAGGTATTATAAATGGAACATTTGAAGTTAATATAGATACAGCATTAAAGATTAATAGTTATAATGCTTATGTATATAAAAATGGAAAAGAACAAAAGGTAAGTGGAAAGATTATAGATACTAACAAAATTGTATTTGAAAATATTGATATGATAGATAATTCAAATTATTTTGTATATACAGTAGATTGTTCTCCAAATGGAAATAATGTTTCAGAATATAATAACAGTGATTCATATAGTGGTAATTTTTATAATACTAAAGATTTAGATGTTTTTATAGAAGATGTTTCTGTAAGTAGTTCAAATGCCAGTGTAAAGCATACATTATCTATAAATCCGAACGGCGGAAGTTATAAAGGAAATAAGAATATTACTAAAATTGATGGTGTTTTAGGAATGCAAGTTGAACTAAATATTCCAATAAAAGAAGGTTATAAGTTTAGTGGATGGGAAAAAGTAACTCCAAATTATAATAATATTACTAGAATATATACATTTGGAATTGAAGATGAAATATTAATAGCAAAGTGGGAAAAAGAATATACGATAACAATAGATAATGATAGAGAAGGACATATATACAATTCATACCAAGTATTTCAAGGAGACTATTCAGAAAAAGTTGATAGTGAAGGAAATAAAACACCAATATTATCAAATATAGAATGGGGAGAGGAATTACAAAAAGAAGTTGAAGAAGGCAAAACACATGGTGATAAAATAATTGAATTATTAAAAGAAAAAAATTCAGATTTATATAAAGCGTGTGAAACTGCAGATGATGTAGCCAAAATATTACAGGGAAAACCAGATGATGGGGATATAATTAGAGAATTTACAAATATTGTTGGAAAATATATTTTAGATAATAATATAGAAATTACAAAAGGAACAGGAGAATTAGTTGAAGATAAAGATTTAGAAGGAAATGTAATAGATACGAATTATAAAATAAGATATTTATTCCCAGGATACTATATAGTAATAGATGCAAAAGCAAATGAAAAAGATGACGCATATAGTAGATATTTGATTGATGTAATACAAGATGTAACAATGGAACCAAAATCATCAATACCAACACTTAAGAAAAAAATAATAGGAAACAATATCCAAAATCAAGTAAAAGGAACTGGAACAAGTGAAGGAAATCCAGCTCAATATGTGACAGATTATAAAAGAAATACAGCAACATACAAATCATCATCTGAAATTTATAATGCAGAAGATTATGATATAGAATTTGAATTAAAATCATACATCCCAAATCCAGATGGATATAGTACATATAAATTTGAAATCGTAGATATATTAGCTAAAGGATTTGACTTAGATAGTAAATCAATAAAAGTAATGTTAGGAAATACTGAATATCCAAAAACAAGAGTAAATGACAATGGAGAAACAGTGAATAATTATACTGTAAGAGATGTAGTAATTTCAGAGTCAAACTACGAAAATTATAAGAATTACTTTGAAGAAGAAGGAAAAGAATACCTTGAAGGATATGCAGAATCTCAATATGGAAAAACATTAATTTTAATCGAAATAAATGATTTAATAGAACAATTAAAAGATGGAATCATAGAGAAAGCACAAGATGTAACAGCAATATATAATGCAAAACTAAATGGAAAATGTGAAGTAGGAAATACTCCAAATACAAATGAGACATACTTAAAATATTCAAACAATCCATATAACAATACTCAAATAACACAAACTACAACACAAATAACTTATACATATACAATAGATTTAGATTTAAACAAAATAGCAAAATTAAAAAGTGAAGATTCAGAAAAAGAATATTTAAATGGAGCAGAGTTTGAAATATACAATGAGCCAAATACAATTGAAGACAGAGAACCAATAGCAACAATAACAACAGATGAATTAGGACAAGCTTTATATAGTAGTTTAGGAGCAGGAACATATTATCTAAAAGAAATAAAAGCTCCAGAAGGATACAACAAATTAAGAGAAGAAATCGAAATAAAAATAAGCGCAATATGTGATGAATTTGGAACAATTACATGGACAGTAGAAGAGAAAAATAATAATAATTTAATACATGCGCAAATAGTAGTAAAAGAAGGAACAACAATTCCAGAAATTAAGTTACAAGTAGAAAATACAACAGGATTTCAAGTACCAGTAACAGGTGGAAGTGGAACAATAATATTTATATTATTAGGTATAAGTATAATGTTAATTTCAGTTATTATGAAGTTATTAAGTATTGATAAAATTATGTAAACATGATATAATATATAAGATTTTGTAACTATAAACTTTTTATTTAATTATGTATTATCTAAAATTAGATATATGTATAGTATAAAATAAGGAGGAAACAAGATATGGCATTAGTAAAAGCAACACAGGTAGTTGTATTCGAAGGGTTCACAGAATTGAAAAAAAGAAAACATTTTTGTGGTCGGACAGAGTATGTAAGAACTCCAATAAGTTATGCTAAAATTTTTTCAATTTTTTGCGATGATGCAGAGGCACCAGCTCTTATTGAACAAAAAATTAAAGATTCAATGAAGAATACAAGTGGCTGGGGAAGAAACTTTGAGGGATGGACTTCATATCGCAAATATTTTAAGCCAGAAGAATTACGAAAAAATTTTCTTAATGGAGGATTTGGTTCAGCCGAGTTTAAATATAGCATGTGCTATTGGCAGATGGAGGATTATAAAGCAGGTAAAAAAACTGAGCTGGAGCTTGATTACATTCGAAATTGGAGAATGGAGAGAGTAATTAAAGAGCTGGATGGAAATTTATTTGCAGTACTGTGTAATGAACTTGGAATCAGCGGAGGAGAGGCAATTAAAAGAAGATAAAATGTATCTTGTTAAAATCTTATTGTAAATACAAGATGAATTAAAAGATTCGCAATATGTAAGTGTTGCGAATCTTTTTGTTTTAAATGTGTTACATTGTAACATTATAGAAAAAAACAATTTTAAAAAGCTATAAAAGATAGTTATTACAAAAATAAAAATGTCATAATAACAATAAAATCTTCGAAAACGTTGAAAACACACAACAAGTGTTTAATCTGTGGATAAGTGTTGTTAAAAATTTTAAATTATACACCCAATATTGTAAAAAAATATTAATTTTCAGAGGATATTGCAATTAATTGTGGAAAAAATAAAAACATGTTCGAAGATACTATAAATACATATACATTTGTGTTATAATACAATATTAATAAAGGAGGACGATAGTTATGGAAAAAGAAATAACTGTTAAAGACATTGAAAAAAAAATAGATGGAAATGTTATATGCAAATTAAAAAAAGCAGAAAAACAGATAAAAAAAGGAGAGGTTGTTGATGCAGAAATTGTTTTTTCAGAAATGAGGAAAAAATATGAATATTAGTGAAGAAAATCAATATAAAATTTCTTTTACTAAAGATTCTATATTTGAAATGGATAATATTTATAGATATATAACTGAAAATTTATATAATATTCATGCTGCAAAAAATCTAATGCGAAAAGTAGAAAATAGCATATATACTTTAAAAAGTATGCCTAGAAAATATATGATAGTAAAAAAAGTAGATGAATTAAATTTAGAATATAGAAGAATAGTAGTAGATAATTTTATTATTGTTTATACCATAGATGAATACATAAAAACTGTATATATAGTACATATATATTATAGTGGAAGTAATTATTTAAATAGTTTGTAATATCAAAAAGTTTTATTCCAATAATTCTTATGGCGTATCGCCAAATTTTCAAAATATTAAAATTTTATAAAAATAAATTTCTAAGTTGCAATTAATTGTGGAAAAAATTTTCAAAATATATTATTATACATGTATAGAAAATTATGAGGAGAATGTTTATGAACTGGACAAAAGAGCAATCAGATGCAATATATAAAAAAGGTTCGAATATATTAGTTGCTGCAGCTGCGCGGAAGTGGAAAAACAGCAGTACTTGTTGAACGTATAATTCAAAAAATTTTAAACGAAAATGTAGATATAGATAAATTATTAGTAGTTACATTTACAAATGCAGCAGCATCTGAAATGAGAGAAAGAGTGTTAGAAGCAATATATAAGAAATTAGATGAAGAACCAGAAAATGAAAATCTGCAAAGACAAATTATTCTTCTTGGTAAATCTAATATTTGTACAATACACTCATTTTGTTTAGACGTAATAAAAAATAATTTTTTTGAAATAGATTTGTCTGCTAATTTTAGAATTGGAACAGAAGAAGAAATTGATCTTTTAAAACAAGAAGTATTAGAAGACGTTTTTGAAGAATTGTATGAAGATGAGGATGAAGATTTTGCAAAACTTGTAGATACATATACAGGATATAGAGGAGATGAAAGTTTAAAAGAACTTGTATTTTCTATACATAGATTTATGCAAAGTTCTCCATTTCCAAATGAATGGCTTATAGAAAAAGTTGCAATGTTTGAAAACAAAGGAGAAAATTTAGATTTTGCACAAAGTGTTTGGGGAAAAATTTTACTACAAAATCTTAAAGAAGAAATTATAGATGGAGTAAATAGTTTAAAAGTTGTAAGAAATAAATTAGAAATAGTATACGAGCTTGAAAAGTATAAACTAACAATAGAATCAGATATAGAACTGTTAAGAACATTATATGATGAAATAAATGTATCGTGGGATAATGGTTATAATTTTGCAAAAGAAATGAAATTTAAATCTTGGCCAATAGATAAGAAAATTGTAATGGATTTAAAAGATGAGGCAAAAGGATCAAGAGATGTTGTAAAAAACAAATTAATGAAACTTATAAAAGAAATTTTAATATATGATTCAGAGTCTGCTTACAAAGATATTTACGATATGCATGATATATTAAAAAAATTAGAAAAGGTTATTATAGAATTTGATAATCAATTTAAAAGTAAAAAAAGAGAAAAAAATCTAATAGATTTTAATGATATAGAACATTACGCTCTAAAAATTTTAGTAAAAAAAGATGAAAATGGAAATTATGTTCCAACAGAAGTAGCCAAAAAATATCAAGAAAAATTTGAAGAAATTGCAATAGATGAATATCAAGATAGTAATCAAGTTCAAGAATATATTTTAGGTACAGTATCTCGCGGAAATAATTTGTTTATGGTTGGAGATGTTAAACAAAGTATTTATAAATTTCGTCAGGCTTGTCCAGAATTATTTTTAGATAAGTATAACAGATATTCACTTGATGGAAATGAAGATGGATTAAAAATTCAATTATTTAAGAATTTTAGAAGTAGAAAAAATGTATTAGATGTTACAAATAAAGTGTTTGAAAATATTATGAGCCCAAATTTAGGAGATATTGATTATAATGAAGAGGAATACTTAAATTTAGGTGCAGATTTTGAAGAAATTGAAAATGGACTAGGAATAGCAGAATTAGATATAATTGATTTAAAAGAAGATGATCAAATTCAAGCTTGGATTGGTGAGGAAGAAGAGCAAGAAGAGGAATCTTTAAAATTATTAGAAAAGGAAGAAATAGAAGCTAAATTTGTTGCCAAAAGAATAAGAGAATTAATAGATTCCAAAGTTCAAGTAAAAGATAAAAAATTAGGATATAGAGATGCAACTTATAAAGATATAGTAATTTTGCTTAGAAGTACTTCTAGATTAGCTCCAATTTATGAAAAAGAATTATTAAGACAAGATATACCAGTTTTTTCAGATAGTTCAAATGAATATTTGGATACAATTGAAATTCAAACAATTATAAGTTTATTAAAAATTTTAGATAATCCAATAGATGATATTTCGCTTGTATCTGTTTTGCGTTCAGAAATAGGAACATTTACAGATAATGAGATTTTGGAAATAAGACTTTGCAATAAAGAAGGAGATTTCTATCATAGTTTAATAAATGCTAAAGAAAATGCTCAAAATGATTTAAAAGAAAAAGTAAATTTATTCTTAAATAAAATAGATAAATGGAGAGCTGAAACAGATTATTTAAGTTTAGCAGAGTTAATATGGGAAATATATACAGATACTGGATTTTATAATTATGTTGGGCTAATGCCAAATGGCTCTTTAAGACAAGCAAATTTAAAAATGCTTTTTGAAAGAGCAAAAGAATATGAAAAAACTAGTTTTAAAGGATTATTTAATTTTATAAAGTTTATTGAAAAATTAAAATCTGGTAATAGTGATATGTCAGCTGCTAAAATAATTGGCGAGAATGAAAATGTTGTTAGAATTATGAGTATTCATAAAAGTAAAGGACTAGAATTTCCAATAGTATTTTTATCTAGCACATCTAAAAAAATAAATATGCAGGATTTAACATCAAATTTATTATTACATCAAAAAATTGGAATAGGACCACAATACATAAACTATGAAAAAATGGTTGAATATTCAACATCAGCTAAAGATGCTATTAAAATTGTTATTAAAGAAGAAAATATTTCAGAGGAAATGAGAATTTTATATGTAGCATTAACAAGAGCTAAAGAAAAGTTAATAATTACAGGAACTTCCAAAGATTATTTGGACGATATAGAAAAGAAAAAAGAGATTTTAAAAATATATAATTCAAAAGAAGGAAAAATAAATCCTATTTTGCTAAAAAAATATATATCTTATTTAGATTGGCTTGAACTCGTATTTCTAAATGGTAATAATAATTTAATAACAATTAACGAATATAAGAAAAAAGAGATTATTCAAAATGAAGAAGAAAAAGAAATACAAATAAGAGAGTTTGATTTTGATAAAGAAATTAATCTAGAAAAATATGAAAAAGAGTTTTCTTGGGAATATGATAAAAAGATTGCTACAGTTTTGCCTATAAAAAGTACTGTTAGTAAAATTAAAGAAATGCAAAACGAAGGATTAGATTTTGAAAGTTTAAACAATAAGGAAATTGGCATAGCAACTATTACTCCAGAATTTATGGAAAAAGATGAAATTATTACAGCAAGTAGAAAAGGAACTTTAATGCATTTATTTTTGCAGAAAATTGACTTTAAAGAAAATTATAATCTTCAAAAATTAAATGAATTAAAAGAGAAATTAGTTGCAAGTAAAATAATTTCAGAAGAAGAAAGTAAATTTATAAATATTTCAAAAATCCAAAATTTTTTAGAATCTGATATTGCAAATAAAATTAGAAAATGTGTAAAAATAGAAAAAGAAAGAGCATTTTGTATAAAAATAAAAGCAAGTGATGTATTTGAAGAGGCAGAAAATGAAGAAATACTGGTACAAGGTATTATAGATTTATATGCAATTGATGAAAAAAATAATGTAATTTTATTAGACTATAAGACAGATTATGTAGAAAATGGAAATGAGAATTTGTTAGTTGAAAAATACAAAAAGCAATTAAAGATTTATAAGAATGCAATAGAAAGTGCACTTAATTTAAATGTAAGTGAAGTATACATTTATTCACTATATTTAAATAAAGAAATTAAAATGGAAATATAGTTTAATATTAAATTATGTAAATTATTTACAAAATTTGCTAAATGTTGTATAATTAAAAATGTAATATTATTTATAAGTGAGGAAAATATTATGTCTAGAATGAAAACATTCTTATTATATTTGCTAGGAATTGTAGGATTTTTTGTATTATCTTTAATCCTAGAAGATGCATTAATAGGAAATATGTATAAAAAGATGGATGGAAATATTCAAGATAACGGATATGCTATTGTTGTAGAAGGTGTATCTGGTAGAGCAACAAATGTAAACGGTTATATGAAGTTTAGATTGTCAAATATTTCATCATCAGTTCAAAATAATTATTATGCAAAAATAGATTTATATAGTAAGCAAGGTTTACTTGCAGCTACTAAATATGTAAATATAGGTGAAATAGAACCAAATGGATATAAAGATTATAATGTCAAATTCAAAGGTACACAATTAAAAGGATATAATATTGCTGTAATTTCAGAAAGTGAAGTTCCAGATAAAACAAATATAATAAATCTTTTCGGTTGGGAAATAGACTTAACAGATGTATTTGGAATGGATTTAAGCAATACAACAATTTTCGGAGTAAAATTAACAGACTTATTTTCATGGAATGGAATTGTAAATGCGGCAGCTAATGGCTGGAATATATTCTTTAACTTTGCAAGCAGTATTCCATGGTGGGGATATGCAATTGGTGCTGGAATTGTACTTTGGTATATGCCTTCAAAATTCTTATTTGGAATATTTCCATAAATGTTATTTTAAGAGCACATATTGTTAAATAAATAAGTGCTCTTTTAGTTTATATATAGAAAGGATACGAAAGAAATGAGTGAAAAAAATAGTAAAAAGCCAAGTGATTTTATAGAATTTTATATGGGAATAATATTAATAGCAGCAGGAATATTCTTTTTATTAAGTAAAGCTGTAGTACATTCTGGATTTGGAACATGGAGTATTGCTGGAATAAATATTTCTACTGGATTAGTTATAATACCACTTATGATAGGAATTGTATGGCTTGTTAATAATCCTAAATCAATTTTAGCAAGATTAATTACAATTGCAGGAGCAGTATTTATAATTGCTTCAATAATTATGAGTATAAGAATAACTTTTACAACAACATCAATGTTCGATTATGTAGTAATGATGTTACTTATGGCACTTGGATTAGGAATGCTTTTAAAAGCAATATTTATGGCAAGAAAATAATAATAAAGTATAAAGAGATGCGTAGTAAAAATACGCTTCTTTTTTTGTGCAAAACTTTATATATTAGATTGTAGAATTATCCTAATCAAAATGTAACTTAAGAAAAATATTTTTTTCTTGCTTAAAAAAAGTAATTAATATATAATTATTCTGGCATAATAGTTATCTAATAAATTAATTAAAATAAGATAATAATAGTGAAATTTAAAAATAATTTTTATATAAAATGAATAGGAGAAAATATTTATGTTAGATTCATTAACTTTGCAAGAAAAAGCAAAAAATATTAGAAAAAATATTGTTGAAATGGTATATTCAGCAGCTTCAGGACACCCAGGAGGTTCTTTATCTGTAACAGATATATTAACAGCATTATATTTTTCTGAATTAAGAATTAATAATGTATCAGATGAAAATAGAGATAGAATGGTATTATCTAAAGGACATTGTTCACCTGCATTATATGCAACACTTAGTGAAAAAGGTTTTATTCCACAAGAAGATTTAAAAACATTTAGAAAACTGGCAAGTTATCTTCAAGGTCATCCAGATATGAAAAAAATATCTGGTGTTGATATGACATCTGGTTCTTTAGGTCAAGGATTATCAGTAGCAAATGGTATGGCTATGGCCGGAAAATTAGATAAAAAAGATTATAGAGTGTATTGCATAATGGGTGATGGTGAAATAGAAGAAGGTCAAGTATGGGAAGCTGCTATGACATCAAGTCATTACAAACTAGATAATTTATGTGTTATTGTAGATAACAATAATTTACAAATCGATGGGAAAATTTCAGATGTAATGAGTCCATATCCTATAGATAAAAAATTTGAAAGTTTTGGGTTTAAAACTTTAGTAATAGATGGTCATAATTTTGATGAAATATTAAATGCATTTGAAGTTGCAAAACAAACAAAAGGAATGCCAACAGCGATAATTGCTAAAACAACTAAAGGAAAAGGCGTTTCTTATATGGAAAATCAAGCAGGATGGCATGGAAAAGCTCCAAACGAAGAGGAGTACAAATTAGCTATAGAAGAGCTATCAAAATAAAGTGGAGGAAAATTATGGATTTTAATAATAAAAAAGCTACAAGACAAAGCTATGGTGAGGCTTTATTAGAACTTGGAAGAAAAAATGAAAATGTTGTTGTATTAGATGCAGATTTAGCAGGAGCAACAAAAACAAATATATTTGCAAAAGAAATACCAGAAAGATTTTTTGATATGGGAATTGCAGAACAAGATATGATAGGTACTGCAGCAGGTTTTGCTACTTGTGGTAAAATTCCATTTGCAAGTACATTTGCAGTATTTGCTACAGGAAGAGTTTATGATCAAATAAGAAATAGTATATGTTATCCTAATTTAAATGTAAAAATATGTGCAACACATTGTGGTATAACAGTTGGAGAAGATGGAGCAACACATCAAATGTTAGAAGATATCAATTTAATGAGAGGGCTTCCAAATATGACAGTAATTTCACCAGCAGATGATACAGAAACAAGATGGGCAGTAGAAGAGGCTGCTAAAATAAATGGACCAGTATATATAAGATTTGGTAGAGCAGCAACACCAATAATTTATGATGAAAATTATGAATTTAAACTTGGAAAGGCAATTCAATTTGGAGAAGGAATTGATGCTACAATATTTGCAACAGGAATTATGGTAGCTGAAAGCTTAAAAGCAAAAGAAGAGCTAGAAAAAGAAGGAATAAATATTAGAGTAGTAGATATTCATACTATAAAACCAATAGATAAAGAAATTATTATAAAATGTGCGAAAGAAACAAAAAAATTAATTTCAATAGAAGAGCATAGTATAATTGGTGGACTTGGTACAAGTATTTCAGAAGTATTAACAGAAAACTATCCAGCAAAATTAATAAGAATGGGAATGAATGATTGCTTTGGAAAATCAGGAAAAGCTCAGGAATTATTAGAATATTTTGGATTAACAAGTAAAAATATCATAGAAAAAGTAAAAGAATAAAATAAAATACAAAAAATGCTTAAAACTAGCAAAAACTTGCATTTTAGAGTCGATTTAAATAGATTTTTGTACTAATAAGTGGTATAATATATGTAAGAGGTTTATTTTACTAGATAGAGGTGATAATATGGATGAAGAAGAAAACATGATGCAAAACCAAGAGGATACAAATAGAGAAACAGAAAAAAATCGTAAAAAAGAAGAAATGGGCAAAAAAGTAGCTGAAAAAGCTGCTAAAAAGCTTGCTGGAAAAGGCTCTCTAATGGCTCCACTTGCTCATATTGTAATGATAGCTGCTCCAATATTAATAGCAATTATATTAATAGTTGGAATTATAATATTTTTGCTAACAATGCCTGGTATGGTTATGGATAAATTGAAAGGCATGTTTGAAGCGTTAGGAAACTATGTTGCGGCTTTTTTTGGTGCGGATACGACTGAACAAATTAAAGAAACAGATATATATGCTACATTAGATTATTTAGAACAAATGGGATACGATTTAAAAGGCTTTGGCTTTCTAACAGATTATGTAACAGATATATCAGAGGTTGATAGTGACGATTATGATGATAGCGAAGGTGCACATTTAGATCCAGATATGGGTGTAATTAGAAATGATAATGATAATATAATATACGCTAAAAGTGATTACGTTTTTTCATATATAGCATCAGATAATTATGTCTATACTTTAGCTAATGATAATATAGCAACACAAGATCAAGCAGATGGATGGTTTGCAAAGTTAACAACAGCAATTGCTACTGCATGGTATAGAATTAGAAATGCAGTATTTGGACCAGTATTCGATGTATTGGGAGTAACAAATGCAGTAGGTGAAAGATGGGGAAAAGGATTAATTACATTATACTATGAAGAAACACCAAAAAATATTGGTGAAAAGGGAACATGGGTTAACCAAGGAAGTATATGGAATTGGGATAACATAAAAATAAATATGTCTAACAAAACATTATCAATTGCAAGAAATGAATTTCTTAATACAAATGAGCCAATAGAATTTACACTAGATGGATGGAGTGGTAGATATGGAATGCCAATAGAATTTTTACTTTCTGTACATGTTGCAACTATGATGCCAGATTTACCATTTGATATGATAAGAAATTTCCCAACAAGAGTAAATGTATATCTACATGAAACTTCTGGAGATGCAACTGCTGGTTATGAAATTGGAAGTAATCAATATGTATCATATGAAACACTTCAAACTGAATTAAGTGGATTGGCAGGAAAAAATTGGTTTTCATCTGCAATAAATTGGTTTGACAATTGGTTTGAAACAACTGGTGAAGTTGAAGCCGCAAGAGAATTAGGAATAGATGTAGGAACTGGAACAGGTTTATGTACTTGTGAATTTAAGGAAGTTGAAGGAACAGAAATAGTAAGTTCTGCATGTACTTATTGTAAAAAGAAATTAGAAGCTATGACAGAATATTTATCAGATAGTAATGACTATAACTTTAAAGCATATACGCCATACATAGCTAATGTAGAAAATCATTGGTATAGAGATGTTTATTTTGTAAGTAAAGTTGATGGTGAAAAAAAACCAGATGGATTTGTTGAAAATGATTATGATTATGAAGCTATAACAGGGGAACGTTGGACTTTATATGAAACAGATAGTAATGGAGAATTTATTTTATATGAAATAAATGAAGATGGAAGTTATGGCAATGTATATGATGGAACAGCTAAAGAAGCGCAAGAAGCTGGAATTGCAGTTGCCAAAAAAGCTAAGTTAGTTAAAGAAGAAGATGGTTTATACGAAGATTTTGGCTGGGAAGAAAATGGTGCTGGAAAATGGACTGCATATGGTAAAGAAGATACATCAAGTGGATATGAACGTTTATTTACAGATGAAGAGGTAGAAGAAAAAACTCAAGATATTGGAGATGAAACTAAAAAGCAAGCTTATAAAGATGCACTTGCAAAATTATATGTAAATTTAAATCTTACAGAAAATGTAGTACAAAAAGGTGAAGGTTTAAGAACTGAAACAAATCCAACAATAAAGAAAATGTTTTTACAAAACCAATATTTTAAATATGATGGTACAGCCGAAAGAGCAGAAGTAATTACAGCATTAAGAAAAAAAGGAATAAGCTATGGAGCTTTAAGTGATAGTGATTTGGATAAATCTGTAACTATAAGTAATTCAGATGGAAACGAATCAACTTATAAAGTTTCAGATGTTTCAGGAAAAGTATCTTTAAATCAAGATGCACTAAATGCATTTAGTATGTTAGAGAATACTCATACAATGGATGCAGATTTTATATATAGAGATTTTAAAGAATTAATTGTAGAACTTGGATATTTTGAAAAAGAAGAACTAACAGATGAAACTCCAAGACTATTACAATGGTTAGTTCCAGAAATAAATTCTGCTGGTTTCCCAAATAAACCAATAGATAAAAATGAAAATGAATTTGGAACAATGGTTCATTCAAAAGGGGATATAGATGCTAACGAAAAAAATACTGTATTAGCAAAATTAAAAGATTTCCTTGCAAATGAAGCTGAGCATACACAAAAAGATGAGAATGTTTCTGGAATGAATCCTAGCGAAGAAAACATGGCTCCAGTATCAAGTATGAATATAACAACAAATCTTCTTTTAAGAGACACTGTTGGGGCTCTAGATGGAGATGTAGATCCTTCAGATGTTTCAGTACAAGAATTTATGGAAGTAGCTGCTGAAATTCATTCAAGAATGGAAGGAAATTTCTGGGAATATTGTGCAGCTGGAGTGCATAGTGGAAGCTCAGCAAGACATACAAGTGATGGCTCTTGTCCTGGAAATTATAGTACATATGAAGCTGCAAATAGTGGTGGTAAAACAGCAGACTGTTCATCATATGTATCTTGGGTATTACAGGAAGTTGGAGTTATAAAAGCTAAATATAATACTACTGGAATGTATACAGCGCTTGCTGAATATATACTAACAAAAGAAGAAGCAGGAGAATTAAAAGAAGGCGATATAGTATTAACGTCAAGCCATGTTCAAATAAATGGTGCAAATAATTTACAATATAATGCAGGAAGTACAAATGCAATTCAAAATCCTCCAAAAGAATATGTTCCAGAGTATACACATGTAATAAGATTACCATTTAATGGAAGTACATCATCAAAGAAAGGTCAATATGAAGGATATAAAGGAAATGAAGCTGTAGTATCACCAGTAACTGGAATTTTATTAGATTATGGAACATACGATGGAAGCAATGATAAAAGTTCAATAACAGATGAACTATATAGACAAAATGTAGATTTAAAATATGCAAAAAATGTTTCTGAAGAAGATGGTGGAGATGGAGAAAGCCCTGTATTAAATCCAGAGTATGATCCAAGCAAACCAGATTTAGTAGGATATGCAAAAATATTAGTATTAGATGCAGAAAATTATAAAAAATTAGAAGCACATACAGATACTCCATGGAAGAATAATTCATTAGTTTATACAAGTAAAAAAACAGATAATGATGGAAAAGAAGTACAAAAAGTAAAATATAAAGACGATGCAAATTTTGAAAGCAAAGATATTAAAGCAGATGAAGTTCTAGAAGATTGGACAGAGTTACAAAAAACTGTATATGGATATAAAGAATTTGCTGAAAGTTATGAATATGGTGGAATATCTGGATATGTTGTTTATATAGATGGTTTTGAATGTTATAAACCAGATGAAAACTTTACAGATGAACAATTAGAAACTGAATCTCCTAGTAAAGATAGTGAACTTGCAATAACATTAGATAGCTTTAAGAAAATAACATCTTCTAACATAGAAGAACCAGATGAAAATGATGTTATGAAATCATTGTATGAAAAAGATGAAACACATAAAATGGCAAGTAAGAGAGCAACAGAAAAATTAAAAGCAACAACAAAGGTTAAAGATGAAGCAAATTCAACAATATGCTTAGATGTAGATGGTAAACCATTAATTTTCATAAAAGAAGGAACTTTAATTGGAAGAACAATAACAGATTATCAATTAATAGAAGAGTATAGAGGCGAATCATATGATCAGTACAGAAAATCAAGTGAAACAGCAGAGGAACCAGCTGAAGATTCTGAAGAAAGCGATGAGAATGAAGATGCTGTAATCGGAAACTATTTAAGAATTTTATTTATGGATAAAGATGGGGCTAATGTTGAAGATGTAGAAAATTACATGAAGATAGATGAGCCTGGAAGTGGAAAAAAACTTGCTGGTGATACTATAGAAGAAAAAGTTTGGCTTGCTCTATTAGATGCGGGATTTTCTGAAATAGCTGCTGCAGGAGTTATGGGAAATATATATGGTGAATCTGGATTTGACCCTGCTGCTATAGAAGGTGGAAGTGGTGAAGGACATGGGCTTTGCCAATGGTCATTTGGTAGAAAAGAACAATTATTTGCATTTGCTGCTTCAAGAGGGGTTGATTGGACAGATGAGGATTTACAAGTCGAATTTTTAATAGCAGAGTTAACACCAGGTGGAGGAGCAGATGGACATGCATCATATCAGTTTTCAGGATATGAGAGTGAAAAAGAAAAATGGGAAAATGCTTCTAATGTAGAAGATGCAACAACGGCATTTTGTGCAGGATTTGAAAGGCCAAGTGTACCAAGACATCAAGAAAGAATTGATGCAGCTCAAAAATATTATGAAATGTATGGTTCTTAAATTCTAATTATAAAGAGGAAAAATTATGGTAAAAAGAGATATTCAAAAAAAATTTAAATATACTATAATGATTTTAATAATATTAATATGTATTATAATGTTAATTATAGGTGCTTTAAGATTAATAAATAGAAATAGAGAAAGAGAAGGAGAATATATTCGTCCAGAAACTGTAAATCCAATGTTTTCAGAAAACTTATTTAAAAAGTATACTGGAGAAAACAGCAAAGAAGATATATTAGGAAGTTTAACAGATTTTATTTATTATATAATAGACAATAAACAAGAAATTAATAATTTGAAGGTAGATGAATTAGCAAAAAGATATAAACAAAATGAAAATAAATTTAAATTAATGGGAATTTCAACTGAGGAAGATTTCTTGAAAATTATGGATACTGTGCAAAATATAGATAGTAACGAATTAAAATTCAGTTATGCCTCATTTGAGATAGATACAATAGAAAGACTAAATGAAAAAGTTGTTATAGATTTTGCCTTAAAGTTTGTGGATACAGATGAAATAATTTTTAAATTAGAAATTGAAAATTCATACTATACAGATGGAATAATTCACATTAGTTATAAATAGAAATTCAAAAGTAGGAAATCTAATTTTAGATTTCCTACTTTTTTGTGTAATTATAGATAAAATTTTTATTTATTTTTTCTAATTATATCAATATTTCGTATTGATTTTTTTTACTATTATTGATATTATAAAGTTGCAAATATTAGATTTGGGGAACTATAAAAAAGAAAGGATATATTAAACCAAATGATAGAATTTAAAAATGTTACAAAGGTATATGATACAGGAACAGAGGCTGTTCATGATGCAACATTTTCCATAGATAAAGGTGAATTTGCATTTTTAGTTGGATCTTCTGGTTCTGGTAAATCAACATTAATAAAATTAATATTAAAAGAAGAAGAAGCTAATAGAGGAAATATAATTATAAATGGAAAAGATATAACATTTTTGAAAGCCAAAAGAGTTCCATACTTACGTAGAAGTATGGGAGTTGTTTTTCAAGATTTTAGATTACTTCCAGATAAAACAGTTTACGAAAATGTTGCATTTGCAATGTATATAGTAAAAGCAACACCAAAACATATAAGAAGACAAGTTCCTATGGTACTTTCTTTAGTAGGATTAAGTAGCAAGGCCAAATGTTATCCAAATGAATTATCTGGTGGAGAGCAACAAAGAGTTGCTTTAGCTAGAGCTTTAGTAAATAATCCATCAATGATAATTGCGGACGAGCCTACTGGAAACTTAGATCCAGAAACAGCTTGGGATATAATGAACTTATTAAACGATATTAATGCAAGAGGAACAACTGTTGTAATGGCAACACATGCTAAAGATATAGTTAATGCAATGAAAAAAAGGGTTATACAAATAGATAAAGGTGTAATCATAAGAGATGATAAAAAAGGTGGGTATAATAGTGAGGTATAATGGTTTATCCTATTTAGTAGGTGAAGGTTTTAGAAATATATTCAAAAATACAAAATCAACTGTTATATCAGTTATAACAATGATTTGTACAATGTTTCTATTTGGAATATTTTTTGCAATTGGTGTAAATATTAATTCTATATTAGAACAAGTTCAATTAAAACAAGGAATGGAAGTATTCATCTGGGATGAAGTTACAGATGAACAAAAAGAACAATTTGAAACAGAAGTAAAAGCGCTAGATGGAGTAAATAGTGTAAAGTATAAAAATAAGCAACAAGCATTAGATTCTTTTAAAGAAAGATTACAAGGCGAGAATACAAAAGTTCTTGAAGGATATGAAGGAAATAATAATATTTTCCCTGCATCATATGTTATTACTTTAACTAATCTTGAAAAATCAGACGAAATTCAAGCAGAAGTTAGTAGAATAGGTGCTAAAATAGCAACAGAGAATAGAGCAGGAGAAGTAGATTTAGATATAGAAGAATCAACAGAACATGATACAATTATTAAAAAAATTACTAGTAAAGATAACACAATAAGTGCTTTAATAACAATTGTAAGAGGTGTTAGAATAACTGTAGGAGTTATATTTATAATTTTGCTTGCAATTTCAATTACAATTATTTCTAATACAATTAAATTAACAGTTCATGCGAGAAGAAAAGAAATTTCTATTATGAAATATGTTGGTGCTACAAATAGTTTTATTAGATGGCCATTTTTAGTAGAAGGTATTATAATTGGTGTAATTGCAGCACTTATTACATTAGTAATTGTAGGATTTTTATATGATTTTGTAATTAATAAAATAGAATCTTCAAATGTATTACAAAATATGGGAATAACACTACTTCAATTTGTTGAAATAGCAAAACCAGTTGCAGCAGTTTACGCAACACTAGGAATAGGAGTTGGTATTGTAGGAAGTTCTGTTTCAATGAAAAAATATTTGGAGGTATAAAATTTTTTAATGAAAAAATTTATTAAAATTAATTTTATAATTTTAGTAATATTTTGTTTATCATGCAATTATTTGGTAATTCCAATAAATGCTGAAACACCAAATGATGAATATATAGATGAAGAAACTAATCAAGAAGCAGAACAGGAATCTGAGCAAGAACCAGAACAAGAAGAAAAAACATTAGATGACCTGCAACTTGAAAAATCTGAATTAGAAAATATAATAGACGAATCAAATAGTCAAATATTAATTATAGAAAATGATCTTTCATCACTTGTATATGAAATATCAGAAATAAATCAAAAAATTTGTGATAAACAATTAGAAATTGAAACACTAGAAGCACAAGAAATTGAAATGCTTGCATACATTGAAAAAGCTGAAAAAGAATTAGAAATATCAAATAATAGATACGAAAAACAAAAAGAATTACTTGAAAAAAGATTAATAGCAATGTACGAAATGGGACAAAATTCATATTTGGAAGTTTTGTTAAATTCCAAAAGTATTACAGATTTCTTTTCAAATTATTATCTAATTTCTGAAATTTCTAAAGCAGATGAAGAATTATTGCAAACTGTTGAATCAGAAAAAAAGTACAATAAAAAATTAAAAGAATCTTTAGAAACTAAAAAGGCTGTTTTAACAGCTTCCAGAGAAACTAGAGAAAAAAATGCAATTTCACTTACTAATATGTCAGTTATAAAAAATAATAAAATACAACAATTGTCAGAAGAAGAACTTGCACTTCAACAAGCAATTGAAGAATATCAAAATCAAATAACAGAAATAGAAAAAGAAATTAGAATTTTAGCAATAGCAAATGTAAGTGAAAAATATGTTGGAGGAACAATGGCGTGGCCTACTCCAGGATATACAAGAATTACATCTCAATTTGGTATGAGAACACATCCTATTACTGGAATATATAAACTTCATACAGGCGTTGATCTTGGAGCACCATATGGTTCTAATTTTATTGCAGCCAATGATGGAGTAGTAACTTATGCAGGATATAATACTGCTTATGGAAATATGGTAATTCTTGACCATGGTGGTGGAATTACTACATTATATGCACATGGATCTGAAATACTAGTTAATGTTGGAGATATGATTTATCAAGGAACACCAGTTTTAAAAGTTGGTTCAACTGGATACTCGACAGGACCTCATGCACATTTTGAAGTTAGAATTAATGGTGAATATGTTCAACCTTTAGATTATATAACATCGTACTCAAGTGCTGAAAACGATAATAGCGATAATAAAGAAGAAAATTCTATAAATGATTCTAATGAAACGGTTACTGTTGAATTAGAAGAATAGAAAATACTAATGAATAAATAGGAGGAAAAAATGAATATTAGTAGATTTAGTAGAATAATATGTATTAGTTGTTTAATTTTAGTATTAACTATTACAACACTTGGAATTTCTTATGCTGCAACAACTTCAGAATTAAAGCAACAACAAAGTGAAATAGACAAAAAAATTGACGAAATTAATACTGAACTTGCAGGTACAAAGTCTAAAATGACAAAAAATTTAAATGAAATTAATAAACTAAATGGTGAGATTGCAACTTATGAAAATCAAATTACAGATCTTGAAGGAAGAATAGATATTGTAAATGCTCAAATTAATGAAAAAGAAACAAATCTTGCAGAACAACAAGAAAAATATGAACATCAAAAAGAATTATTAGATGCAAGATTAGTTGCAATGTACGAAAATGGTGAAACATCTTATTTAGATATGCTTCTTTCATCTGATGGATTAACAGATTTTATATCAAATTACTATATGATCTCACAACTTGCTGAGTTTGACGAAGAATTATTACAAGGAATTGTAGATACTCAAAATCAAATTCAAGCAGAAAAAGATTATTTAGTGTCTGCTCAAAATGAAATACAAGAAACTCAAAATTCAATAAAAAATAAACAAACTTCACTTGCAACTTCTAGAAATCAAAAGAAAGATGTTGTATCACAATTATCAGAAGAAGAAAAAGAATTGCAAGAAGAATTAGAAATATATGAGCAACATAAAAAAGAAATTCAAAACGAAATTGCAAAACAATCTGCTAAATATTCAGGTATTAGTGTAGTGCCAAGTGCAGCAGGATACATATCTCCATTACCTGGAAAAACAAAAGCTAATATTACAAATGCCTATGGTGGAGCTGGTGGATATAGCGGTCATACAGGTGCAGATTTTGCATGTGGTGCTGGAACACCAGTATTTGCTGTAAAATCTGGTGTTGTCTATAAATCTACAGCCAAAAAAAATGCGGCAGGTAAATATGTAAGTTATGGAGAGTACATAATTATAGATCATCAAGATGGTACAATGACATTATATGCACATATGTTAGCAGGTTCAAGGGCAGTATCAGCAGGGCAAACAGTATCACAAGGACAACAAATAGGTCAGGTTGGATCAACAGGAAATTCAACAGGAAATCACTTACATTTCGAGGTATGGGTTAACGGAAAACACACAAATCCGGCACCTTTCTTACCTTAATAATTTAATGGGGGAAAAATGGAACAAGAAAACAATCGTGAAGATGAATTAATCTTAGAATTTGAAAAAGAAAAGAAAAATTTAAAAATAAAACACATTGTAACAACTATTATTTTATTAATAGTTGTTGCAGTGTTTTCATCTGAATTTACTATGCTGTATTATTCAAAAGTAAGTATGCCAGCTAAAGTGGAAGCTTCACAAAATCCAGATGAAAATATAAATGCTATAGCTAAAACATTAAAAAGTTTTAGGCAACTAATAGATCAAGTATATATTGGAGATATAGATGAAGAAAAAATACTTGATGAAACAATAAAAGGATATGTAAAAGGATTAGATGATGAATATTCTGAATACATGACAACTGAAGAATGGGACGATTTTCAAAGTCAAGCTTTAGGCAATTATGTAGGAATTGGGATTTATATGGCAACAGACAAAAATGATAATGTCATAGTTTTATCACCGATAGAAGGTTCTCCAGCAGAAAGTGCAGGAGTAAAACAAGGAGATATAATTGCTAGTGTAAATGATGAAAATGTTTTAGGAACTTCATCAGATGTTGTTGCATCAAAAATTAAAGGTGAAGAAGGTACAGAAGTAAAAATAAAATTTTTAAGAGATGATGAATATTATGAATGTACTATAAAAAGAGAGGCAATTAAAATTTATCATGTTGAAAGCGAAATGCTTGAAAATAACATAGGATATATTTCACTATTAACTTTTGATGAAGGATGCGCAGAAGAATTTAAAAATGCAATTGAAACTTTAAAATCACAAGGTGCTCAAAAACTTATTATTGATTTAAGAAATAATACAGGAGGATTAGTTGATGAAGCTTTAGAAATTGCAGATTACTTTATTCCAAAAGGAGAGAATTTATTAATAACTGTAGATTCAAATGGAAACAAAGAATATAGTAAAGCAGAAAAAGATCCAATAATAGATTGTGAAATTGGAGTTCTATCTAATGAATATTCAGCTAGTGCATCTGAAATATTAATAGGAGCATTAAAAGATGCAGGAATAGCAAAATCAGTTGGAACAAAAACTTATGGAAAAGGTGTAATTCAAAGTGTATATTTACTAGAAGATAATAGTGCTTTGAAATTAACTGTAAATGAATATTTTACTCCAAATGAAACAAAGATAAATAAAGTTGGAATTGCTCCAGACTACGAAATAGAACTTGAAGAAGAAAGTGAAGAAGATTTACAATTAAATAAGGCAATAGAAGTATTAAATAATTAAGGTAAGAAAATAAAAAATATGAATGAAAAAAATATAAAACAATTATTAGAATATATGTTTGAAATAAATGAGAGTTTATTAAATAATGAAAATAATTTAGAAAGCAAATTAGTAAATTATAAAATAATTCTTAAAGAGTTAGAAGAAGAAAACTTAAAGGATGATGAAAATTATAACAAGATATTAGAGGATTGTTCTAATATTCCATCAAAGATAGAAGAATGTATAAAAACAAGAAATGAACAAAGTACTAATTTTAATAACATAAGAAAAATGGAAGAACTTCTTGAAAAATATAAATCTATGCCAGATGGCAAAGATGAAAATATGCGTTCTAATAATATAAAAAAAATTAATAGTGAATTAGAAAAAATAAAGAGTCTTTCAAATAAAGTTTCAGATTTAGTTATAGAACAAAGCATAGAATTTATTGAATCATGTAAGGAACAAATTGTTTCTTACATGATTAATGAAAAAGAGTCGGATAAAGTTTATGTTACAGAAAACGATAAAGTTGAAGATATAGAAACAGATAAAGCAGAGTATATAGAACCAGAGAATGAAAAAATACAAGAAAACGTTATTGAAAATGAAACTGTACTAGAAGATACAGTAAGTTATTTAGAACCAGAAGTTCAAAATGAAATAGAAGAATTAGATATAAAAAAAAGAGTTAAAAATGAGTGCAAAGAAAATATAGAAATTGTTCAAGAGTTACTTGATAATATAAACGAATTGTCTAATAAACAGCAAAATCATAAAAGAATTGCAAATGAATTAGGAATTTCCTATAAACCTTTAAACAATGTCTTACAAATAAATAGCCAAACAGAAATATTAGCAAGTATGTTAAATAAAATTACAACAAGAGTTAATGAGCTATGTGGTAAAGAAATCAATTATGATACTCAAATAGAGTTAGAACGAATTTCACAAACAAACATAGGTATAAAATCTTTATTCAAATACTTAAAAGACTCTAAAAGCTTTGATTTAAATAATGTAAAAAGTAGATTTGAAGAAATGATTGAGATTGAAGAAAAGGAATTAGAAAGATTAATTGTTGAAAAAGCAAGAGATATTAGATCTACTGCAGAACTAAAAAAATTAAAAGACGATTTAAGAATAATTGAAAAAAAGGGAATATTTAATAAATTTATTGGAACATTTACAGGAAGAAATAAAATTGATAATTTTGTGAAAAATCAAATTGAGTATAGAAAAATGGCAATAAAAAATACGCTATCTAAAAAGGTAAAATTAACACAAAATTATAATATTGATGAATTAATGGCAGAAATAACAATGTTTATAAACGATAATAAAGATGATGCACTTGTAAGAAAAGATGTATTATATTTCCAAGCATTAGCCCAAGAACTTAGAAAAAATTATGATGTTCTTGAAAACAAAGTTCAAACTATAATTGAAAGAAGAGAAGGAAAAAATTCTCTTTATGATAAACGAAAAGTAAGTAAAAAAGAAATTATGGAACTCGAAACACATAAGTTTTTAAACAAATATGGTTATAATACATATGATATTTCTGACGAAGAAATATGTGAATATAGAGATACAATGCCTAGCGAAATTGATAGAATAATAGAATATATTAAGGCTTCAAATGTTATATAAATTTGTTATAAAATTGTTGCTTAAAAAAAACATAAATGATACAATTATTCTGTGAAAAAATGTAAGGTGGTACGAATGATGGAACTAGATTTTACAAATGAAGAACTTCAAAATCTTGAAACATATATGAATGTAAAGTATAAAGCTATAAACCAGTTACTAGTAAGTAATTGTGAAACAGATATAGCTTTATTAAGCGATGAAGTTGAAAATGAAGTAATAAAAATTCCTTATGACAGAGCATCTGTAATAGAAAACCTTATAAATATAAAATTATTGTATAAATTATTTATAAAAAATTTTTGTAAAGTAAAGCATGAAAATAGAACTTTTTTTAGAGGAACGAATCTAGCGGAAATAGAACGTTTAAAAATGGAACCATTTTTAGATAGAATTTGGGCTGTAACTACAGATGAAAAAAGACAAGAAGAGTATGCAAGTAATTGGAAAAGGCCAGTTGGAATAACAATTACAATAGAAGATAATATACCATTTATGGACGTTGGCAAAGTTTTAGATTCAGAAAAATATAATAATTGTATTTTAATTGCTCCATTTACAAAAATAAAAAGTATAGAAGAAAAAAAAGAAATTAATTTAGATAATTCGAAATATTTCAAATATTATAATATAGTTCTTGAAAAACAAAATTTAGATAAATTAACAGATATAGAAAGAAACGGACTTTATAATTACATATTAGAAAATTCATATTCTATAAAAAGAAAATTAGAAGATTGCATTAAACTTGAAAGAGAAAATGCAATTAATTTTGATAATATAAGAAAAATGGAACAACTACTTAGAGTATATGAAAACGCAATAGATGAAAATGAACTAGATTCAGAATATTCAGATATAGATAGAACAGCAAATTATAATGATGTTGAAAGAGTTACTAAAGAATTAAATGAACTTAAGAAAATTTCAACAAATGTATTTGAGCTTAGAAAAGAAAATATAGAATTTATTAATATGTGGAAAAGAAATATTGCTGTATATATGATTGCAGAGTGTAGAGAAATAGAAGAGCAATTTAAAGATGTAGAAATAGAAACTAATATTGAAGATACAATAGTTGTAGATATCAATAATGAAAATGATGAGATTGAAGAAGAAAAAGAATTAGTAACAGTACCAGAGGACGTTATAGAAAATGAAGAAAGTTTAGATGAAGAACCTTTAGAAGAGCATCATGATGAAGTTGAAAATGATGCTCATAATTCAGAATTAGAAAATATTGAGCTGAACGAAGTTCAAAAAAGAGTTAGACAAGAGGCTGAGGAAAATGTTGATGCTGTTTGTAAACTACTTAAGGATATAAATTCTTTAATTACTAAACAACAAAATCATGCAAAAATTGCTGGAAACATGGGATCTTCTTATAGTGCTTTAAATAATGCTTTTGAAATGAGAAAAGCTGCTGAAAGTTTAAAAGAACAAGTTATAAAAATAGAAGAAAAGGTAAAAGAATTAGTTTTTAAAGAATATGATGAAAGAGTGGAACTAGATTTAGAACTTATTTCAAAAACTAATATCGAAATAAGTACATTATTAAATTATTTAAATAATCCTAAAATTGCTGTTAGAAACAGTAAAATAAGTAGATTTGATGAAATGGCAATTATAGAAGAAAATGAACTAAAAAGAGGTATTGCTGAAAAAATAAGAGAAATTAGAGGAGAAGCCGAACTAAAAAAATTAAAAGATGATTTAGAAATAATAGAAGAAAAAGGAACTTTTAGTAGATTTATAGGATTATTTACTGGAAGAAATAAAATTGATGATTTTATGATAGATCAAATAGAATATAGACAAATGGCTATAAGAAAAACATTATCTCAAAAATTAAGTTTGGCACATAATTATAGTATACATGAATTAATGGCAGAAATAACAATGTTTGTCAATGATAATGAAGATGATGAACTTGTTCAAGATGATATTTTAGATTTAAAAGCATTAGCAGAAGAATTAAGAAGAAATTATATAATTTTAGAATCTAAAGTTCAAAGTATTGTTGAAGAAAAAGAAGGCAAAAACTTATTATATGATAATAGGAAAATGACAAGAAAAGAAACTATAGAACTAGAAACAAATAGATTTTTAAATAAATATGGATATAATGGTTTAGAAAATAAGAGAGTAGAAGAACCAAAATATCAAGATACAATGACAAGTGAAATTGCTAGAATAGTAGAATATATTAATAGTGCTAATATATTGTAAAATTTACATTATATGTTATAAGTAAGTTGTATACAACGAATAGGAGAAGATTATATGGAAAACCTTGATAAAGAAAAGGAAGAGCAAAAAGATACTAAAGAAAGTAATAAAAAGCAAGATGTTCAAGAAAAAAATGAAAGAAGAGAAAAAAATATTGAAAGTGATTCAGAACCAGTAAAAATAAAAATTGGTACAGTTGGAAATTTCATTTTTGCAGCTTTTATAATTTTAATATTAGGAACTGGTGCTTTAACATATTATTTAATTCATCAAGAAAAGGAAAGTGTGAGTGAAATTGTTTCAAGTTTGCCAGAAAATTTGGTAAACACCTCTGTTCAAACTGATAATACAAATGAACAAGTAGATTCAATTGCTAACATTATAGATTCTGCAATAGCAGATGTTACTAATCAAACTGGTACAAGTTCAGTAGTTACAGATGGCTCTAATACGAGAAAAATTTTGAACGAAGAATTGGTTGTGCTATATAATGGCTTAATATTAGATACATCAAAAATGGATGAAGTTACTTTAAAATACATAGATAATACAAATGATGCAGCAGACAAATATGTTATTACATATTATAATTATGAAAATTACAGTTTTAAAGAACCGAAGCTTGGAACATTATCAACACAGTTATATGAAGGGCTAGTAAAAATAGATAATGTTGGAAAAGTTGCAATATCTGAAGACTATGAGGCTATACCTAGAGGAATAAAAGTAGTAAATACAGTTCCAACAATAGTTTCAGATAATAATCCAAATGTTTCAGACTATACAAATGTAAAAACATTAATTGTAGATTTAGATGGAAATCAAACAGATGAATATATCTTAATTTTAGCAAATAAGAAAACTGGATTTTCAAAAATCACATTAGTTGATTCAAAAGGAGCTAAAATAAATGATTTAGCATCAATTGAGAAAAGCAAATGGAAAAAAGATTCTACTGCAGAATATTATTTAAATATTAATAATGTAGAAATTTTAGATGTTGACAATGATGGAATAATGGAGATAATGGTAGAAATACCACAAGCTACAGGAAATTCAACAGTTAGTTTATTAAAATATAATAATGGAATTCTACAAGGAAAAACAGGAATTGAATGTTCATTAGTTGTAGACTAATAATTTGGCTGAAAAAAGTAAATATATTACTTTTTTCAGCCATTTATTATTTTGGAAAAAATAGTAAAAAAATTGTTGACAAAGGCTTGTACCCGTAGTATAATATAAAAGCGTAAGATAAAGCGAAGAAGCAGAATGTGGCTACACTTTAAGTGGAGGGAACTTCTGTGGAGTATGTCTTGGCAGAGACCAGGCGATAAGTTTGATAAATGTACATACTTATCCAAGATTTTAAGTTTAAAATTAAAATGCTGTTAAATTTTGAACATAATGAAATGCTTGGATTTTAAAATGGGGTTAAAAGAAACACCAGGGTACGTTGATAACTTGCCGTTAGCCAAATATTATATTAAGGAGGGAAATTTTAAATGGCAACATCAAACACAAAAATAGGAAGTGACAAAATCAGAATAAGATTAAAAGCTTATGACTACGTTGTTTTAGATCAGTCTGCTGAAAAAATAGTAGATACTGCTAAGAGAACAGGAGCTAAAGTTTCAGGTCCTATTCCACTTCCAACAGAGAAAGAGATAGTAACTATTTTACGTTCTCCACACAAACATAAAGATTCAAGAGAACAATTTGAAATGAGAACACACAAAAGAGTTATCGATATTCTTTATCCAACACAAAAAACAGTTGATAGCTTAATGAAATTAGAGTTACCAGCAGGTGTTGATATCGAAATTAAGTTATAACTTAATGAAAGTGAGCGTTAGCGATACTTGAATTTAGTTAGAAGTATATGCAGTAGCTCAAACTTTAATTATAAATAAGAAAGAAATTTTCAAAAAATCAAACCAAGCTGATTTTATAGTAAATTGAAAATTGCTATCAATTTGCTGTAACAATCAAAAACAAGTATTGCAAGGCAAATGAAAATCGAGTGACGCAAATGTACAATTAGTACATTGAGGAATGAGATTTGAAATTTAACGACGCAAGACGCCGTTTTTCATTGTTACCAGAGTCAGCCAATAGTTAGGAGGAAAAATTAATAATGAAAGCAATAATAGGAAGAAAAGTTGGAATGACACAAATCTTTGATGAAAAAGGTGCAGTTATTCCTGTAACAGTTATAGAAGCTGGACCATGTCCAGTAGTTCAAGTTAAAACAGTTGAAACAGACGGATACAACGCTGTTCAATTAGGTTTTGGTGCAGTTAAAGAATCAAAAGTTAACAAACCAGAACAAGGACATTTCAAAAAAGCTGGAGTTACAGCTACAAAACATTTAAGAGAATTTAGAACATGTCCAGAATGCGCAACTGACTTAACAGTTGGAGCAGAAATTAAAGTAGATACTTTTGAAGCAGGAGAAAAAGTTGATGTTCAAGGTATCACAAAAGGAAAAGGTTTCCAAGGTGTTATTAAACGTCATGGACAATCAAGAGGACCTATGGGACATGGTTCTATGTATCATAGAAGACCAGGATCAATGGGATCTACATCTACACCAGGTAGAGTTTTCAAAGGTAAAAAATTACCAGGACATATGGGTGTAGAAAAAGTTACTGTACAAAATCTAGAAGTTGTAAGAGTAGACTTAGACAAAAATGCTATTTTAATAAAAGGTTCAGTACCTGGAAATAAAGGAAGCATTTTAAAAATTAGAAAAACAGTTAAAGCATCTAAATAGAAGGAAGGAGGAAGAATAAATGCCAAGTATAGATGTATATGATATAAAAGGAAAAAAAGTTAGTTCAGTAGATTTAAAAGAAGAAATTTTTGGAATTGAACCTAACGAAGCAGTTGTACACA
>JAAGKN010000103.1_pt1 | contig 104982 bp, 80 predicted proteins | sample 6206371 | NCBI WGS metagenome assembly JAAGKN01 (sample SAMN11533720, study PRJNA540317) | gut metagenome | isolation source: fecal pellets from male and female animal of same cohort | host: Peromyscus leucopus | place: USA:CA | collected 2017
CCCTACAAACCTGAATTTGTTTTTCCTTTCTAATCTTTTAAAAGAGCTTTCAACTCTTGTAATGCGTCATTTGCTTCTTTATCTAACTTTTCAATTTCAGCAATAATCTCCTCTGTTGGTGGATATTCAACTGGTTTATACTCAATTTCCTTATAACGGTTAATTGAAAGATCATAATCATTATCAACGATATCTTTTTTGCCTACCATAAATGACTTTTCAGTCTTTTTACGATCAATTTCTTTGTCTAAATGCTTAAATCTTTCAATAATATCAGGAATATCGTTTTCTTTCACTTGAGTTCTCTTATCATCAAGTGAAAAACCATCAGCCGTCATATCATAGAACCAAACTTTATCAGTTCCACCAGTACCTGTCTTAGTAAAAATTAAAATTGCAGTTGAAACGCCAGCATAAGGCTTAAATACACCGGACGGCATTGAAATTACTGCTTCTAAATTATTATTTTCAACTAATTCTTTTCTAATTGCTTTATGCGCCTTAGATGAACCAAATAAAACACCATCGGGAACAATACAAGCACATCTACCACCTACTCTTAACATCTTTAGGAATAAAGTTAAAAATAGTAATTCAGTTTTCTTTGTCTTAGCGACTTTAAGCAAATCATCAGAAACAGTATCATAGTCTAAGCTACCTTTAAAAGGAGGATTAGCCATAATCAAAGAGTATTCATCCCTATCAGTATTCTGATCAGATAAACTATCTTGATAATCAATATTGGGATTTTCTACTCTGTGTGTCAACATATTCATTGCACTGATACGAAGCATAGTTTGATCTGTATCATATCCTGTAAACATTTCATTATTGAAATAATATTTATTCTCTTTATTATAGAAAATTTTATCCTTTTTATTATCTTGTTGAAGATATTCAGCTGCTTCTACTAGAAATCCTGCAGTTCCTGCAGCAGGATCACAGATTTTATCATCTGCTTGTGGATTCATTAATTCAACTATCATTTTAATAATATGACGTGGAGTTCTAAACTGACCATTTCGACCAGCTGTAGCTAATTTACCTAACAGATATTCATAAACATCTCCTCTAATATCAGCTCTTTTAGCCACATCACTATCCATTAAACGATATATTTCATCTAATGATTCAACTACTTTAGATAATAATCCAGGTGTAGGAATTAAAAAAGTAGCATCTTTCATATGTCTAGCAAAAGAACTATCTTCCCCATTTTTCAAATTTTTAATAAACGGAAAAACTTCATTTTGAACAATATTAAACATTCTATTTGGATCAAAATCTTTAAATGTTGACCATCTTAGTTCATCCCCATTTACACTAAAATCATCATCTATTTGTATTTCGCCATCAAAAATAGATTTGTAATCATTTAGTCCTAATAACAAATTATCTTTCTTCTTGTTATTATCTAAATCATCTAAATCTTTAATAAACATTAGATATGTAATTTGTTCAATAACATTTAAAGGATTGGTTAAACCTCCAGCTGCAAATGTATCCCACAAACTATCTATTTTACTTTTCAATTCACCATTAATCATTTATTTAAACTCCTAAAAACTAGTTTTACATTACAATGTCATATTTTACCTTTAATCAATGTTTTGTAACAAGTTTATTTTTTACTCTATTTTTCTACATACTGCAAGTATAACGTCTAAGTTCTAATAAACTCATCTTCATTAATTCCATGTAAAGATTCTTGCAATGTTTTCATTTTTAAATTTCCTAATATTTTTTATACATTCTATTATTCAAAATAAAAAATATATCTAGGAAAAACTAAATTCCCAGACATATCTATTTTATATTATTAAGCATTAATAAAAATTGGTCTTATCTCTGCTCAGCAAAATCGCTAGTTTTCATCATAATTATTTCTCAGTAGCAAAATCTGCAATGTCAATTTTTTCTCTTTTAGCACCGCTATATTTGTATAAGAAAAATACACTCTTTTCATTATTATCCCATGCACTAGTTGGATAGTAGCCATTTTTATGGGCATATTTATGATAAAGACCAACCATTGGATAGTATCCCGGTCCATCAGAATAGCTTTGCGCCATTAAGCTAAAGATTTGCTGACCTTCTTGAGGAGTTATGTGATTAATATCTTTAACTTTAATCTTAGCTCCTTTTAGATTCTTTTTAGCGAAATCAACTTGCCATTGTGCTTGCTCGACTAAAGCCATAGTAGGGGTCTTTTTATTTAAAACATCTTGAGCATTCTTAATGGCATTATCATAAGTTGTACGATTAGCCCAAGTTTCTAAGCGATATTTATCACTCTTCTTTATACTATTTTCGTCAGCAATTGAGTCTTTTAATTTAGTTAATTGACTTTCACTTGCAACAGTATTAGCTGACTTTTCAGCACTAGATGCAGTGTTTATCGGTTTTAATTTAAGGCCCCTAATGTCAACATCACTAGCTTTAACATAAACATCATTGATGGCAGTATCAATTCCTGTATCCTCTGCTCCCCATTGTATGAAGATAGACTTTTCTAAATGGTAATAAAGGTCAGTTTGCTTAGTTTTAGAATTATAGATATATACAGCTTCATTAGCAGCTAAGTCATCCCCGTCATCAACTTTTAGAGTAGTTTTATCACCATTAAAATTATAGTAAACAGGATCTACACCTTTTTTAAAGCTGATTAAGCTATAATGTAAATCATTGTAACTTACATCTTCCAAATATTGCTTAGAGAGAACTGAGCCACCCGACCAATCATATGGACCTGTAGTAGAATTAGGGTATTCAGTAGCTAAGTCACTATCAAGGTAATCCTTGGTTCCAGCTACATGGTAATAAACCATAGTGTAATCACTTACGCCTTGCCTAATTGCTTGATCTACTTTAAGAGTTTTACCAGCCTTAACTAATTTATTTGTAGCTTGGAATTTATCATTTAAGTAATAAGTGTCTCTTGTAACAGTTACTTCAATAGGTCCTTTGGTAAAAAGTGCCTTTCCATTTATAGTATTAATGTTATTTGCTTTGATATATTTATTTTTTGCAATTTTGAAAAACCACTTTTTACCAATTTTATAGTTTGGAATATGTCTAAGTTTAGTTTCTCCTACATTAGCATAGTAATAATATTGGCTTTTACCATCTTTAACTGAACCATAGTAATTAATTAAAGTACCGGTCTTCAAAGTAACTTTATTTGCGCGTTTTCCTTTATTGTTGTAGATGTAAGCATTATGCGAAATAAACATTACACCTTTACCATCTAATTTTGAAACATCAGAATTTTTAATATATTTCCCATTGCCAACGTTATAGTAAGTATATGGGGTTTTATAATATTTACTTTTAACTGTTAGTTTTATAGTAGTACCAGCAGGGAAATAGGCCTTTTTATTACGAAAACTCTTCAATCGTTTTCCATTTTTATCGTAAATATAGGAATTACGACTAACCTTAACAGATTTTTCTCCGATACCTTGAGTGTTGCTTGTCTTGATATAGCCACCATCACCTAAATAATAGAAGCTAGTATTTCCAATTATTACTTCATCTCCATAACCAGTATAGGGAATCTTTTCAGAATCATCATAAATGCTACTTTTAACTTTAAAAGTTTTATTTGCTGAAACTTTACTATTATAATCTTGAGAAAACTTACCATTTTTTCTAGTGTAGTAATTAGCTGCAGCATAATCAGGAGCTGATTTTATTGTAATAGTTTGACTTTTTGCTTCAACCTGTTTTGAATTTATTGTAGCAGTAGGTACTAAAAATAAAGCTGCTATTGAAGTGAAAAGAAACTTTTTATTAATTTTCATTATATTTCCCCTTTCATTTATTTAAGTTTCTACTAAAATAATTATATCTTATTTTTTCTGTGTTTTCTTATTTTGTACCCCTACTAAAAGTAGGTATGATTAAAGATAGGAGATGACAAAAATGAAAATGTACGTTGTTGATGCTTTTACTAAAGAACTATTTAAAGGCAATCCAGCTGCGGTTTGTATTGTAAATGAATGGCCTAATACTGAGTTAATGCGCAAGATTGCGATGGAAAATCGTTTTTCTGAGACTGCGTTCACAATTAAAATAGATAATACTCATTATAAGTTACGTTGGTTTACACCCGGTGGTGAAATTGACCTATGCGGGCACGCAACACTAGCAACTGCTTTTGTTGTATTTAACAAGATTGGGGTTAAAGGGGATGCTCATAAGATAGTTTTTTTTACAAAAAGTGGTGATTTAATAGTTACTAAAAATGATGACCGCTATGAAATGAGTTTCCCATCTTATAATTTAAAGAAAATTCCAGTTACGAATGAGATGACCGATGCTTTTGGCAAAACTCCAATTGAAGCATATTTAGGTAGAGACTTGCTTTGCATTTTTGACGATGAAAATTTTGTCAAAAATATGAATCCTAATCAAGAAAAACTTGCTCACCTTCCTGGCTTATTGCAACATGCCACTGCTAAAGGAACAAAATTTGATTGTGTTTCAAGATCTTTTGCCCCAAAATTATCAGTTCCAGAAGATCCCGTTTGCGGAAGTGGTCATTGCCACATTATTCCATATTGGGCTAAACAGCTTAATAAAAATGATTTGGTTGCCTTTCAAGCATCCCCTCGCAGCGGAATCCTTTATTGCACTTATCTTGGAAAAGATACAATTCTTGCGGGAAACGCTGTTCTTTACTCAGAAGGAAAATTAAACATATAAAATATAAAGCATATCAATGATTTTATATATATCACTGATATGCTTTATTAATTATTCAAAAAAATCTTCATCAATATCAAAAACATCATAAGTTTGTGCAACTTGTACTCCTATGTGATATTGAATCATTAGATTAGTTAACATCTCCCCATCAACTAAAGCAATATTTAGCTGTTTGGCCGCAACTTGAGCATCCTTACTAAAGCTTGAAGTTGTAATAAATACACCACGATTGGCGTGCATTCTAGTTAATGCACCATAAAAGCCATTAATCTCTGGACTTCCTACCGTATTATTTTCACCATAGCGTTTTACTTGCACATATACTGTTTCTAGCCCAAGTGGATCTTTATTAATAATTCTATCAATTCCGCCATCATTTGACTTTTGGGTAACAAGTTCTTCTCCATCAGTTCCTTTATAACCCATCTCTGCTAATAAGTGGGTCATCATTTTTTCAAATTTATATGGATTTACTTTTCTAAGTCGAGCTAATAAATTATCCGCAAAATCAATTTTTTGCTTGCTAAACCAATCATCTACTTGTTTAATATTTAGTTCAAAAGCTTCTATAGTTTCATCATCAGATGATTCATCTATTATATTCTTGTTATTATCACTTTGCTTTTGTCTATGGTCTTGATATGCTTTTTGACTATGAACAAATTCTCTATCAATATTCATTCCATATTTTTGATAAACTTCTTTACCTAGATTGCTAATTTTATATTTTCCACGATTAGGAGTATTGAGTAGACCTGCAATTTTTAAATCGCTTAGAGCCCAGTCAATTCTATTGTTTAAAATTAAATCATGATACTTCGATGTATATCTGAGGTTTCTCAATTCTTCCGGGATATCAGAATTATCAACAACTGCTTGTACTAACTCTTTTCTACTCCAAATATTCTTTTTTAATGAAATAGAAAGAATTGGACCTAAAAATGCATCCCAAGTAGGCATTCCATTTGAACTTTGTTTTAACTCTTCATATTTAATCATTATTAAACCTCCTACTATTTTAGTATACTATTAACCATTTGATTTTAAAATTAAACATATAAAATATAAAGCATATCAATGATTTATTAAATATCACTGATATGCTTTATTAATTATATATAAATTAAATCTAGCTTATCTTATTTTATAAGTTTTTTCTTGCTCATCATATTCAAACTTCCATTCTTTATCAGCCGATTGAACTATAATTGTCTGATAATTTGGCTTGTAACCATGCTTAGTCAAATTAATACTTACTTCATTATCATTAACTTCAACAACATATAAATTGTACTCACCATGTTGATAATTGAAGTCTAATCCATTGTCTTGATAATGTTCATATTTACCATAATCACCAAATAATCTAAAGGTCATTGTTTTATCAGGCTCATCTGAAATATGACTGACAACTTTTCCCCATGGCAAGATGGTATCTTTCTTAATAAACATTGGTAGTTTATCAAGCGGAGCACCTACCAAGATAGTATTTTGACCAGCATATTCAACCCCACTCCAAAAGTCAATCCATTCTCCCTTTGGTAAGTAAACTTGGCGAGTAGTCATTCCTTGATAAACAACTGGGGCTACCAAAACTTTATCTGAAATCATAAACTCGTCATTAATATCATAAACTTTTTCATCATCTTGATAATTAAGTATAAGCGGTCTCATAATTGGCAAGCCGTCTTTAGTTTCTTGATGATATAAATCATATAAGTAAGGAATAAAGTGGTAGCGTAAACGTAAATATTTACGATAAATTGATAAAGTAGGTTCACCAAATACCCAAGGCTCTTGTGAGCGAGTACCAAGTGCAGCATGGTTTCTAAATAATGGACTAAAGACAGCTCCTTCAATCCAGCGTGTTAGAAGTTCTGGCGTAGTATCAGCACCAAATCCCCCAATATCAGTTCCAGCAAAGTTAAAACCACTCATTCCTAAGTTACATAATTGCGGAATCATCATTTGTAAGTGAGGCCATAAACTTTGGTTATCACCTGTCCAAACTGTAGAATATTTTTGCGTTCCCGCATAAGCAGCTCGCGTAATTACATAAGGACGCTTACCAGATGCCTTTTTAATTCCTTCATAAGTAGCTTTTGCCATATTATGACCATATACATTATGCATTTTTTTATGAGTAGATTTATTATCTTCATCACTAAAGACAATATTCTCTGGAACTGGTCCGTCAAAAGAAGCCGGTTCATTCATATCGTCCCAAATTCCAGCAACCCCCATATCAACTAAGTATTTACAGTGCTTACTCCACCAATCGCGTACTTCCTTGCGTCCAAAATCAGGATATACGGCTTCTCCTGGCCATACTTTATTAATATAAATGCTGCCATCAGGATTAGTAACAAAGTAGCCTTTTTCTACACCTTCTTGATAAATATTATATTTATCATCTTTTTTGACTCCCGGATCAAGAATTGGCATTAATCTAAAGCCCTTTTGACGCATTTTCTTAACAAAGTCAGCAGGCTTTTCATAAGAGTCATTCCTCCAAGTAAACACACGATAGCTATCCATATAGTCAATATCCAAATGTATCACATCACAAGGTAAATCATACTTGCGTAAATTATCTGCAATTTCTTCTACTTTTTCTTGACTTACACTATAGCCCCAACGTGATTGCTGATAACCAAGCATCCATTTTTGCGGGATTGGAACGCGACCAGTTAAATAAGTGTAATTAGTTACTACTTCTGCTAAAGTATTACCGCCAATAATGTAGTAATCAATATTACCCTCTTCTGCAGAGTAATAGTAATAATTATTACTTTCTTTACCTAAATCAATGTGGCTTCTATAAGTATTATCAAAAAACAATCCATAGGGATGGCCGTTTTTAAGTCCAAATAAAACAGGAATTGACTTATAAAGTTGCTCAAAACTTTCAACATGTGGAGCAGGATTATCAGTATTCCAATTAGTGTAAGCATAATGACGCTTATCTAAGTAGCCAGTTTTATCTCCTAATCCATAAAAGTGTTCGTCTGTAGCTAACGACTTCACAAGCTCATAATAACCACTTCCATCATCACTTTTGCCTGCCATTTCATGACCTTCAGAAGAGGCCAATTTTTTATGTGCTTCATCCATTACTTGACGGTCAATTGGTACACGCTTAGCCATATAGTCCAAAATTAATGGATTTCCATTTTCATCATAAACATCAAGTTTGCAATTATCATATGCTTTGACAGTTAACTTTGCAGTTTTAATTTCTAAATGATCACCACAATCCCTAATATTAAAATCTGTAGCAATGGTTTTATCTCCCTCAATAGCATATGAGTTAGTTGAATATCCTCTATCTTCAAATATTCTAATAATTTCTGGCGTAATAATGAAGATTGAGATTGGTTTTTCTTCATAATTTAAAATTACTTCTTGCTCATTTTGCGTAAAGTCCATTAACTTATTGTTCATTCTTAATTACCTCTATCAACTTAATCTGCATTTTTCTACGCTTATACATTATCACTAATTGCAAACGTTTACAATATTTACACATCAATGAGTTAAACGTTTACATTTCAAGTGGTATGTTTTATGCTAAATATATAAATAAGGAGGCAAATCAAATGAACGCAACTATTAAAGACGTCGCTCGTGAGTCGGGGTTTTCAATTGCTACAGTATCACGAGTACTTAATAATGCTAATGCTTCATATAGTTCAAAAACTGCCAAAAAAATAAAAAAAGTAGCTCAAAGTTTGGGCTATCACAAAAATAATATCGCTGCTAATTTAGTTAAAAGAACAAGCACTACAATTGCAGTCATTATTAATAGCGTAAAAACCAATTTTTCATTTGAGATACTAAGCGGTATTCAAGAAGAAGCCAATAAAAATCACTACAGCGTAATTATTTTATATGCAGGTAATCGAAGTGATAATTTAACTAAACAAGCTATTGAAACTGCAATCGATAGATCTGTTAGTGGAATTTTACTAGTAGCAATGCAACTTAACCAAGAAAATACTGAGATGCTTAGGGATGCTAATATTCCTTATCTTTTTGTTTCTACTCATCCTAATAATCCTTTAGAAAAGTTTGTTAGTTCTGATAATCATTTAATTACCCAAACCGCAGTTAATTATTTAATCAAAATGGGGCATAAAAAAATTGGCCTTGTAGGAATAGACCAACATACTACAGGTAAAGAGAGACTTGCTGGATATAAAAAACAAATGCTTGCCAATAATCTGTCAATTAATAACGAATTTGTTCAATATGGTGACTACAGTTATGAAAGTGGTCAAAAAATCATAGAAAAGATTGGTCCATTAATAAAAAATGGTGATTTAACAGCTGTTATTGCAGCCAGCGATATGATTGGAGCAGGTTTAATAAAAGGTGCCAAAAAAGAAAAAATTAAGGTTCCTGATGATCTTTCCATTGTATCTATTGATGGAACTTATATTTGTGAAATTACATCATCCGAATTAAGCAGTATTACACAAGATTTTAGGCAAATCGGTTCATTAAGTGTCGAAACGCTATTAAAAAAGAAGAATTCAAAATTTGTTCCAATTAAACTTATTAAAAGAAAAAGTGTTAAGAACCTAATGTAAAAAGCATTAGTACCATAAGATAATGCTTTGCCAAGTTTGTCAGGATCAGCTAAATTAGCTCCATAAACAATCTTTTTAGAGTCAACCCCAGGCTTGCCATCATCTTTAACGGTTTCATGCGTGAACTTGATTTTGACCCATGCTTGGTCGTCGCCATCGTCTCCGCCATGGTCATTTATAAGAGCTTTATTATGAATCATGGTCCAGCCACTAGTGTAACTGCCATGAGCTGGTTGCGCACCTTTTTTTAATTTAACGGGAATGATTAAATGATAATCCTTCCACCAAGCGTCAGATTTGGCTTTTGCGGCATCAGGTTTTAATACTGCATCAACTACAGTTTGACCTTTACTGTTCTTACCGTATAGAATCAGGATACTTTTCTTGGTATTTCAATAATTATAGTATAAAATGTAATTACATAATGAAAGGAAGTAATAACATGGCAGAAAATACATTAGAAAAAACAAAAATGTTTAAAGCTGGAAATTCCTATGCTTTAAGACTTACTAAAGAAGACCGAAAATTATTACATGCTGATAATAATACTGTCTTTGAAAAAAAGGTTAGTGCAGATGGTAATACTATTACATTTTCGAAGTTAGAAGCTGTTCACCCTGAATTAGATAATTTTATTGACAATTTTTATGCTAAAAATAGTGAGTTAATGAAAGATTTAGAAACTAAATAATGAAGTATCTCACTAAAACAGACTTAATCCATATTAATCAAAATGTAATTAAGCATTCAGCTTCTGATAATTTTGGTATTCAATATTCTGAAGGACTAGATATTGTATCTAAGCAGCCTATGCAATTTCTTTTTGGACGTGAACTTTATCCTACCATTTGGCTTAAAGCTGCATTTATCCTGCAAAAGATTACTAAAAAGCATATATTTAACGATGGCAACAAAAGAACAGCTTTAATTTCAACAGCATTCTTTTTAAAAATTAATGGTTATGAACTAAATTTGCCAAGAAAAGAAAGCTTAGATTTCATTTTAACGGTAACTAATAATCCAGATGATGATAAAACTATGAAGTTTGTTGCTGATTGGTTGCAAGTTCATAGTCAGCAAAAATAGTTGTATACCACTAGTCAAGTAGACTAAGGAAACTTATGATTATCAAAGATTTGTTCCCAGTAAAGAAATTAAAAACAGTAAACGAGTAGAATATTTAGCTTGGCGAAAGTTGAATTACCATGAAAGCTTACCTTTAGTTGAAGTTAGAAAACTAGGCGTTAAGCTGAAAATAGTTGGTGATATGGATAGTTATTATGCAGCTGTAATGACGAAGTCACCTGTTTATTATTATGAAACATTTACAGATAAGATGAGTGTGCATAGACAAAACTTGCAGTTATCAAAAGAGGAAATTGCAAAGATGGTTTCGACTATGAACTTATATGAAGCACTATTAGAAGAAGAAAGCTAAGTTCACCGACTAAAGCAAATACTTAGCTTTCAAAATTGTTTACAAGAAAAAGATACTACAAAATGAAATACATCGGGAATTCATTCTCGATGTATTTTATCTATAGTCATTTCGTTACCGCCATCGTCTCCGCCGTGGTCATTTATAAGAGCTTTATTATGAATCAGAGTCCAGCCACCACTATAACTGCCATGAGCTGGTTGCGCACCCTTTTTTAATTTAACGGGAATAATTAAATGATAATCCTTCCACCAAGCGTCAGATTTGGCTTTTGCGGCATCAGGTTTTAATACTGCATCAACTACAGTTCGACCATGTTTGTCTTTGGCATGATGAACGTAGAAGTATTTGCTGGCATCACGTCTTTTACCTTTAAGAGTTGTATCATTCCAATTTTCAGCATAAACGATTTTAGGGTCGCCTGCTAATTCAAGACTTGGGTCAAGTGAATCTTTTAACACTAAGCGCTGTTTATTTTTACCAGCATCAGTAAGTCCAGCTTTACCAAGGTTTGGGTCACTTTTATCTTTTAAAGCATCTTTAAGCGGTAATCCATTATAATTTTCATCACTATTATCTTCTTTAACATATGCACTAGATGGACCTTGGAGCTGTGTATGAATGTCAAAGTAAATCTTTTGGTTATCTTTAACAGTTAAAGGACTACTTTGTTTAACTTTTTTAAAGTGATTATCTTTAGTATTAACCAGTTTATTTACTGGAACATTATAAGTACTGTTTGTTTTCCCTTTGTCAAATTCAAAACCGAAGTAGTCAGCTTGCCCACCTGAAAGTTGTTGCGTAGTCTGATAATATTTTTTCGTATCATAATCAACAGGTAATGTCTGTAATTTGTCTGGATCATAGCCTGTTGATGTACCACTAGGACTAGCAAATCTATGACTTTGATAATTCAATGGAATAGATTCATAACTGTGAACAAATGTTACATTAAACGAATTAGTCGGATTTCTAGGTACATAAGAAATCTGTCCTTGTTTTTGTTCAGGATAAACAGTACCTTGTTTACCGTGGTGTGTACCTTGATCACCAAAAACTTTTATTTTACCAGGAACATTAGTATTCCAAGACTCAATATATCCAGCGTTTAATGCAGTGGATTTGTCATAAATTAAATATTGTGGTGGATCAAAAATCAAACCTTGTTTATAGTCAATATCCGTTTGCATAATTTGCGTTTTGATTGCTTTAAACGGTTTACCGTTATGATAAAGTTTCAACGTAAAATTAGCTGCACCTTGATAAGGTTCCTTGATTGAAATGTTTCTAGTGCTAAAGTGTAAACTATTATGTGCACCTATTCCATTAGGACGATAAGATCCATTCCAAAATAATCGAGCGTCTAAAGTAAGGCGTCTGCCTTTTTTACTATTTGGATAATAGAATAAAGCGTCTTTATAATACATTCCGACTTTACCAGCTTCGGACTCTTTTGGATACATATAAACTACCCAAGGAATCCTGTGACCTTTGTCACCTTCCATACTAACTTTAAATTTAGACTTAGTTGGTCCAAATGGTCGACCATGGATTACTTTGTTAGTTCGTACTAAAAAGCCTGATAATTTATGTTTGTGAATGTAATTAGCATTAGCAGTACCATGACCATGTTCATTATAACGTAATACAACTCCCATTTTGCCTGATGACCTATTAAGACCACCTTTGCCAGTCTTAGCATCAGGTGCAATACCGTATGTACTTGTTATACCAGGTCGTCTAGCAACATCATTCATACTAGCATGAACATGTTGTGATTGGCTTGCTAATGGTGCGACCATTAAAAGTGCAGTTGCACAAAACATCCATTTTTGAAAGTGTTTTTTACTTTTCACATGAATTACAACCTTTCTATAATATCAAATTTGATAGGATTGTAATTAGTATACTTACATTATTTGAAAATGATTTTTGAAATAAAAAAAAAAGACTATTAAAGAAATTAATCTTAAATAGTCTTTTAAAGTATGAGTTTACTTATCAATTTAATGTTATATATTCGATAGTTCACGTAAAAATACTAATATTTTATTAAGTTTACTTTTTTCGTATTTGATGTCTGATTTAAATTCATCATTTATGTAAATTTGGTAAAGACTAACAGTTACTAAAAATAATATTTTCAATGAATCTAATAATGTTAAGTCGATGTCATCTTCATCAAATTCTCGTTTGATATCAAATGTTTTGAGAAAAAATACAATTATACAACTAATTAATAGAATCAACAAATTTAACATATTATTTATCTGTTTTTGGGTAAATATACATTTTTAGCGTCATTTTCAAAATTTAACTTATTTTAAAATACCATCGATGTCAATAGTAACTTATCCCAATAAAGTTCTATTATCCCAAAATACATTGCTACCATTCCATGGATGCGCATAAATCCAATCAACATGGTCTAAATCCGATTGGGTTACTTTATATGTATAGTATCCTGATGAATTATCATCATTGACAATCTCATCGTTGTCATGAATTGGATTAACGTCTCCGCCAGCACCAATAATTTTACCTAAAGTTTCAGTGGCATTACCAAGTTGTTGTTTTTGACTTAATCCTCTAGTTCCAGTTCCTACAGTAATATAATGATTCCATGAATGTTTTTTAGCATCAGAAGTAGAAGGAATCCACATTCCAACTTGAGCTGCATTACCATGTTGCGGCATTAACGCACCAGGCTTTCCAGCAATAAGCTTCTTATTGTTAGCTTTCCATTTATCATAGTTAACGATTTTACCCATAGCATAGGCACCATACCAACTCATTTTACGCATAGATGGAAAATCCTTAAGCATTTGTTTAAGATTTTTCATTGAACCAGCATAAAGTGGTAATTTATTAACACTTACAAAATTTCCCTTACGACCACCATCTTTCAATATAATGACATTAGCATATTTAGAAGAATTGAAATTAGCATGCTTAGGTGAATTTACAAATTTAAATTTAAAAACAGGTGCCCAAGCTTTAGCAGCTTTTTGATAAATTTTCTTTAGCTTTTTATCTTTAACATATAGATTAGCACTTCTATGCTTGAAGTTACGGAAATAAGAACCTTCTTCATCACTATACTCATTATCAGTATCAGCCGATTCACCTGGAAAATACTTAGATGCGGTGTAAGTAGCTGCACTTGCATGTTGCGCTGTCATTGATAGCGGTGCTGCGGTTGCAAAAGTTAGCATCGCTACTGTTGCGGTTTTCTTTAACATTTTAGTAATCGTTTTATTGTTCATTTTCTTTGATTCCTTTCAATTGAATAAAGTTAACTTAGCTTGAGAAACATCAAGCTTAGTTTGTGGTTTGCCGTGTTCTTATAGGTAGCTCAGTTTCTAATTAATTTAGTTATCCAATTTTTCCATTTCACTCCCACTTAAATAAAATTCAGCTACTACCTATTTGCTCATGTTTATACTAAAAGCTTAATTATATCTTGTCGTTGAATTACTACTTATTTGCACAAATATTTTTGATGCACTTGTATTTTCATTTTTAATCTAATTATCGTTTCTAAGTTTGATCTGTAATGAGACACTATACATAAAATATAAATTGAATATAATTACATGACCTTGTAGCAATTACAAAGCATATGAAAACTAAAAAAAGCAAGAATTCCATATTTAGAAATCTTGCTTCAAAAAATAATTTTTTCTACTGACCTTCTATACTAAGATATTTAGTATACTTCTTAACGACGCTTAACTGTTACTTTTAAAATATCAAACCTGCTATATACTTTGTCTCCACATTGTTCATTATAAGCATACTCATATTTAATATGTGAGTCCTTTATGTCTTTAAATCTTTCAGTTAAACTATTATTTTCTTCATTATTATCTTCTAACATATCTGTATACTTTTCTTCAGCCTTACACCCATCACAACTCTTAACCCATTTACCAAAATCAAATTCATTGAATTTTTCATTTTTGCTCTTAGCCTCTCTTACATAATTCCACGCACTTACAACTTGATTTAAAGTTCTCAATTTTTTAAGTGGTACTTTAAATCTGAGGCTGCGATATTCATTAGATGTATTTTTTGCACTATTTAAAATATAATATTTTCCTTTGTTATGAATATATTTTAAACAAATCCAGTGTACATTTGTTCCTACATTATAAGGAATTATAAAAAAAGTATTTTCATCTTTTATATTATGATATGCATCTCTAAATTTCTTCTCATTCTCAATAGCTTTTATTGTATAGTCTTCTATTGAAGCGTCTACAGAATGTAATTCTTTTAAAATATTCAAATGATTTTTATCAAAGTTTCTATCTTGATTGTTGCTTTCATTTTCACGATAATCAAAAAAGTCCTCAATAGCATTGGAAGCAAAAAATTCTCCTACTAATGAAAAAGACAAGTCACTTTTTGCTATCATTTCTTTATCTTTTAACTTAATTTCTTTATCTAATGACAGCCACCATATTTTATCTACTACTTTATCAATCTGTTCTTCTTTTTGTGATATATCTTCTTGTGAAAATACCCCATTTAAAAATGCATATAATCCACAAAGTGGCTTACCATTTTGTTTTAGACGTTGATTTTGATGCTCTATTTTTTCCGTTAATCTCAAACGACGAATCTCCCAATAATCAGTCCAGCCAATCATAAATGCACATAACACAATCAAAAATATCACACCTATTGGATTTAATTGACAAATTGTATTTGATTTAGGTTTATAAGTTATTATAGTAAATACAAGCGTCACTAGAAGCGTTTTAGTCTCATCCTTAATTAATTTTACCCATAACCCTTGTTCTTCTAAACTTATATCTTGTTTATGTGCCTTAGGACCAACCCATACCATAATTCCAAACATTATTAACACAATAGTCCAAATTCCACACCACAAAGCATTCATAAATATCACTCTCTTCTAAAAAATAATCATACATATCATCCCTCACCCCACTCATCCTGTCGCTAAAACCAAACACATTTGCACAACTTTTTAGCATTTTAATTTTTCATCGTTATTCACATCAAAAAAAGAGCAGGTCGCCCTGCTCTACATTTCTAAATAATTCAAATATCCACATTCCGTAACTAGATTTTTCACGAACTCAGCACATTCATCTTGTCCATTTCTCTTATAGGTGAAATACTGTCCAACTAACTTCTGTAAGAACACATCCCCAAAGCTAGGCACACTCTCTAGCACTTGTACAGCATGATTAAATTCAACACCATCTTCATCTTCCTGACTACAAATCTTCAAATAACTTACACAAATACTTGCCATTAACTCATATGTCCGTCTATCTAAGTTTGCAGCTTTCCTATATCTACTAAAGATGACTGCCATCAAAGATTCTAATTCATCAAACTCATACAAATTCATACACACTAAGAGTAACCACAAGATATTCTTGTTCAAATCTTTCATCTCAAGAAAGACACGCTTCATCTTACGCTTAAAATCCGGCGCGAATTTGTCATCCTGATCTTTTAGCTTAGCAATTAATATTGCAACAGCAAACTTCTCATGCGGATTATTTAGTTCTTTGCTATCTTTCAACTTTTTTAACTTCATTATATCACGCTCAAAGTAAGCATTTATCACCTGATCTTGACGCTGTTCATGTACATTAACTTGTTCTCCATCCTCCAAGAATTTTACTATAGATACATCATGAAGCTTTAATAAGTTCAGCACTTCATCAGCTCTAACAGAGTTTCTTTCATTTTCAAGTCGTGAATAGCGTTCCCTTTTCATCACTTCAGCTATCATGTTCTTTTGAGTTAGACCTAATTCTTTCCGCAACTGCTTAAATTTCTTACCTATCTTCATTTATTTACCCTCGAAAACTTAGAATATTTTATTGATTTTAATAAACACGCAATTTTGTTAGAATGTGAATTTTTATCAATTAAGTCAGAGTAATAAATCGCCAAGACCTTGTATAACATCAAGGTTGACTTAGTAGGCAATTCTTTAATAATTTTGATGATTTTTTTAGCTTCAGTAAAGTTTCCTTCACTATATAAACGACCAGTGTAAGCAACTAGTACCGCAGCAAAAAGTTCAATTGTTAAATTATCCCAAGTCTCTCGCTTTAAGACAGATGCTATCAAAGTTGCTACTTCTTCTTGGTCAAAGAGTGGCATCGTAATTAGTAGCTCCCATAAATTATCGTAATTCCACTCATCGGCACTCAATAGCTCACTACGAATGTGCTTTTGCAGGCATATAGGTAAGGCATTTACCCCCCAAAATTTCTGCTTTAACTAGCTTCAACTGTAGAGTTTGTAATTCATTAGCTTTAATTTCGTCAAGTTTCAATAAGTCATCAATTTCAATTTTATCTTTAGTCAAGCACGCCATTTGAAGTCGATTTTTAAGGCGATATTGCTTTACTGCCTTTTTATCGAATACACTAAAGAATTCATAGATAGAAATACCATTTCGCTTAAGTATTTCAAGTAAGTCTTTAATACTAATTTGGCGGTCTCCTCGCTCAATTATGCCATAGTATGTCGGCTTCAAAACGCCAGCACTCATTTTACGTTGAGTTAAGCCGTAGGTTATTCTAATTTTTTTCAGTTCTTTTCCAATTGTTGTCATAATTTACTTTCCAATGCACCTTACCTTATTAGGAAACTATTATACAAACAATCTTACACAAAAAATTAAAATCTGCCAATCTGCAAATATTCTTTAGCCGAATTCTATATATTCGGTAATTGATTAGACTCTTTTTATTTGAGTTTTGATACATCTAGAATCAGGATACTTTTCAATGAAGCATCTCACTAAAACAGATTTAATCAATATTAATCAAAATGTAATTAAGCATTCAGCTTCTGATAGGTAGCTCAGTTTTTAATTATCCAATTTTTCCATTTCACTCCCACTTGAATAAAGCTCAACTACTACATATTTGCTCATATTCATACTAAATACTTAGTCCTCTCCTGTCGTTGAATTACTACTTATTTGCTTTTTTCAATTAGATGTCTTAAGACACTTAAATTTGTGTAGAAAAAAGCAAGAAATCCATATCTAGAAATCTTGCTTCAAAAATAATTTTTCTAACATTGGCTTGAACAGAATAATACTATAATTCATCTTCTACTTCTGAACCAGCAAAGTATTCTTTTAAATCATCTACAAATGAAAAAGCTAAAAGAAATAATACAACCTTAATCCAAGAATGCGTCCACTGATAAGCAAAATAGATTGCTCCAATAACTATAGCCAGAATAAATGCTAAGCCCAATAATGTCATCAAAGTTCCAAATTCTTTAGTTATATCTTTAAAACTTTCAACTTCATTATCTTCTTTTTTTAATTTTCGATAGCTTTTACTGCTTCTAATGAAAAACGCTATTGCAAAAATAATTGTACCTAATATAAATATACTAATTCCTATCCCTACAATTAATTTAGAAATAATTATAGAATTAAGTGCAATCACTGCTCCAATTAGTTGCAATCCTTCTCCCACAATATACAACTGCACTAACCTTTTACGAGCATCTGTATATTCTAAATTTTTAAAATCCATAAATTTCTACTCCTTAAGCTTTTGACAACATTATAACAAAAACACTGCGGTTATAATCACAGTGTTTTTTAATTATTTATATTTAATAATCACCTTTGTACCATAAGGAACATGCTTTTGAAGCCATTTTGCATCACTAACTGATAATCTAATACAACCATGACTGCTTGGCTTACGTCCTAATTTACGTGCTTCAGAAAGAATATATGGCTTCTTCCAAGGTTTAGTAGGTACAGTATGGAAAAGATACAATTGACCAATCCATCCTACGGGATAATAAGCTTCTGAAAAACGATAAGGGTGATAATTATTGGTATAATAAGTTCCAGTTGGCGTTAAACTTTTACCATTAATAATGCTACCAGCAGAAGAATACATGGTGTAAACCACCTTTTTACCAGAACGAATATAGGTTCTATTTCCATAAATAGATACTCGCAAATTTAAGTTTTTTATCTTCTTAAGATTAGGATATTTAGTCTTCGTTTCGCTGGATTTTCTCCAATAATTTCCACTCATCTTGCGCATATCACTTGGATCTGCATAAGGCTGATATTTAGTTTTCTTAATCACTTTTACTGAGTCAGAGGTTGATGCAAAGACTTGCTTACCATATGGCTCAATGAAAATAAAAATTAAAAAAGTAAATAATGCAATAACAAACTTTCTCATAATCAAGTACCTCAAAATTATATTTATGATTTAATTTTAACATCTTTAAAGCAAAAAAATACATGATTTCTATTGAGAAATCATGTATTTCATACTTAGAGATTAAGATCTCTTACGCTTCTTCACACCTGCAAGTCCAATCATTCCGATTCCTGCGGCAGCTGCTCCTAAGATTGCTGCAGAAGCTTCTTCATTATTGTCCTCACCGGTTTGTGGAAGAGTGGTCTTTGAATTATTTACAGTAGCAGTAGTTACAGCCGACTTATTATTTTGAGCTACTGTAGTTGAAGTCTTAGTTACTTTAGCGCTATGTGGCTTAACAGTATTGGTCTTTTCACTTTGTGAGTGAGGACGAACTGTTTCTGATTTGTTTTCTTTTTCACCATGAGGCTTGACAGTTTCTGGTTTTTCCTCGTTATCTTGTTCATGAGGCTTAACTGTCTCATCAGTCTTTGGTTGTAAGTCATCATCAGTACTTGGAGTAACAGGTGTGGTTGGTGTTTCAGGTTCTTGTGGTTCATCCGGAGTTACTTGTGGATGAGGTTGTGGACTTGGAACATCGTTGTTATCGTCTGGTGTAGTTGGGGTTACTGGAGTTGTATTCTTAGTATAAGTTACAGTGTATTCACGGTTGATGTTGTCATCAGTTACCTTAACTGTATCACCACCTACAGAAGTCTTATCAACAGTGTATCCATTAATCACTGGAGTGTTAACCTTGTTGTAAGTTTGACTGTTTGGAGTCCAGCCTTCATCCTTAACAACCTTGCCAGTTACCTTATCAATTACTAAGTGGTGTTCAAATGTAACTGTAGTTACGCTGTCTTTTGGTGTGTTGTCTCCTGCACCTGTGTAGTGAACTGTTTGAGTACCAGTCTTAGTTAAACTGTCCTTATCAGTGTCACTTGGCCACTTAGGTCCATTTGGATCGTTAGGGTTGATTGGTTCACCAGGTTTTCCTGGGTTAGTTGGGTTTACTGGAACTATATCATGTTCTACGTAAATAGTTACATTGGTATTGCCCTTAGCTACTTCACCTGGAATAGTTACTTCTGGGTTGACTACCTTGTAGCCTTTGTTAGTTAATTCAGTAATTACACTATTCTTATCATAATTTACCTTAGTACCTGCATCTACATTACCAGTTGTGTATCCGTATTGATCAAGATTTTCACCAGTAGTGTTGTCATGAACATAAACATTTACAACACCTTTATCAGCATCTGGCTTAGTGTAAACCACTTCAGTATCTTTACCTGGATCATTTGGTGTTACTGTTGGAGTTTCTGGAGTATAACCTGGAATATTTGGTACTGGTTCGTTTGGTACAACCTTAGTTGGATCACTTGGATCTGTTGGGTAAGTTGGGTTGTCGACATTTGGAATCTTGTTTCCTTCTGGATCAACTGGAACAATCTTACCGTTTTCAGCATAAGTTACAGTTTCTTCTACTTCTGGATTATCAACAGTAACAGTCTTACCGCCTGCAGTCTTCTTGTCTGCGTGGTAACCGTCAACTACTGGAGTATCAACTGTACCGAATTCATGACTTGAAACATTCCAAGAACCGCTGTCGATAATTTCACCAGTTACATTGTCAAAAGTAATATTCTTAGTGAAATCGAAACTTTGAACATTATCCTTTGGAGTCTTATTATTAGCTCCTGTGTAGTGGATTGTTTGAGTTCCTGTCTTCTTTAAATCATCAAGACTTGTTCCATCTGGATACTTAGGACCATCTGGATTATTTGGATCAATTGGATCACCTGGGTGACCTGGATTGTCTGGAGTTACTGTAGTAATTCCATGCTTGAAAGTGATGTAGAATACTTGATCTTCCTTATCATCATTGTCAAAAATTCTATTTTCACCAAAACCATCAGAAAGCAATACATATCCTTGCTTGGTTAAGTTAGCAATTACACTTTCTGGAGAATAATTAATTTTATCTCCTGCTTTACCAGTTAAGTCCTTGTCAACATGAAGAGTGACTACATTTCTAGGATCATTAATATCTTGATAAATTACACTAGCATGTTGAATATGATCAGGATTTTTAGTATAAGTTACAGTTACATTAATGTTTGCAGAATTATGAGTAATATCAGTAATCTTCTTTACATTATTATTACCATCATTATATTCATTTGGAACACTTGCAGTGTAACCATCAATAGTCTTAGTTGGAACTAAATCAAAACTTCCATTATCACTGTTTCCATTTTCAATAGTCCAAGTTAATGGATTAGTTTGGTCTACTTCTTTACCATCTTTATCAACAAATTTACCTGTTACCTTATCAAAGTAGCTGTGAGCGGTAAAAGTTAAAGTATCTTTAACTGCTTCAGGTGTAGACTCTCCTGCACCAACATAAGTTACTGTTCTAGTTACAGTCTTGGTCAAATCATTTTCATTTGCACCGCTTGGATATTTTGGACTAGTTGGATCTTCAGGATTTACTGGCTTAGTTGGATCAAGTGGATTGGTTGGATTTACCGGAATAATTGTATGCTTAATATGAACTACATAGTTTTTAGCATCTTTACTTATAATAGTTGGAATATCAGAAATATTATTGTAGCTAACGTTTCCATTGCCAGTTACATTTACAAATTCATAACCGCTATTAGTTAATGTAATCAAATCGCTTTGAGTTTTTGGCAACAGCTTTTCATCTTGTGTGCCAACATTTTCTTCACCAGAAACATAACCATAACCAGTTAAATCTTGACCAGTTGTATCATCATGGAAGACAACTGTAATTGTATTTTGAGTTGTAAATACAACATTAACATCTTTAGATGGATCTGTTGGATCTGGATTAATTGGTGTACCTGGCTTATTTTCTGGGTTAAGTGGAACATAACCATTTGGAACATTTGGAATTTCAACAGTTACTACTTTAGTTGGATCACTTGGATCTGTTGGGAAAGTTGGTGTATCAACATTAGGAATTTTATTTCCTTCTGGGTCAACTGGAACTACATGACCATTTGGTGCATAAGTAACAGTTACGTCCTTAACTAAATCATCTGGAGTTACTACTAAACTACCCGCTGTCTTTTTATCAGCATGATAATTTTCTACAACTGGAGTATTCACATTATCAAAGGTATGACTACTTTCATTCCAATCACCAGTTGTAATAATCTTTCCTGTTACATTATCAAATGTAATTTCTCTAGTGAAAGTAAAGGTTTGAGTATCATCTTTTGGAGTTTTATCGCCTGCACCAACATAGTGAACGGTTTGAGTAGAAACTCTCTTAACATCTTGTTCACTTGTACCACTTGGGTATTTAGGACCTGTTGGATTTGATGGATCAACAGGATCACCTGGATGGCCAGGATTATCTGGAGTCACAGTAGTAGTACCATGCTTTACGTGAACAATTACTTGATCTAAACCAGCTGCAATCTTAGATGGAATTTCACCATCAGTTGCTACATAGACATATCCCTTCTTAATTAAATCTTGTAAGTCGTTATCAGTATTGTAGTTAACAGCTGTATCAACAACTTGGTCACCACTATCAAAACCAATATTAGAAATATCAATATTATCGGTATCATCATGATACTTAACAACTAAGCGACCAACTTCTGGTGCTTTTTCTTCATTGTAATAAACATTTACTGTAAGGTTAGCTGGATTTAAAGCATTAACTTCATAACTCTTAACAGCACCATTTCCAGCTGCGTAATCAGCATTATCAGTAGTTGCGAAGTTATAAGTTTTACCGTCTTTATTGATTGATGGTTGAGCTTGGGTTTGAGCAAAAGTAAAGCTAGTACCATTTCCAGTCTTACCAGTTGAAGTTAGGTAGGTCCAAGTAAGTTCACCATTTTGATTCTTAATAGTGCCATCATCATTTAAGTTCACTAAGTTTCCAGTAACTTTATCAATCACACCAGATGCAGCAAAGGTTACTGTGTCAGTCACTGGATCAAGCAACACATTATTATGATCTGCGGAATCCAGATAATTTACTGTTCGAGTAATGACTTTTTCAAGTGCGTCTTTTGATAAATCAGGATTATTAGTATCAGGATGGTTAGGGTCTACTGGAGTAGTACCATGACGGAAATCAACATAGAATACTTGAGAGACTTTTCCATCTTCATCTTTAACTTTATCAAAGGCAGCATCTTTATTAAAACCATCATTTACTAAGACATATCCTTTATCAGTTAAAGTCTTAATTTCATCAGCAGTTGAGTAATTAATTTTGCTACCAGTAGTTCCTGATACTTCAGCTTGATTTAGAACTTGATTATTATTGTCTAAATCACGATAAATAATATCAGCTTTTTGATTACCATAATAAGTTACAGTTACAGTTGAATTACCATTAACTGGTGAAACGATTTGCTTTTCAACAACTGGCTTATCAACTGATGCATAACCAAGCTTAGTAGGATCGGCTGATTTTACTTCTGAAAATTCACCTGAAATTGGAGTCCATGCACGATCAGCATCCTTAGTGTTTACCACACCATCATTATCAGTATCATAACCAAGAAGCTCACCAGTTACCTTATCCACAATTGCTGTGCGAGTAAAGCTAAGAGTTTGAGTTTCTTGACTCTTGCCTTCAGGGCTACCATTAACTGAATTACCGTATTCGTCTCCATAGTTGATAACTCTTGTAATGACTTTATTTAGATCATCTTTAGAAACACCAGTTGGATATTTAGGATTGTTTGGATTATTTGGATCAATGGGATCAGTCGGTGTTTTTGGATCATCTGGAGTTACTGGAATAGTACCATGCTTTAAATGAACTTCAAACACATTTTTTGCAGCATCTTCGTTAAACTTTTGACCATCTGCATTAGTAAAATTATCACTTACAAAAATGTAACCTTGCTTTTCATAATCAGCAATCTTATCCTTAGTTGAATAATCGATTGCAAGACCAACACCGCCATCAACTGTGTCACTAGTTAAAGTCTTGTTTTCAGTATCATCAATGTAATTAATCTTAGCAGTAGCTGCTTTAGTGTAAACGTAAGTAGTAGTGTAATCAAAACTAGTAAACTTACCACTTTCTGCCCCTAAAACTTTATCCAAAACATAACCATCAAATGATTTTCTTTCAGTTTGCCATTCGCCTTCTGGATACCAGTGATCCTTGGGATTAATTCCTTGATTAGTTTGATCTGGATTATTTTTATTGAAACCTAAAACAACAGATTCATCTAACTTATTACCATCTTCATCAACATAGTTAACAGTTACATATTTGTTAGGAAGGAAGTGAACAGCTGTAGCAATTTCCATTCTGTTCATTTTATCAGTGTTCTTGTGGTCGTTTAAGATACCTAAGAAGGTGTAACCCTGCTTCGTATATCTATCTTCCATCTTTTTAACACTGCCTTCAAAGTCATTAGTTCCGCTACCATAGGTATCATATACTAAGTCGATATTTACTCCACCTGGTAAACTGCTCCAATCACTACCATAGTCATGACCAGTAACATTGGCACCACCGCCATCTGGAAGACCTTCTTGAGCATACTTTGCAATCTTTTTATAAGTAAAAGTAATGACCATTGGATTAGGGTCATCTTTTGATTTATAAGTTTGATTGATTGGCATTTCAATTGATGTAGGTGAGCCTTCAGTTAATTCATAACCTGGAATTTCAATTGCATTTGCTAAAAACTTGGAGTCTAAAACATTATCTGTATCACTATAGGCACTCTTGGAAGTTGACCACTTAGAAGAATCACTATAAGTAGTTAAAAGGTTACCATCAGTATCTACAAACTTAACCACTGTAGGAGATAACTTAGCAAAATGCAAAGTCATATTAATATCATGCTCAGGAACAACTAAATAGCCAGCTCCACCACCTAGGGAAGTAAGGTTTAAACTTTGAAGTTCTTCCGGATTCATTAACTTGTAGCCTTGGAAGTTGTATACAATTTGTTCTTTATGGCTACCAGCAACCCCTTTATAATTATTGCTTCTTAAAACTTCTCCAGTAGTATCATCTACTTCTTGAATATTGATAGTGTATTCTTTTGCCTCATCTGTAGTAGTCGCATCAGTTTGTTTAGATGAGTTAGTATTAGCAGTTTTGCTTACATTCAAATTAGCTTGAGTGGACTTTAACGCTGCTTTAGCAATAGAATCAGCTTCACTAGTAGCTTCTTCTTTGACTTCAGAAGAGTTATTAGTTCCCTTTAGACCACTCTTAGTAACATCTGCGTCATTGGTATTTTGAGAAACAGTTTGTTTGCCTAAATTACCAGAAGATTCTAAATCAGTTGTCTTTTCAACGTTTTTACCATCTTGAGCAGCTTGATGGATTTCACTAGCAACATTCTTTTCAGCAGCTTGAGTTTGAGTTGCATTTTGAGATTGTTGCTTTTCCGTATTTTGCTTAGCATCTTGAGTTAAAACTTCATTATTTTTTTGTGTGTCAGTTTTAGAAGTGCTTTGAGCAGCTGAGTTTTGAGAAACTTCACTTTTAGGAGTGTTAATATTTTCTCCTGTAGCTTGAGCTGCGCTCGTTTTTTCTGAGTCGTTACTTGCTTGTTGATTTGAAGTTTGACTAGTAGATGAATTATCAGCTTGAACAACTACCTTATTTACTTGTTGAGTATTAACACTCTGACTACTTTCAGTAGTTGCTTTTGCGTTATCCTCGTTATCATTAGCATCTTGGGTCTCAGCGTGAGCTATATTAGTTCCCGCAGTAAACCATAAAGTAGTACTTAAAAGAACAGAAGCAGCACCAACAGACAATTTACGAATCCCAAAGTGGGCTTGATGTTCTGCCGACTCTTCCATTCTTTTTGTACGATTATTTTTTGAAACCATTATTCAGCCTCCGTTAACTCTTATTCTCATTATTAAGTTGTGCTATATTATGTTTATTTATATCAATTTCATACATGGGTATTGTATAACTTGTTATTTTAATAACATAAGATTATTTACGTAATTCTATGTATTCAACACCTAAATCCTTAATATAATAAGCTTTCTGAAACTAATTATAACACTAAAAAACATTCGTTACCATATAAAAATAACTTTTGTTATTGTAATTTTATTATTTTTATGTTTATTTTTGCTTTTTATTAGTGTTTTTGTATAAATTTAGTAACACTTTTTTATGTACGCGATTAAAATAAAAAAATAAGCGTTCTACACATATATGTAAAACACTTATTGCTTTCTTTTAATAAACGACCAGTCCTAAAGCTAAAAATGCTAGACAAATTCCAAATTCAATAACTATTAGTTTCCAACAGAATTTAAACCATTTATCAAAACCGATATTAACCATCATCAAACTCATCAAAATTAATCCAGTAGGAGCAATCAGGGAAATAAATCCTTGCCCCCAGTTGTATGCATCAATAATACTTGCTCTATCAATTCCAACCACATTAGCCAGAGGTGCCATAATTGGCATTGAAAGAACAGCTAATCCTGATGAAGACTGAATAAAGAATCCTAAGACAATATAGACTAAGAACATTACCCAAATAAAAATCAATGGTGGCATACCACTAACTGCGTTACTGAAAAAATTCATAATTGTATCACTAGTATGGCTTTCTTCCATTACTATCGAAACAGCTCTAGCTAATCCAATGGTCAAAGCCACACCTAGCAAGTCACTTGCGCCATCTACAAAACTTTTAACAAATTGATGTTCATTAAGTCCTGAAATAAACGCCATAATATAGCCTGCTGCTAAAAAGACCACAGAAATTTCAGTAAAATACCATCCCTTTGACTGCACTCCCCAAATCATAGTAATAAAAGCAATTGCAAAAACTAAGAGAGTTAATTTTTGATGCCAAGTAAAATTGTAATCTTTAGTATCTTCATTCATATACTTCTGATCTTCTTTAGCAAAATCATTATAAACAAAAGAAGCCTTAGGATTTTTCTTAACTTTATTTGCATAAATCAAGACATATATCATCCCTGTAATGATGCAAACAAGCCACATCATAACTCTAAGTGGCAAGGCATGGGAGAAATTGACTCCAGCAGCATTTGATGCAATAACAGTTGAAAATGGATTAATTGTTGAAGCCATTGTACCAATACTTGTTCCTAAGAAAATCGTCGCTACAACTGTCATCCTATCAAAACCTGCAACTAAGAATACCGGAATTAATATTGGATAAAAGGCCATTGTCTCTTCTGCTAATCCAAAAGTTGTACCTCCTAATCCAATCAACCCCATAATTAAAATAATCAAAAGACTTTGCTTACCCTTAATCTTCTTAGATAGAGCTGCCATTCCAGAATCAATGGCACCATTAGCGTGAACTACACCAATACATCCACCTAAAATCAATACAAAAGCAATAATATCAATAGATTGACCAATTCCTTGAACCTGTGAAGTTAAAAACTGTACTACAGCTTGATATAAGTTAGGTTTTTTCTGATTGATCTTTTTATAAGAGTTAGGAATTGCGACAGGCTTATAAATTGTGCCATCCTTAAACTTATTGATTGTAATTTTAACCTTATACTTATCAAGAATTTTCTGTGTAGCTGGTTTTTTAATTTTCTTTCCGCTAGGCTCAGTGACTGTAAAATTATTACTGTCACTATTATATTGAATAGTGGCATAGTTACCAGCTGGAATAAAGAAAGTTAAAATTTGTACAAGCAGCAATACAAGAATTACAACTGTATATGCTGTGGGAAATTGATGTTTCTTTTTCCGCTTTTTAACGTTCTTCATGATTAAACCTTCATTCTATTATAAACAAGAACTATTTAGGTCTACTTTATCACGAAAGCGTTTTTAGGTAAATTATAAAAATAAATATCCACCTAATTTAATGTAGGTGGATACAAAGTAAATGTTTTTATTTAACTCTGGCAATTTCGTCACGAACTTTAATATTAACTGTATCTAAGCCCGGTGTCTGTCCATGGAGATTAAAGCTAAGTTTTACTTCAGGTCTAAATAATAATACATGAGTTGAACCGCCAAAATGGAACATTCCTAACTGCTCACCCTTTTGAACATGTTGACCAACTCTTACTGTAATTTCGTTATTAGAAACATCTCCCATTCCTACAGCAATAAAGCCCATTAGTCCAATCTTAGGATTATCAGCTTGAATAAAGATTACTGCTCTAGTAGCAGTAGAAGTAAGGAAGGCTTGTGAATCATTTGCAGCCACAGGATCGGCACCTCGAGGATTTTCAAAACCTTGACTAAGAGCTTCCCCATAATAACTTCCGGGCAAGTTATATGCTTTAACTATTTTTCCACTAACAGGGCTATTCCAGCGGTGATAGCTTAAGGCACTTAAAAAAGCTTGATAAAGAGTTCCTCCTTCAAATTTAGCAGTCCAAGGATCATTATGAAGTAAATCCATTAAAGAATAAGGCTGCCCTTTTATCCAAAACTTTGCCTTTAATGGTAAATCATGGGCAACTCTATAAGGTGCTGATTCACAAGCATTGACAATAACATCATCATCTTGAGGACTGGCAACTGGTCTAATACCCGGATTAAATACTCTAGTAAAGAAATCATCCCAAGAAGTAAAGCCTAATTTTTGATCTAGTTCTGAACTTCGACAAGCAAATATTTTTTGAAAATTATCTCCTTTAGCTTCTTTAGCCATTTCTTGAAGAGCATATGGAGAAAGCCAACCGTTTTTCGAAGTATTCAATACATAAGAAGAATCAGAAGACTGTAAGTACTTTCCCCAATAATCTAAAATACCCTTCATTTTTTCATTAACTTTAGGATTATTAAAAACAACATAGCCTGCTTTAGTTCCCATTGGATAATCAAGAACTGCATTAATTGGTGTTCCAACTAAACCAGTCGTATTAAATTTAGGTGCATGTTGAATAATGTGATTAAGAACCAATAATAGTTGGTGGACATCTCTGACTTGAGGAGTACCTGCAGGAGTATCAACATCTTTTAGCGGAATTTCGTCAAACATCATTTGAAACAAATTCCAAATATAGTGATTGTTATCTATTAAATCTTTTAATTCCTGAACTGGAGGCAACAATTTTTGATTTTCTTCAGCTTCAGCTTCTTTAAGAACTGTTTTGACCCATTTATCTTGAAACTCTTGATCACTTGGAAGCCATTTCCCTACATTAAACTTATGTCTAGTCATAATTATTCACTCCTTTTCAACCAATTTCCTAATTTAAGAGTAATTCTTGTTGAGAATATTTTCAAAAAATTACGCTTATTTTAAATAAAAAAACGCCGATAAAAATCGACGTTCTTTTATTAGCTATTTATCTTCACGCTTCTTCTTGCGATTACCAGCTAAACCAAAAATTCCTAAACCGCCAAATAAACTACCAATTGCAGCAAGAAGTGAATTATTATTTTCACCAGTTTGTGGCAATTGCTTATCTCTTTGAACATTTATTTTTGCTGGATGTATTCCAGCATTTTGGTTCATTTTGGCAATATGCTTTTCATTTACATGAATTTGTGGCTTTTTAGCAAAATGAACATTTGCAACTTTTTCTTTAAGAGAAGTTTTACTTTCTTTGGTCTTATTAGAAGCTTTCTCTGGATTCTTAGACTTTGAATGTTCTGAAGAATGAGAATTATTTGGCTCTGGTTTTGGAGTAGGTTTTGGAATTGGCTTATTATCAGGTTGTGGAGTTTGGTTATTATTATCGGGTTTTTGATCTGGATTTGGCAGCGGAATTTGATGATTATCATCCGGTTTTTCATCAGGATTTGGTTGTGGTTCTGGATGAGGATTATTATCATTTCCAGACTCATCATTATCAGAATTACCATTTTTAATATAATTTATAGTAATCGAAATATCTTGAGTATCACTAGTTACAGCTTGTTCATTTACTTTAACTGGATTTGCAGTATAACCCTCAACTTTTTCAGGAATAAATTCATCCCACTTAGAAGTTGACCAATTGCTATAAGTTACTTTTCCAGTTACTAAATTCTTACTGCCCGTTCTTTGAAGCTTAACAACTTGAGTAACTTCTTTGTCGCCAGTAGGTAGCTTCATAATAATAGTTCTAGTTACTGTCTTATAATCTGTTGTTTCTTCTAGTTGAGGAGTAATGATAACCTTAGTAATACCATTTTCAATCTTAATTTTATCGGGTAGTTTTTCACCATTAGCTAATTGCCAATTTGTTGGAATTTGAGCATTAAAAGTAGTCTCTTCATGAAGTTTACCTGTAATGACTTGTTCCTTAATTATTTTTCCATCAGAATTTACATATTGAATCGTCTGCTTCCCTTGAGTAGGTACAGCAGCTTTTACAATATAATTATCTTTAGCTGGAGTATAAACTACATTATAGTTATTTCCAAGAAGCTTTTGCAAAGCTTCTTGACCGCCTTTAAAGTTAACACTAAATTCACCGCTAATTGTCTGAGCAGTCGGGGCATCCCCGCTAAAACCAAAATCAGAAGCAGTAACTTTTGGTGCAACAAAGTCAGCTGGCATTTTTTGATTACCAAAATCTAAACTATATACATCATTTGGAATAGTAGTTGTACCTGAATCTACAGTCGTATTTCCATGAGTAGTAATTGTAATTTCAAATGGAGTAATAGTATAAGTAAATTCTCCAGTTGGCATACTTCCAATTTTATAGTTAGGATTATGGTTAGCTCTTAATAAATCTAATCCCTTTTGATTTAATTTGAGAGTATAAGTTCCTACATTAATTGGCATCTTATCAAGCTTTTGACCATTTTCATACCAATCAAAATCAGATAAGCTTATACCTTGAATATTTAAAACTTGACCATTTACAATTCCATCAGCAACCATACTCTTGATGATAGTTGTAGCAAGTAAGTTATTCTTTCCATTAAATGTTTGACTAGCTTCACCCTTTTGAACAAGAGATAAATCTTTAGGTTCAATTGTAACTTGAGCACTGCCACTTAAATTTTCTTCAGTTAACTCATAGTTTCCAACTAAATCACTATCACGATTTATTTTTTCAATTAAGTTAGGTAAAATCTTATCTTTATTGAGCACTATCGTGTAGACTCCAACATTACTTGGAGCTGCGCCATTTGGCGTTTCCCAAGTGTAGTCATCATTGTGGAGCCAGTAGTCAATTGTTTGGATTTTGTCCCCACGTTTGATTGAGATTTTAACTTGAATACCCTTGTTGTTTAATTCCTGACTAGTTATAGGATTACCATTATAAGTTAAGCTTGCATTACCACTTAAAACGGCTTTAGCACTGGTCTTATTAATGATATATCTACCAATTGCATTATCAAAATCAAACTTAGACCAGTTAAGGTTCTTATTATTGACAGCCTTAATTTTGGCAATTCCAGCTTCAGTTAAAACAACTTTATACTTACCTGCTGACCATGGGGCAGAATCAAAGACAGTACCATCTTGACGAATAAACTTATAATCACTTGCCTCAAGAGTAATTTGATCAGCTCCAGGAGCAGTAATGGTTATTGTAGGTTTATAATTAGCAATCGGTGTACCATCATATGTCTTTTCAGCGTTACCTGTATAACTAAATGAAACTTCATCTTTAGTTACATCCGCTTGATCAATGTTTACCTTACCTACACCGCTGAACTTGTAATCGTAATTTTGATTTAATTTACTAATTGCTTCTTCAGCTTGTTTAGTTAAAACCACTTGCCAAGTTCCTACATTAGTATTAGCTCCAGCTGTATCATCAGTATATTGCAAATCTCCTGCTTGAAGTTTATACGTTTCCCCATTATCTAACTGGAGGGTAAATTTACTTGGATCAATAGAAATTATATTGCCAGTATAAATAGATGTTTGAGTACCATCAAGAACTACTTGAGCTACCCTTTTATTAATTGTAAACTCAGCATTTCCGGATAAATCATCTAATGAAATTGTTACATTAGCTTGATTATTTTGACCTAGACCTTCACTAGCATTAATGGCTTCTTGTAAGTGTGTTAAGACTTGTTTTTTATTAAGTTCAAGAGTATAAACTCCAACATTTCTTGGTGTTTCTCCCTTACTCCAAACGTAGTCATTATCTTGAATTTGATAATCAATCACTTTAGTCATGCCATCAATTGATACAGTTACATGAATCGTACCGTTTTTGTTTAAATCAGCAACCGTCACTGCTTGACCATTATAAGTCATACTATTTTGACCACTTAACACAGCTTCAGCATTAGCAGCCACAATTTTATAGGTTCCAACAAAAGTATCAGCTTTTGACCAGTCAAAGTTAGGATAATCAGCCTTTAATTTTTCAATTGCTTTATCAGTTAAAATTACATTGTAATTTCCAACTGCAGTTGGAGCAACTCCGCCTTCAAACTGGAGCGAACTCCCATCTAAGTTTCCAATAGTTATCTCGCCAGCATTAGAAGTAAAGGTAACTGTGTAATCTCCTGCTTTAATTTCAGCTGCTTGACCATTATAAGTCTTTTGTTCTTGACTATTTGCTGTAATTGTAACTTGTGGAGTAGCTGCCTTAACAAGGAAAGTAGCAGTTGAAGCTAGTTTATCAAAATCATAGTTAGGATAATTTTTATTAAATTTCTGCTTCAAATTTTCAAGTCCTTGAGCGGATAATTTAACATCAAAAACTCCTGCTGTAGTCGGAATACCATTAGTAAACTCAAGATCACCTTTTTGCAGTGTATATTCGAGCTTTTTACCATTTTCTGTAGTCAAACTAATTGTATACTTGCCTAAATTATTATCCAAACTAATCGGATTGCCAAAAACAACACTTGCTGGTGAATTTTCATTTGCGTTTGTTACATCAATATTTACTGGCATTGCATCAACTACAAAAGTAGCATCTGTTGCAACAACTTTAGACCATTCATAATTAGATGAATTACCCTCTACACCAATACCAAATATCTTTTGCTTAGCTGCATCAGTTAATAAAACTTTATAAGTGCCAACATGCATTGGATTATTAGTTACAGGAGTAATAATCTGTAAATCATCAGTAGTTAGTTCAATAGTTGCCTTGGAACCATCCCGGTTAATTACATCATGACCTAAACTATCTTTCAAACTAATAGTAAATTTACTTGGAATAATAGTAGCATCTTCACCATATTTAATAGTCTGACTTCCAGTTAATTCAATATCAGCATCTAAAGGAGTAATGATATATTTACCATTGTTGTTTTGAGGAACAACTACATCACTTGAATCTTGGTCATTAGATTTAATGTTATCTTGCGAATCAACATTAATTCCACCAAAATTGTAGTCTGGGAAAAGTCCTTCCAATTCTTTAACCAATGCTGGAGTTACCTTAACATCATAACTGCCAACATTTTTTGGCAAATTTCCATTTTCATAGCCAGTAATAACTAAATAATCATTTTCATCTCCTTTGACACTATCCCAGCTTATAGAGTATGGAGTACCACTATCTGTATCAGTCAATTGAAGAGTAAAGTTCTTATAATCTAGTGGTTTGTTAGTGGTATATGGGGCTGATTGATAGCCGCTTAAAGTTAATTTTGCTTTACGAGCATTAATAATAAATGTGGCAATAACGTTTTTACCATTTGCAAAAGTATAATTAGAATCTTTATTTTGTTCATTAAGTTTATTAATTGCATCTTCAGTTAACTTAATACCGTAAGTTCCGGCATGGACTGGAAGACCATTATTATCGGTAATTTTAACCCAATTACCAGAACTATCTTTTTGGTAATAAACAAAATCACTATCATTTAACTTAAGAGCAGTTACTCCATCTGGAATAGTATTTTGACCAGCCCAAATCATGCTAAGCTTATCAATTTGATCACTAGGTACACCTTGTGCAATTCCAGCAGCCCAATTATTAGCTTCATGTTCATAAACGCTATTAGTTGTACCCGTAATATTAACAAACATATTCTTAGCAGTTACTTCAAAACTAGCAGCTGAATCCAATTCTTTCCAATCATAGTTATTTGGATTAAGAGCTTGAATATTGTTAATTCCCTGCTCAGTCAAAACAACTTTATAAATTCCCTTATTGAGAACATCTTGATTTGGAGCAAAAGTCAAGTCTCCCTTTTTCAAGGTATAATTCATTGTTTGACCATTATTTGTTGTGATTGTAATTTTATAGTTTCCTGGAATTAAATCGTTATCGTTATATGAAGATCCTTTATAAGTTTTACTTTCACTACCACTCAATGTATAGTTAGCAGCAGCTTTATTAATTATCAAAGTTGCTTGACTATCATCATAAGTATACTCATATCTATCAGCGGCAATTGCTCGAATGTTAGCTAATCCAGCATCAGATAATTGCAACTTATAAGATCCAGCATCAATATGTTTAGAATCCATAAACTTCAAATCGCTAGGCTTTAAATTATAAGTTTCACCATTACTTAAAATTAGCCTAATGTCTTTAACAGTTCCATCTTCATTAATTGGAATAATAGCTTGACTACCATTATAAATAACACTGCTTGTCCCCTCTAAAGTAATAGTAGCTTGGGCTTTGTTAATTATGTAGTCCCCTTCACCATTAGACTTCCAATTATAATTACTATTATTAGAAATAGCATCTTGGATCTTCTTTAGGCCATTTTCATTCAGCTTAACATAATAATGTCCTACTGCTGTTGGAATAGCAATTTTATTTCCTTGAGCATTCACTAAGTCATAATCTTCAGCTGTAAGTTTAACTGAACTTGGAATATCAATTGATAAGTCATTGTCAGTGGAAATACTTTGACTAAACTTACTTGGATCAATTGCTACTGGATTACCAGTCCAAGACATTTCTTGCTTACCAGTTGTATTAATAACAGCTTGAGCTTTATTAATTGTATAAGTGTAACTCCCCATCTTAGTGAAGGTGTAGTTAGGGTTATTCTTAGCTAAAGCAGTTAAAGCTGCATCTGTTAAGGTTAAAGTATAAACTCCCGCATTCACTGGATTCTTTGTTAAAACTTGACCTTCAGAATTTTGCCATTCAAAGGCATCAATTGGTAAATTATTTAAATCAACATTCACACCATCTTCTGGCACACCTGTTAATGTAGTGTTTCCATTTTCTCCGATTGTAAGGCTAGGAATAACTTCCTTACCATCGTAGGTCTTTGAATTATTACCATGTAAAGTAATGTTGACACTAGCTGGAACAATCGTATACTCACCGTTAATATCATAATTATTAGCCCAAGCAATATTATTTGCATTTTGACTAATAATCTTATTTAGCCCATTTTTTGTTAACCGAATTTGATAATTGCCTGCATTTACTGGAGCAGTTTCAGTCCAACTACCATTAACATTGAATTCAAAATCACCAGTAGTTAAAGTAGTCGTTCCAACACCCGGAGCAGAAATTGTAACTTTTGGAGCATAATTATTAATTGGCAGCCCATCATAAGTCTTTGAAGCTGAACCATTAATAGTTACAGTCGGAGTAGCTTTATTAATGACTAATTTTGCATTTTGAGTAATGTTAGCTTTACCATTTGTAAACCAATTATAATTATCGCCACCTAATGCAGTAAGATGATCAATACCAGTTTGTGTCAATTGAACTTCATAAGTTCCAACATCTTTTGGTATTACTACTTGACCATTTTGAACAAATTGATAGTCCCCACTTTGTAAATTATAAGTCAAAGCTGGTGTTGCCTGGATAGTAATTTTAATATCGCTGCTAGATATACTAGTTACATCTTGATTATCATATGTTATTTCTTCTGTACCGCTAAGTGTAGCAGAGGTTTGAACTGGAGTAATATTGTAAACAACATATGAGGTCTTAGGATCATAGGTAAATGTGAAGTCTGGTGCTGCTGCCTTTAACTTATCTAATCCATTCTGATTCAAAATAATGTGATAAGTTCCTACGTTAACTGGAGTAGCAATAATTTTCCCTTCAGCATTAGCAAATGAATAATCATTAGTATCAAAAACAACATTCTTTACTGCATCTGGAATGGTTATATGAATATCTGCAGGTGTAATTGCATGGGTGATATCATCTGGAATTACTGCACCTTCACCAGTATAAACTTGATTAATTTCACTGTGATCAATTGTAACATCTGCACTATTAGCAACATAGATAACATTGACTACTTCATCTGAACTATTAACTGTAATTTCTTTGCTAGCGATTTCATTAGTGACTTCATTGTTAGCAATTGCAGTATAGCCTTTAATCACGGGAATAGGATAACTGTCCCAGTTACCATCATTAGATTGGACATTTGCAGTATTATTCCACCAAAGATTATCCCCTTCTTCGAAAGAATATGCGTTACCTGGATTTTGGGCTCCAAAAACTACTCCATTATCATCGGCATTTAATCGTGGAGTTTTTGTAAATATAACTGATTGCTTAACTAACGTACTTCCTCCAGAAGGATTGGTTATCTTAATAGTTCTAATAACTGTCTTATTTAATTCAGCAGTTGGAACATAATAAGTTGTTAAACTATTGCGATAATACCATGTACCTGTATTAGAAGTGAATTGAGTATCTCCGTAAGTAGGAGTTCCAAAAGTTGTAGAAGTATTTGTCGTTGTATTATTTAAAGTTACACTAGTATATTCTGGAATTTGAGGAATTGTTACATCGAAACTGCCTCCAGTTAAACCATTCCAATTACCTGAAATCACATGGAAGCCCGGAGTTGTAGAGTCTCCTTTAGACTTATCAAACTTCCAAGCACCATAAGTTACATTTCCAGTAGTCGCATCATAATTAGTCGCATTTTTACTATAGAAAACCTGAACTTGACTTGACGGAGCCGCCTCACCTGCATCTTGTCCATCTTTCCAGTAGTGATAATTTTCTGTTACTGTCCGCGCTTCAGTTTCAATTGGCAAGTACCATACCGTATGAACTGGACGCGCTTCATAAGTATCAGCATCACTTGTATAAGCTGTTGAATTACCATCAGCTTGTGAAGTACCCTGATTTACATAAGTCGGGAAAACAAACTGGTTAGTTGGGACAGAAGTTTGACTAATTTTAGTCCAAGCAGTAAAACCATCAACAGTTGGCACATCGGCAACTACGGGAGCCCAACTAGTAGGCAAGCTTGACCAAGTACCAGATACCACCTTATAACCATTAGTATAACCATCATCATTTTTACTATCATCCCATTGCCAATTGCCATAAGTGATATTACCAGTAACTAAATCTTTAATAGCAGTGCGAGTATAGAAAACATCTAAGACTGCAGAAGGAGCAGCTTGACTATCTTTGGCATGAATAATATTACCGGCTTCATCTTTAACATCAGTTCCATAAACATAATTAACAGTAGCAGTCCGAGTTTCTTGAATTTCTGCTTGGGATGGGTCAGTAATTTTTTCAGTTTTATGGATTAAGTAAACATTGGCATATTGAATGCCGTCTTCACTTTTATCATCAGTGATTTTATAAGTTAAAGTATTACCGTTGATATCATTTTGACCAGGCTTTAATTCATACTTATCAGGAATAGAGAGAGTAAAATTGACACTACTGCCAACCTCGCCAATCTTAAAGCCATCACCAGTCGAAACTAACTTATCATTATCGTCACTATCTAAGTATCTAACCTTTACCTCACGTTGATTTTCTTGTAAGGCAGCAGTAGTCAAAGTTACATTTACAGTAGTTGTACTTCCACCGGGCAAAGTGATCTTAAGTTGGGTTGTCTTCGTTTGACCGGGAGCGTCCATAGTAATTTTACCGTTTTCAGCATCCCCGCCCACAAATTCAAATGTAGTGCCTGCTGGCCAATCTGCACTGGTAGCATTAGTCGTCCCGAATGTGAGCTGCTTTAAATACTGTCCTTGTAATTCATCTGCAGTAAAGCTTTGCGGACCGTCTGCAATATTAACTTCCTTATTAATTGCTTCTGGAACATTTACGCTGTAAATCTCAGCTGGTACCTTGGTCCAAGTAGTTGGTGAATAACTATTTCCCCCAGCATTTCCCCAAGCATAGTCAGTCAGTGAAAGCTTTGGGTTATATTTTTGAAGTAAGGATAATAAATCAGCATTAGGCAAGACTGATTCAGTAGAAAAGATATCAGGAATAAAGCCATTAGCAGTATCGCCACCTTGGCCATAGCTTATGTTAAGCTCAGTTGTATATTTTCCAGTTGCTGGAGTCCCAACTATAAGAGCCATTGGATTCGTGATTGCTGTATTGCTAAATGCTATAGCAGTAGCTTGCGTTGTACTTCCATTAGCTAAAGCAATCTTTGAAAATGTTTTACCAATTTCACTGCTACTCATATTTTCTAATTGCTTTTTAATCGCTTGCTTTATAAGCATAAGATTAGTTTGCGTAGAATCTTTAAAAGTATATACTGTTGTATTTTTTGGCCCATCAAGCCAGTTGATCTTTACGGTTAAAGCTGGTGCGTTACTTAAAATCTGCGGATCTGCCGTACTAGTAGCTAATTGAATTTTAAATTCTGATATAGGATTATCCACGGTTCCAAAGCCATTCATAGTAGTAGATACATATAAATTGCCACCTAAGGCAAAGTATTTCAAATAATCCTTATAAAAAAAGCGTCCAATTCCACTACCACTACCAGACAAGGAATCATAATATCCAGCATTAAGCCATGGCCATTTGAAGTTAACCTCGCTAGTGCCTGCTAGATTAACATTTTGTGATTTTTGAATGTTCATGATTGGAGTATCGGTAATTGGTTCTAGCGTTTGAACTAAATATGGCACCTTTACAGTGTAAGGTGAACCAATGACAGTCATTCCATTTGCATTTCCACTATCAGTAACTTCAACTTCCAGTTCATGAAAGCCAATAGTTGATGTATTAGGACTGCCTAGCAATTTTGCCGATAAATTTACTCCCACACTATCAGTTGTCGGAATGATTGAATTGCTAGCGCTACTATTAAAAATTGCGGTATTATTGGCATCTAAAGCAGTAACATCAATCGAATCGCCAACCTTAGACACATATAAAAATCCAGTTTGCTTTTGACTAGTATTCAAGTTAGCATTTGCTGCCACTTGAGCAACTCCCATAAAGTAAGCAGTCACTGTTTTCTTTGTTGAGTCAGGATATGACACCACGATATTACCAGATAGCTGGGTACCTGCGTTCACATCCGAGTTCGTGACGCTATTTGGTCCATCCCAAGTGATCTTACCCCCAGCTTTAGTGATTGCATCACTATTAGTTAAAAACTGTGATGCGATTTCATTCATATTGCTTCCTTGGACAACGAAGCCTTTATATTCATCTTGAGCAAAGGCGCTATTGAGTTCTGGAGCAGGTAATTCTGTAGCAATTTTAGATTCTTTCAGATTTTTAGTTAATTCTTTTGAATTAGCAGTAGAAGCTTTGAGATCTAAATCATTAGTGCTATTTTTATTACTAGTTTCATTTTCTGTATTTTCAGCAGCTTTGCTCTGAATATTATCAGAAGATGAGATTGTTTTAGTATCTTTTTGAGAAGCTACAGTTTCTTCTTGAGAAACTCTTATAGCATCAGTTTTAGTGGTAGTAGATTTAGTACTATCAACTTTAGCACTATCAACTTCTTGCTTATTTTTAGGATTAGTTTGACTAGCCGTATTTTCTTTTGCTAAATCTGTGTTTGCATCATTATTTGTATTTGCTTTAGTTGGTGTGTTGTTAGAATCATTAGTATCAACTTTGGCATTATCTGTAGTTTTACTTTTTGGATTTTGAGTATCTTGCGCATCTTTAGAAGAATCAAGAGTCACTTCTTTTTTCTGAAGTACTTGATTAGCTGAAGTAGTATCTTTTTCAGTTGATGAAGTAGTATCTGTATTATCAGCTGCATGAACAATTTGATTATTATTTATTGTTAAAAACAACGTAGACAATAATACCGAACAAGTTCCTACAGTTAATTTTCTAATACTAAATCTTTGTTTAGTATCACAATTCTTTTTACTATATATCATCTTTCTCATCCTTTTATATTTTAAAGATTTACCTAAATATTGCTTTTGTATCCTTGATATTGATATATACATTATAGTTCTTTTAAGAATAAATCAAAAAAATATTGTTCTTATTTTTCGATAACTATTATATAAAATATATTTAATTGGATATTAGGATAAAATACAATAATATGATTCATTAAATAACGTACAAAATATATACTTATAATTAAATATAAAATAATTATAATATTGATTATAGATTGTTATACTTTATATACATAAAATGGTAATTTTATGTATAATTCTGTAATTTACACTTGTTATTTTTTATATAGCTGTTATAATGTTTATTGAAATCATTTGATTTCAGCTTTCTTATTCAATCTCTAAGTGCTTTCTCATCACTTAGTTATATTACATATCATTACAAAAGAGACTTGACTCATTTTATTACTTTTGGAGTCAAGTCTTTTTTTACTTAAAAAATTTACTAAATATTTTTTATTGACTAAATTAAAAAAGGGAGTATGATTAAAATCACCAACAAAATATTAAGCAGCTTTGATAAGGAAAGTAAGTAAAATAGCGGGAATACAGAGAATTTCTACTTGCTGAGATGAAACAACTAAAGTTTTACTAAAAATCACCTTTGAGCAAAATTACGATTAAAAGTAATTTGGGGATAGCCCCTTATAGCGACAGCGTATCGTCATTTGACCGTACGTTTTTAAGATCAGTTTTTTAGGATAGATGCTCCTAGTGTGTTTTGTGCTTTTGTATCTTGCTGCATTGGATTTTAGATTGGAGGTATATTATGAAATCAAAATCCAAATTAATGCCTGCTCTATTAGTAGGAGTTAGCATGTTAACCATTAGCGCCTGTTCAAAATCAAAACAGACTTCACTAGAGCATGTGCACTTTCAGCAAGAAACCGTAAAAAAGCCAATAAAAAAAGGCGGTACATTAACTGTCGCACTAGAAAACAACTCACCTTTTACAGGAATTTTTTTAGAAGAGCTTCAAGACACCGAACCAGACGAAGAAGCGTCTGCGCCCGGTGAGGAAGGACTATTTTATGCAGATACTAATTCTAAAATCACGGACAAGGGCCCCGCCGTGTTAAGACTTAACCGAAAAAACAAGACAGCCACAATTCAGCTCAAAAAGAATGTTCGTTGGTCTGATGGTAAACCAGTCACTGCTCAAGACATGTATTATTCATATGAGATTTTAGGAAGTCCGAAAGTTTCCACAACTCAGTACACTTCTTCCCTCGAAAATATTGTCGGTCTACATTCTTACCATGTGGGCAAGAATAAAAAAATCTCAGGAATATCCATGCCAGATGGCAAAAATGGTCGCACCTTAATATTACATTTCAAGCAAATGAATCCAGCGATGCTCCAACACGATAATGGCTTTTTCTGGGAATATGCTGCTCCTTACCATTATCTTAAAGATATACCTATGGATAAACTTATTTCCAGTGATAAGGTCCGCAAATATCCCCTGTTCTTCGGACCTTACAAAATGGATAAAACAGTTCGTGGTCAATCTACAACTTGGTCACGCACTCCATACTACTGGCGAGGTCAGCCTAATTTTAAACATATTGAAATGACAACTGTTTCAGTTTCAAGTGCTTCACAAGCTATTAAAAGCCGAAAATTTGACATTGCAGCTGTACTTTCAGAACAATTTGAAGAGGTTAAAAATACTAAGGATGTCAATTTTATCGGTAGAAAGACTCCGTTCTATGATTATCTTAGCTTCCGTGTAGGCAAATGGGATAACAAATTGGGAAAAAATATCCAAACTCCTCATAGCAAAATGGATAATGTTTCTCTTAGAAAAGCAATGTTATATGCAATGAATGTTGATGCTGTTAATAAGCGATTTTATCATGGATTGCGGTATCGCCTGACAACTCTTATCCCTAGTCAATTTGGTGTATACCATGATAAGACAATTCCGGGATATCCTTATGACTTAAAAAAGGCCAATCAGCTACTCAACAAGGCCGGCTACAAAAAACGCCCCGGTGCTTCTTACCGCTCTCAGCCTAACGGCAAGAAGCTTGTTATCAACTTAGCAGTACGTGATACTCAACAGAATGTTGAAGCAATCTGGACTAATTATATTCAACAATGGAAAAAGATTGGTTTAGATGTAAGATTTGTTGGCGGTCGACCAATGGAGTTTAACAATTGGGTCGAATCGGTTAAAGCCAGCAGTCCAAAAATTGATGTCTTCGAAGGAAGCTGGGATCCATCAGGTGATCCTTCGCCAAATGTATTCTATGGTGAAAAAATGCCTTATAATTTCTCTCGATTTACTTCACCAACCAATACTCAGCTTCTTAGTGATATTGATTCTACGAAATCATTCAATAAAAATTATCGTATTAAAAAATTACATCAGTGGCAGCAATGGATGTACCAACATGCCTATGTTGCACCACTTAGTGGGTCATACTCAATTACAGCAGTTAACTCCAATATATCAAATTGGTCTAAAAAACCATCTGCCCATAATTGGTATGAAGCTGGATTTTATAAATAATTTTGAATGTCGCTCCTAAAAAGGAACCGGGAATGTACAAACGTACATTCCCGGTTTTTGTATTATTTAACTAATTTCAACACTACATCAAAATGAATCATTCCATCTTTATATGACACGTTAATTTTTCCATTAAAAGCATGAATAGTATCCCTTGCCATTGCCAGTCCTATTCCATAGCCGGATTTTTTATTATTATGCGATTCATCTTCTCGATAAAATCTATCAAAAAAAGTTTCATAATTGATATTTTTACCATTTTTAAAACTATTGCTAACCCGTAAAACTGCAGTTTGAGCAAAACGATTCTTATGTAGGCTTATCTTTACAATTCCTTTTTCTGTACAATACTTATGAGCATTATCTAGCAAAATATTAACAACTTCCATTAAAGATTGTTTTTCAGCCATTACATATAAGCCCGATTGAATAGCTATTTGATAAGTTTTACCATCATTTTTTATTACTGATGAAAAACTCTTAGCAGATTCTTCCACTATTTCAGAAAAGTTAACTTTAGATAATACTAAATCTCCAGTTTCACCAAGACGAGCCATCGAAATCAACTGGTTAATGAGTTTGGTTAATCTTGCTGTTTGCTGCTTAGTGCTTTGAGTCCATTCTGATTCATTCCCCATCATTTCTTCCATTTCAGTATTAGCAGAAATGATTGCAAGTGGGGTCTTTAACTCATGTCCTGCATTAGTGATGAATTGCTGCTGTTTTTCATAAGAGCGAACTACTGGCTGAATAGCTCGTTTAGATAAAATTATTAAAATTATTGCAAAGAATACTAAAGCTCCCAATGTAAGAAGAATTGCTAAACGAAGCAAACTCCAGCTTCTTTCATAAATTAAAGAAGTATTCAAAAAGACTACCATTTTTTTGCCATTACTGTTAGCAATCACTTCATATGAGTAAGTATTCCTTGCTAAAATCGTTACTCCTTTTGTTTGTTTTTTATTAAGTAAATGACGAGTAACATTTAAAATTTTATCTTGGCTAACACCATATACCTTACTATTTTGCCAATTTAAAATTTTTAGTTTGTTATTATTAACAGCTACTGAAAAATAACGATACTGATACACTGAATCAGGATTAGGACGATTATTTATCAAAGCATTAAAAGGGCTTTGATTTTGACTAAATTCATGTGAATCTTGTGGAGTTAATTGTCCATTATTTCTAACTAAAGCTGACATTACGCGAGTTGCTTCACCATGAGCTCTGCTAAAGTCAGTTCCAATCATTAATCCCACGGTTGAAAACAACACAATTGCTAAAGATGCAATAGATATAACGATAAACTGTAAACGAAACTTTTGAATCGTTTTATTCATTTTTATCACCTAACTAATTAACTTAAAACTACCACCTTTGTCACCTTCGATTTTCACAGAACTTTGAATATTGAGCAATTTCTGACGTAAATAAGAAACATACAGCCAAACCATTTCACTATCAGCGTCAGGATCATTTTTCCAAACGTGATTCAAAATATCTTCGGTTGAAATTTCTTTTTCCTTATTTAACATAAGATAATTTAACAAATCAGTTTCTTTATTTGCTAAGCGAATTGAATTATGGCTTATTAATTCCTGCTCATCTGTATTTAAAGTAATATCGCCATATTGAAGCTCACTAACTGAATAGTCGCTGTCACGACGCTCACGAGATTTTAAGCGTGCAATTAATTCTTTTAGTGAAAATGGTTTGGTCAAATAATCATCCGCCCCAGATTCAAGCCCCGTTACTTTATCATCAACTTCTGCTTTCGCTGTCAGCATCATAACATAGGTTTTATCACCCATCGCACGAATCTCTTTAAGCGCTTCAATTCCGTCCATTACAGGCATCATAATATCTAAAATTATTACATCATAAGCATTACTTTTTACTTTATCAACAGCTTCTTTTCCGTTAAACACTGCATCCACATCATAGCCATTAGTTTCAATAGCCATCTTCACAACTCGAGAAAGCTGCGGTTCATCTTCTGCTAACAAAATCTTCATTGATTCTCATCCCTTATCATTTGTCTAATAGTCTGCATACTTACATCACAAGAAGCTAATTCATCTGCAACTCGTTTTAATTCACGACTAATAAGCTCCGGATTCTTATCTTCATGCTTATACTTCATTTCATGCTCTAAACTAGCCCAAGTATCCATTGCAATTGTTCTTAATTGAATTTCTACATAATAATGACCTGGAGAATTACCTTCTATATCAATATCTGATGTAGTCATATCCAAGATTAAGTGATACGAACGATAACCATTTGGCTTAGCATTAGTAATGTAATCCTTTTTCTTAACAATTTCTATATCAGGCATTTGATTAATTTTATCAACACATAGATAAATATCATCAATAAAATTACACACGATTCTCAATCCTATACTGTCACGATTTTCACGAAGAGCAGAATATGGTGTTAGAGGCAAATTTTTACGTTGACATTTTTCAGTCATGCTTTTTTCTGTTTTAACACGTCCATTCAAATGTTCAAATAAACTATCCCCTGTATTTGATTGTTGTTCTTGATTCAAACTATTAAATCGAGTCATTAATTCTTGCAATATTTTTTGCAGAGTAGGTTTATATTCACCATAGATACTCATAACTTCACCTTTTTTCTTTTAGATATTTTGTCACAGGCATTTGAAGATTCTGTGAAAATTTATTTAGTTTTTTATTTTTTCAATATTATATTGTAGCAAAAAAGCACCTTGCTACAATATAAACCCAACTTATTTGACTAATTTTGAAAAAATAGCGTTTATTGTAAACGTTATCATTTAAATAGTCAAATATTTAACCTTATAAATAACAAAAAAGTTGAAAAAGTCACGGATTTTTATGCATTTTGCTTGCTTTGTATGGTACAATAACTACTGAAATAATTGTAATCATATTTCTGGTAACAGTAGAGCTGGACCAATGTTTGGTAGCAATTTTCTCCTAAAATTGAGATCTTTTTTATAAAAGAACACCGTAAATTTGTCTCCGATGAGATTTTCTAGTTGTATTTGATAGATTCAAGTAACCTAGACTTTGACTCTGACTAGCGAATTTTAATGAAGTCTTTTTTCGAATATCTTTCTCCATTAGATATAGCCTTATGGAACTGGTGAAGTAGTAGAAAGACTTGATTATGTCTGATATTTTATCAATTATGATCTCGCATAACAGAAAATCAGAACATACTAAAAATACGATAGGATCAGAGGGATTAGGTTCTATCGTATTTTTAATTATGAATGGGAAAAATTTCAATGAAAAAGTTTTTTATTACTATTAGTGTACTAGGATTGCTTGCTCTTATTTGGATATTACTTGCCCGCGCAGGTATCTTTTTATTTATTTTTTAGAAAGGAGAAAACATGACACCTGAGTTTATTAGCATTTTCTTATTAGCCTTTATTGTTAGTTTAGTTATGACTTTAATTTATCGCTTTCAAAAAAGAATCAACCAGCTTGCTTTAACTACCATTCCCCTATCACCTAAAAGTAAAGTTATTCTCTTTAATTATGAAAAACTCGAAGCCCTTAGTTTTGGCTGGATGCTGGGGCTACTTGCATATAAATATTTAGTAGGGTCTTGGTTAATAATCCCCCAAGAATGGCTTGAGCGTCAAATTTCAATTTCGATATATTTAGCTGGATTTCTAATGCTTTTTGAGTATGTTTTACTATTTTACCGAAAACATATCGATAATAAACAAAATTACTAGCAAAAAACTTGCAGTCTTCAAATTTAATGTTGAAAACTGCAAGTTTTTCATTTATAAGCGCATTTTTTTGGAATTTAGCTTTTTAAAAACTAAGATAAACTTAGGAAAAGAAGGTGTATTAATTATGGATTTATCTCAACTTGTTACTAAAAATTTGCCAATTTATAAAAAAGGAAAAGTTGCATCTTATATTCCAATGCTAGCAAAGGTTGATCCACAACAACTAGGAATCAGCTTATTTGATTTAACTACTAATAAAATTAGTTCAGCTGGAAATTATAATGTGAGGTTTGCTATTGAAAGTATTTCTAAAGTGATTACTCTTTTATGGGCAATAAAAAAACTAGGAATGACTGAAGTCTTTAAACATGTAAGTTCTAGACAGACTGGATTTGCCTTTAATTCTATATTGAATATGGAAATTAATAAAACAAAAGCTCCACTTAATCCATTTGTGAATGCAGGAGCTATTTTGACGACATCATTAGTTGCAAATAAAGATACTTTTACAGATATTCTAAATTTTGCTCAAGAAATTTGTAATGATTCACAAATATACTTAGATGAAGAAATTTTTCATTCTGAAAAATCAACCGGAAACTTAGACAGGTCTTTAGCTTACTATATGAAGTCTAAAAATATGATAAAAAGTAATGTTACTCTAAGTTTAGACATTTACTTTAAGCAATGCTCAATGATGATAACCACTAAAAGTTTAGCAAATTTAGGAGCGCTTTTAGCTAATGATGGTATTGCTCCTTGGAATAATCATAGACTTATTTCAAGTAATGCGGCTACTTGTGTTAAATCACTAATGATGACAACCGGTCTTTATAACCAATCTGGTATTTGTTCTAGATTAATTGGTGTCCCCACCAAAAGTGGAGTCGGTGGAGGACTTCTTTCTGCCGCTCCTAGGAAATATGGGATTGGAATTTTTAGTCCAGCACTTAATAAAGATGGCAATAGTGTTGCCGGCTTGGCCTTACTAAAAGATGTTGCTCAAGAATTAAGAATAAATATTTTTAGATAATAACTAAAAATACAGATATTCACAATTTTTTCTGAATATCTATATTTTTCAATTTATCTTAATAATGTCTAATATAAATGCTATCAATTCGATGACCATGAGTTTTATGTAAAATTACATTAGCTCTATTTTTTGTAGGAGCAATATATTCGCGTAAATTAACCAAGTCAACAGTTTGCCAAACAGTTTCTGCTCTAGTAATAGCTTGACTTATAGGTCCGTTAGCCCATTTATAATAGAAATTTTCAGGTTTATTTTTATTAATTATCAATAAATGCTTAAATCTTTGCATAAACCACTTTTCAATTAAATCTTCATTAGCATCAATATAAATAGAAAAGTCAAAGAAGTCACTAGTTACCACCACTCCTACTGGTGGTAATTGGAGAGTATTAATTCCTTCAATTATTAAAATATCTGGATTTATGACCTCCCCATATTTATTAGGTACTATATCTGACAACCTTTGTGAATATAATGGATACAAAACTCTAGGTTTTCCATTTGTTACATCTGATAAAAAATCACTCAACAATTTCATATTATAACTCTCAGGAAATCCCTTCCTATCCATTAGTCGTCTCTTTTTCAACTCTCGATTAGGATATAAGAAGCCATCTGTAGTCATTAATTGCACTTTTAAATCCGGATAACAACGCTGAATCAACACTTGTAGAAGTCTGGCAGTAGTCGATTTTCCTACCGCTACTGAACCTGATATCCCTATAATAAAAGGATGATTGATTTCATCAATTCCTACAAAATGGTCTTGCAACTTGGTTAGCATTTTTTTATGTTGTGCAAACAGATGCAAATACCTTACTAAAGGAATATAGATTTCCTTAACATCTTCTTCATCAATCACATCCCCAAGCGAAGTCAGCTCTTTTAACTCATCCATTTTTATATAATTTTTATTTGAAGATAACTTAGACCAACTAACACGTTCAACTTTAGTGAAATCATTCATTTTAATGCCTCACTTCTATATTAAAACTATGCCCTTTTCAAGATATAATTTAATGGAGTAACGATTATTGGCACCACAATTGCAGTAAAGGCAGCTTCCACTAAGCCATTTATCCCTAATACCGAAATCAAAATTATAAATAGAGGCGTACTTTGATTGAAGTTTCCTAAATAACTAGTCAAACTTGCAGGATTATTCATAAAAAATATGCTTACTAACCCAATAACTAAAAATGTATTAGTTAAAGAAGCTACAGCTCCACTAAAAATATAGCCTACTTTTCGAATAGTTAAATCTTTATCACTTAACTTAGCTGTTATTAAACCTGCAAAGTATCCCGATAAAATACTAGGTATCAAAGAGATAGCTGGATTTTGAAAAAGCATTAAGCTCACCATATCTCCTGGCTGAGTGTAAGCAACTATCAATCTAGTTATTCCCCAGATCAATCCAAACTCTGCTCCCATTTTTGGACCCATCAAAGTTCCAAAAACTGCTATTGTTAAAGGAATAGTTGTAATTGCTGGTAATGCCGGCAAAATTCTAATATAGCCTACATTAGGAACAAAGGTTTGAACAATTAGCAATGCTACAAAAACTGCTAATATTGTCATTTTTAAAGTTTCTTTTCTTTTCATTTCTTTCACCTTAATTATCAATGGAAAGCTTTTGATATTTAGAAAAGTATTTTAGAAACCAATCTTTAGTGTAATCAACTATCGGCTCTTCAACCGGATTCATAGTATGACATAATGAGATTTTCCAAGGAAAAGAAGGCTTTATTTCAGCATTTTTTATTTTATGATTGTTATAATTTTCTCCAATTGGAGCAGCAACGATTCCAATGAGGTTAGGATCTCTTTGAACTAAATTTAAAATTAAATCCCAAGATGAAGTCTGTAAAAAATACTTAGGCTTAATCCTATCACCCTTAAACTTCTTATTAAGTTGAAATGTAACCATGAAGTCATCAGTTAAAGTTACTATTTTTTCTTTTTCAATCTCTGTAAACGGAACTGAATTTTTATATTCGTTAAAGCGATGCTGCTTATTAAACCAAACTCGAACAGTATTTTCATAAATTAAATCTTCATAGATTCCTTCAATTGTTGCTGGAGAAACAATCACTGCTAAATCAATATCTCCTAGAATTAGCATTTGCTGAAGCTCATAGGCTCCCTTTTCAACTAGTTTTAATTGGATACCTGGATTTTCATTAATAAATGCAATCAAAGCATCATTAAATACTGTTGAAATTATTACAGGAGCAATTCCAATTCTTACAATTCCAGTATTTTCTTCAGAAAGCTCATTAAGTTTATCAATCATTTCAGTGTATTGCTGATATACCTTTTTAGATTCTTCTATTAAGGTATTACCATAACGAGTTAATCCAATAATTCGTCCTTTCTTACGATTAAAAATATTCATTCCTTGCTTAAACTCAATTTCTTTAATCGCTTTACTAATTGCGGGCTGTGAGACATGTAATATTTCAGCACTTTTAGTTAAATTAAAATTATTGCTTACAACTGTTAGTAAATACTTAATTTGATTGATTTCCAATTTACTAATCCTTCCATTGAAATACAGAAAAGCGGCATTTAAACACTTTTAATATTTAAATACCGCTTTCTAGGACTAATCTTTAATATTCATAATTGGTTCTTCAAAAATTCTTGAGTCCATTTCCTTTAAATTATCACTAATAATTGGTTTAAATTCCATTTGGTCAAGAATATCTTTTTGTAAATCGATTCCAGGTGCAATTTCAACTAATTCAAGACCATCTTTTACTAATTTGAATACTGCACGTTCAGTTACATACCATACTTCTTGATTACTATCATAAGCAACCTTACCAGAGAAAGTAATCTGTTGAACATTCTTTACAAATTTCTTCACTTTACCTTCTTGAATGATGTGCAACTTACCATCTTTAATTTCTTCTTTTAACCCAGCAGCAGTAAATGTTCCAGTAAATACAATCTTTGGAGTATATTGGGTGATATCAACAAAACCACCAGTTCCTGCAATCTTAGGTCCAAATTTAGAAACATTTAGATTACCTTTTTCATCAGCTTCTGCTAATCCTAAGTAAGTAATATCTAGACCACCACCATTGTAAAAGTCAAACATATATGGCTCATCAATAGTAGCTTGCGGAGCAATCGCTGTACCAAAGTTTGGTCCACCAAGTGAAGTCCCCCCAAAAGTACCAGCTTCTACAGTTGTAACGATATTGTCAGATAATCCTTCTTCTTTCATTACCATTGCACAATACATTGGATATTGACCAATTCCAAAGTTTACACAATGGTCAGTATCAGGATTAAAGATAAAGGCTGCACGTCTTGCAATAATTTTCTTTTTATCTAATGGTAAATCAAAAGAATCAGCATCTTTTATAATATTTGACTTTATAATATCAGGATTATAAACAAACTCATTAGTTTGCTTAGTCATTTCTGGATTATCAGTTGGAACAACGTAATCCACTAAAACGCCAGGCACCTTAACAGCCTTTGGATCCAAACTACCATTTCTTACAATTCGCTTAACTTGAACAATTACTTTACCACCATTATTATGTGCAGCCATTGCAATTGCGGTTACATCCATAGTTAAAGGTTCATCATCAAAAGTAATATTACCATTTTCATCAGCATAAGTTCCACGGAAAATTGCTACATCAGGCTTTGGTGTTTCATATGCTAAATAATCTTTACCATGAATTTTTATTCGATTTACCAAAGTAGAATTTTTAGCAGCTTCATTTAACCGACCACCATCATTTTCTGGATCTACGAATGTTCCAAGACCAGTATGAGTAACTAAAACAGGTCTGTGAGCTGCAGCATCTCTGAACAATTGTGAGATAGTTCCTTGAGGAAAATTAAAGGCTTCAAAATCATTATTTGCAACCATTGGGGCAAGCTTTGGAGCTAGTGACCAAAGACCACCAACTACTCTTTTAAGCATTCCCTTTTCTGCAAAGTTTTCAACGGCTGAACCATGGTTATCACCAATTCCACAACCATACCAAACATCCAAGTTTTTTGGATGACCAGTCTTTTGAAATCTTTCTTTCATATCTTCAAGAATTTCTTCAGCAACATCTGTACCTAAACAACCATCAAGGGCTACACAAACTCCATCTTCAATGAGTGCAGCTGCTTTTTTACTATCAATAATTTGAACTGACATCTTACTAAATTCCTTTCATCTAAAGACAACTGTTTCAATTCTACTGAATTAAATTTTAGATGAGTTTATATATTATATTTTGAGAGCAATTAATCAAGTAGATGTTAAAATTATTGTTATTATTTTGTTAAAGGTTTCCCTTTCACATACTTAAGATACCGCTTACATTTATTAAAGTAAAATTCCTTTTATTTACTATTTATATAACCAAAAGTTATTATAATAAAAAAAAAAAACAATATAAAAATAGATGGCTAATAGTTAAGTGCCATAGAAAATTTAGTCACTTTATAGTTATAGTCATCTATTTTTAAAAATTCTAGTTAGAACTTAGAGTTATGACAGCAATTTTTACATAATTTCAATTTTTTGATCAAGAACTCTCTGTGCATCTTCCATTAAATCTTTAATAATATCTGCAGCAGGTTTTGATTCTTTGATCATTCCGGCAACTTCTCCAGCCATAAAGAAACTCTTGTCTGGATCATCCTCTTTAACACCTACGTACAAACCTTTATTTAATGCATCGTTAAATTCATCTCTTGATACACCAGTCTTCTCTAATTCAAATAATTTTCCTGCTTCTTCATTAGCAATCCCACGGGTAGCTCCGCCCTTAATAGTTGAACCAACTACTGCAGTACCAGTATCTGTAGCATTAATAACAGCATTTCTCCAGTTATCACCTACAGGACTTTCTTTAGCAATCGAGAATATAGTGCCACATTGTACGCCTTCAGCACCAGCAACGAATGCTTCTACAACTCCACGACCATCACCAATACCACCAGCAGCAATTAAAGGTATTGAAATTGCATCTGCAATTTGAGGCCACAATACCATAGAAGTAGTACCACCAATGTGACCACCAGCTTCCATACCTTCAACGATTACACCATCTGCACCCATTTCTTCCATCTTTTTAGCAATTTTAACATTTGGAATTACAGGTAATACCTTAATACCGGCTTCTTTTAAGTCTTTCATATATGGCTTAGGAGTTCCAGCACCAGTAGTAACAACTTTGACTCCTTCTTCAATTATTACTTTTACTACTTCTGGAGTATTCTTGTCCATTAACATTAAATTAACAGCAAATGGCTTATCAGTAAGTTTTCTTGCTTTTTTAATTTCTGCTCTTACCTCTTCTGGAGTTTTACCACCAGCAGCAATAATTCCAAGACCACCACCATTTGATACAGCAGCTGCTAATTCTGCAGTTGCAACTTCTTGCATAGCACCTTGAATAACTGGATACTTAATACCTAATAATTCTGTAACACGATTCATAATTTATATCTCCTTAAAATTAACTAATATAATTTATTCAATCTAGACTTATTATTTACCAACAAAGTGCTTTGGACGCTTTTCAACAAAGCCTGCCATACCTTCTTTTTGATCCTTGGTATCAAACATTTCTGCCCAAATTTGACTTTCAATATCAATTGCAACATCAAGTGGCAAATCCGCACCACGATCAACTGAATATTTTGCACGAGCAACAGATAATGGAGCATTCTTCATAATCTTGTGAGCAATTTCAATTGCTTTATTCATAAGTTCTTCTGGTTCAGCAATTTCATCAAATAATCCAATTCTATAGGCTTCTTTAGCGTCAATCATATCGCAAGTTGCAATTAGTTCTTTAGCTTTACCACGTCCTACAACACGAGTTAAGCGTTGGGTACCACCAAAACCAGGAATAATGCCTAAGCCAGTTTCTGGTTGTCCTACTTTAGCACTGGTTGCCCCAATTCTCATATCACATGAACATGCGAGTTCACAGCCACCACCCAAGGCATAACCATTAACTGCAGCGATTACAAATTGTGGTAAGTGTTCAATTTCACCAAATGATGAGTGGGCAAGTTTTGAAAGCTTCAAAGCTTCTGTCACGTTGTCATTTTGCATTTCTTTAATATCGGCACCAGCAACGAATGCTTTAGCACCTGCCCCTGTAATGATAACTACGCGAATATCTTCTCTTGATTTAACTTCGCGCAATGCATCACCAATGTCTTGCAAAGTAGCTAGATTTAAAGCATTTAATGCCTTAGGTCTGTTAATTGTCAAAACAGCAATTCCATCTTCAACTTCATCTAATAAAACATTTTCATAAGTGTTGAAACTCATAATATTTTGTCCTTTCAAAAAACAACTCATCTGTTTTGCTCTCAACGCTTATTATTTTTGTGCATTTCAACATAATTGACAAATTTGTGTTATTTTTAAAGTTTTTTTGAAAATTTAAGCAAACGCTTACATATAAAGAAGTTTAGCTATTATGAAAATTAGTTATAAGTTGTATAACAATCACAAAAATATTAACAATTTATAATCATTAATATTTTAAACACTTAGTCTAAGTAGCCTTTAAGTTCAGTATAACTAAGAGAAATGCTTATTATAACAATTTATTTTTATAACCTTTCAAAATTTGTGTAAGCGCTTAATTTGAATATAAAATAAGTCTAAGGTAAATAATATTTGGTTAAAAGGAGGTCTTATTATGTCTGGGACATGGATGTCTAGGTATATTGCTGAATTCTTTGGAACTGCTATTTTAGTAATGTTAGGTAATGGTGCTGTATCTAATTCATTTCTCAACGGAACAACTGCTAATGGTGAAGATGGTCAATCAAATGGTGGTTGGAGTTTTATTGCATGGGGGTTTGGCTTTGGTGTAATGCTCCCTGCAATGTTATTTGGTTCAATTTCAGGGAATCACATTAATCCCGCTATTACACTTGGAGAAGCAAGTTGTGGAATTTTCCCTTGGTCTCATGTAGTTCAATATATAATTGCACAAATGCTAGGAGCGATTTTTGGACAACTGTTAGTTGTTGCGATATATTGGATTTATTTTAAAAACACTCCTAATAGTGAAAGTGAAATATTAGCTTGTTTCTCTACTGGAGATACTATGGGTAGTAAGTGGAACGGCTTTATTAGTGAATTAATCGACACAGCTATCTTAGGATTTATTGCTATGGGACTTTATCGAGGGATGTTTTTTAAACAGTCCATCGATATTGCAAACATTGGAATTGGATTAGTGATTACTGCCTTAGTCATGGCAGGAGGAGGGCCTACTGGTCCTGCATTAAATCCAGCTCGAGATTTAGGTCCTAGACTAGTCCATGCTATTTTGCCTATTCCTAATAAAGGTGACTCAAATTGGGGATATAGTTGGGTTCCGGTTGTGGCACCAATATTAGGTGCAATTATTGGGATTGGCGCATATAAACTTGCTTTCGGACTTTAATATATAAAATTAAAATACAAATAAAATAAGCATCAATTTATGTTCAATTGATGCTTATTTATATACAAAAAATTTAAATATCAATCTTCTTAAAGATGAACTCCTAAGGCGATTCTTGCAGCTCGGCTCATCTTAGATGCATCCCAAGCAGGATACCATACTAACTTTATTTTACAACTTTTAACTCCTGCTATTTTCTCAGCTTGTTTAGTTATTTCATTATTTAAAAATTCGCTAAGAGGACATCCCATAATAGTGAGAGTCATTTTTATATTACATATTCCTTCTTCATCAACTTTAATCCCATAAATCAAACCCAAGTTTACTATATCAACTCCTAATTCTGGATCTATCACCTTTTCTAGAGCCTTCATAACTTCTTTTTCGATTTCATTCATTTTTTTCTCCTGCTTGCCCTATTGCAATATTCTTATACTTCTTTTTAAGCGATGGTTAATTTTTTTGAAATTAATTTCCAGCATTTCTACACATGTCCAAACAAGTAAGCCCAAAATCACCATTATAATTAGATAGGCTATAGTTTTAGCAAGTTCAGGAGTTGCTAATTTTAAACTTATAAAAGTTGCTGGCAAATTATATAAATTTAAAAATACTAAAATTAATGAACTTGTCCAACCAATTACTGAAATAAGTCGACTATTAGCAAATTCTCCCATCAATTCATGATTATCTGTCAAAATAAGCAAAGGAATGATGGTAAATGGAACAGCAAAAGCAAGAAATACTTGCGAATTTTCCATCAACATATTGATAGCAGAATGCTGAACTATTATAGAGTCATTAGCTGTTAAACTTACACACACTAAGACAGGGATAATTGAAATTAAACGCGTTACCAATCTTCTTGCCCAAAGGGGCATCTTCAAGTGAATAAAACCTTCCATTTACTAGCTGACCAGTTAAGGTACCTGTAATAGTAGAGTTTTGACCAGAAGCAAGAAGTGCAACTGCAAATAAGACAGATAAGGCACCGGTTTTTGCTACCTGTATTAATAAAGGACTATTTAAAACAGCCGTATTGCTAAGCGCATCATATAACCCAAAGAAAGAGCTATCTTCTACACTGCCACTTTTAAACACCGCTGCTCCCATAATCAATAATAGTGAGTTAATAATAAATGCAATTGTTAGCTGGATATTTGAATCCCATTCAGTGAAACGAACGGCTTCTCTAATATTTTCTTTATTTGAATAATCTACCTTTCTGACTTGACAGATTCCTGAATGCAAATAAAAGTTATGGGGCATCACAGTCGCTCCAATTATTCCTAAGCTTCCCGATAAAGGAGAAATTCCACCAATCACTGGTGATTTTGCCATCATTTTTGAAGAAGGAAAAAATCCGCAGGTAATTTCGTTCCAATTAGGATTAGCCAATACCACTTCATATGTAAATACAAATAGAATAACTAAAATTAAGCAAGAAATCAAAATCTCGATTTTTCTAAAACCAATCTTACTCATAAATAAAAGCAACAAAACATCTAAAACTGTAATAAAAGTTGCCCAAATCAAAGGTATATGAAATAACAAATTCAATGCAACTGCCGCTCCAATAACCTCTGCTACATCAGTTGCCATAATTGCTAATTCGGCAATAACCCATAAAATCACGCTTAAGTATTTATCCGTATGTAGACGAATTGCCTGAGACAAATCCATTTGAGTAACTATGCCAAGTTTAGCAGATAAGTTCTGTAAGAGCATTGCCATAAGACTTGAAATCAGAATTGTTGAAATCAACAAATATTGGAAACTTTGACCACCATTGATTGAAGTTGCCCAGTTGCCTGGATCCATATACCCAACCGCTACTAAAGCTCCAGGTCCCAAATATGCTAAAAGCATCTTAAAAAAGTTTTCATGCTTAGGAACCTTGATTGAACTATTGATTTCGGCTAAAGATTTTTCATTAGCATACTTAAATAAATGATATTGTTTCATTATTTTCTCCTAAAAGATGCATTTCTTACATATTCTGTTGCAAATTTCTTATCCAATTGCTCCTTCCATTTGAAAACTAATTAAGCGATTAAGTTCCACTGCATATTCCATTGGCAGTTGTTTAGTAAATGGCTCTACAAATCCCATGATAATCATTTCTGTAGCCTTTCGCTCTGGTATTCCACGACTTTTTAAATAATATAGTTCCTCATCTGAAACCTTTGAAACAGTAGCTTCATGCTCCATTGCTACATTAGAATTTTCAATAGAATTAGTAGGAATTGTATCTGAAGAAGACTCATCATCCATAATGATGGTATCGCACTCAACGTGAGATTTTGAACCGGATGAATTTTTGCCAAATTTTACACTTCCGCGACAATCAGTTGAACCTCCATCTTTAGCTATTGATTTTGAAACAATTGAACTTGAAGTGTTAGGGGCATTATGAAGCATCCGTGAACCAGAATCCTGGTGAATTCCTTTGTGAGCTACTGCAATTGACAGCATGGTTCCGCGAGCTCCTTCTCCATTTAAGTAAACACTTGGATACTTCATGGTTACTTTGGCACCTAAATTACCATCGACCCATTCCATTGTTGCATGTTTAGCTGCTGCAGCACGCTTAGTTTCAAGACTATAAACATTATCGGACCAATTTTGAATTGTTGTATAGCGGCAATAAGCATTGTCCATCACATTAACTTCAACTACTGCTGCATGTAAACTATCTGATGAGTATTGCGGAGCAGTACAGCCTTCAACATAGTCTAAATGAGCTCCCGGTTCCACAATAATTAAAGTTCTTTCAAATTGACCTGAGTTTTCAGCATTCAACCTAAAATATGCTTGGAGAGGTGTTTTACATTGTACGTCTTTAGGTACATAAATAAAGGTTCCTCCTGACCAAACCGCACAATTTAAAGCCGCAAATTTATTTGAATCAGGTTTGACTAATTTGCCAAAATACTTCTTAAAAATTTCTGGGTATTTTTGAAGTGCTGTATCTGTATCAGTAAAGATGATTCCTTGCTTATCAAATTCTTCTTTCATATTGCGGTAAACCATCTCTGATTCATATTGAGCAGCTGAACCAGCTAAGTATTTGCGTTCTGCTTGAGGTACGCCTAATTTTTCAAAAGTTAGCTTGATACTTTCAGGAACATCTTCCCAATCACGATATTTTTTATCAGTCATTTTTTGATAATACAGCATATCATCTAGATTAAGATCTGATAAGTCTGGACCAAATTTTGGCATTGGCAACTTTTTATAAATTTCATAGGCTTTAAGCCGATAATCCAGCATCCATTTAGGTTCATGCTTTTCAGCTGAAATTTTTTGAATAATTGCTTTACTTAAACCGCGTCCTGTAGAATACTTAGGTTTTACATCATCGTGAAAACCGTACTCATATTCTTCATCTTTTACAATTTCTTCAACTTTAGTCATTATTTTCTCCTTCACTTCTGCCAAATAGCATCTGGTCAAGCCCCCACCAAGCAAGCGTTGCACATTTAATTCTAGCGGGAAATTCCATAATACTAATTAAAACCTGAGCATCCCCAAGCTTCTTAATTTCTTCTTCGGGATATTTTTTACCGATTGCCAAATCCGAAAACATTTTAGAAATTTTTACAGCCTCATCAATACTTTTCCCAGTTATAAGACTAGTCATTAAACTTGCTGATGCCTGACTAATCGTGCAGCCACTGCCTTCAAACAATATTTTTTCAATTTTATTATTTGAAATCTTCATAGTTAAATGAATTTTATCACCACAACTAGGATTATAGACTGTTGTTTCATGATCAAAATCTTCTATTCTACCCCTATTTTTCGGATTAGCAGCCTGTTCAAGGATTACCTGCCTGTAAATTATGCGCATTTTTTTATTTAATGGCATTTTCAAAAAACTCCTTTGCTTCTTTTATAGTTTTTACTAGGTAATCACATTCTTTTTTAGAATTAAAAATTGATAAGCTGACACGAGCACTTGATTCTACTCCTAGTTCTTCCATTAATGGCATTGCACAGTGATGACCAGCTCTAATCTCGATTCCTGCTAAATCAAGTGCAGTGGCTAAATCATGCGGGTGAACATTTTTTAAATTAAAAGTAATTACACCTGTATGCTCGTTATAATTTTTTGGACCGTAAATTTCTAGACCATTAATTTTTTCAAGTTTAGGCAAAAGAAACTTAACTAATTCTTCTTCATGTTCTTGAATGTTTTTGAAGTCGATTTTATTAATAAAATCAATTGCTCTACCTAATCCAATTGCACCTGAAATGTTGGGAGTTCCCGCTTCAAACTTTTGCGGAAGGGGAGCCCAGATACTACTTTTACGAGTTACAGTTGTAATCATTTCCCCACCAAATTTAACCGGGGGCATCTTTTCTAAAAATTCTTTCTTACCATATAAAACTCCAATACCATCCGGGGCAAACATTTTATGCCCTGAAAAAGCATAAAAATCAGCATCCAGTTTTTGAACATCAATTGGAATGTGTCCTGCAGCTTGAGCTCCATCAACTATAACAGCTGCACCATGTTTATGAGCTAAAGCGGTGAGCGTTGGAATAGCGTTAACAACTCCTAAGACATTGCTAGCATGAGCTATTGCTACAATTTTTGTTTTATCTGTAATTTTTTGTATCGCATCTTCCAAGTCAAGTTTGCCATCTTTATTAATTTCAATGAATTTTAAAATTGCATGTTTTTTAATTGCTAATTGCTGCCAAGGAATTAAATTGCTGTGATGCTCCATAATACTGACTACGATTTCATCACCAGCTTCTATAGCTTCTTCACCATAACTTTGTGCAACCAAGTTCAAACTATCTGTACAGCCTGCTGTGAAAATGATCTCACTGCTTCTTTTAGCATTAATGAACTTTTGTACTTTTCGACGAGCTTTTTCATATTCATCGGTTGCAAAATAACTCAAAGTATTAACACTTCGATGAACATTAGCTCGTTTAGTTTTATTAAAATGCTCAACTTTTTCACTAACAAAATTAGGAACTTGGGCAGTAGACGCACCATCAAAATAGACTAACTGGTTACCGTTGATTTTTTCCTTTAATATTGGAAACTGCTGCCGAATTTTATTTAGCGTTTCTTTGTCCATAGATGAGCTTCTTTTCTAAAATATCAATCATTCTTTGCCGGACTTCGCGATCTGGGATTACGTCAAGAACCGCTCCTACAAATCCGCGAATTACTAAACGTTGTGCTTGATCATAAGGAATCCCGCGACTCATTAAATAATCCATCTGAATCTGATCCACTGGTCCAACACTAGCCGCATGAGCAGCAATAACATCATTTTCATCAATTAATAAAAGTGGATTCGCATCCCCTTGAGCATTGTCTGACATCATTAGTACTCGATTTTGCTGATCAGCTTTTGAACCATGGGCACCATGAACGATTTGCCCAATTCCGTTAAAAATCAAGCGCGAATTTTCGAGAAGAACTCCTCGCTGATTAATTAATCCAGTAGAATGAGGGCCACGATTAGTCACACGATTGTTAATTCCCATTCGTTGATTTTTACTAGTAACTGCTATTGCCTGAGAGTTGGCATAACTACCTTCACCAATCAATTCAGAGTCAATGTCTCCTACTGTATCACAATCATTCATAAAGCTGATTGCCCATTCTACGTGCGCATCTTTTTTTATTTGAGCTCGACGACTAAAATAAAGCTTCGTATTTTCACCCAGTTCTTCTAAAGAAGAAAATTCAATTTTGCTTTCAGATTGAGCAATAATTTCAATCATTAAACTAGTCTTGTTTTCAACATTACCGATTGTTTTCAAATGCTGCAAAATTTTCACAGATGAACCACTTTCAGCAATTATTAAAACATGGGGATTCCAGTTCATTTTTTGGGTACTATCTTGGATTAATTCGAGCTCAATTGTTTTTTTCAAATTTACATTTTTAGGAAGATATAAAAGTAAGCCTGAATTAAAATAAGCCATATGGTTAGCAGTCAGTTGATTTTCATCAGGTGCGATAGCTTCCGACATTAAATATTTCTCTAAAATTTCCGCATGGTTCTTAATAGCAGTTGTCATATCACAAAGTATGACACCTAAGTCACTTACTTGTTTATTAAGAGTACTTTTTACAAGAGTCTGACCAAACTGAATAAAATCAATATTCTCATTTTTATCAATTAAAGATGTATCTGATTCAATCTTTTTTAAACTTTCATTCTCAAGTAATGACCAATCTTGATAATGAAAGCGTTGCATCTTGGGCATCTTTAATTGATTTATTTTAAAATAAGCCGAAATTCTTTTTTGTCTTAACCAATCTGGCTCTTGTCTTAGCAGACTATCATTTAAAAGTTCTGCAACTTTTTCATTATCTACCATAATGTTCTCCTAATCCTCATCTACCAAATAAACATCCTTCAAGCCTAGCTCATTTCGCAAGCCTGCATAACCTTCATTCTCAAGTCTTTTTGCAAGTTCTGGTCCGCCATCTTTGACTACTCGTCCATCCATCATGACATGCACTACATCTGGAACAATATAATCAAGCAATCTCTGATAGTGAGTAATAATCAAAGATCCAAAATTATCGCCTCGCATTGCATTTACTCCCCGAGAAACAACTTTTAAAGCATCAATATCAAGACCAGAATCAATTTCATCTAAAATGGCAAAACTTGGCTTAATCATTAATAGCTGTAAGATTTCATTCCGCTTTTTTTCACCACCAGAAAAGCCCTCATTCAAATATCGTTCTGTCATTTCTTCTTTCATATCTAATAAGTCTAGATTTTTATCAAGTTCATTTAAAAAATCAGTAATCGGAATTGGATTATCCTTTGGTCTGCGAACATTGATAGCAGTTCTAAGAAATTCCGCATTAGTTACCCCAGGAACTTCTGCTGGATACTGCATAGCCAAAAATAATCCTTTTCTTGCTCGCTCATCTACCGGCATATCAAGGATACTTTCGCCATTTAATAAAATATCGCCACTAGTTACATGATAGTTAGGATTGCCCATAATAGTTTCAGATAAAGTAGATTTTCCAGTTCCATTAGGTCCCATAATTGCATGAATTTCACCAGTCTTCAAAGACATATTCACACCTTTAAGGATTTGTTTCATTTGCTTTTTTTCTTCATCTTTAACTTCAACGTGAAGATTTTTAATTTCTAAAGTTGCCATTTTTATCTCCCTTTTATTAAATTCACCTAATTATTCATACAGACTTTATCACTAAAATAATTAAAAGTAACGACTTGAATTATACAAGATGTTGTGCTTATACTTTAAAAATCACTAAATATAGTAGTTAATATGAATTTAAATACTATATATCGTCTTAAATCCAAATAATTATTTGTAAATATAAAAAGAACTTAATCAATTGATTAAGTTCCCACTATTTATTCTAATTACAATTAATATCTACTTCTTCTCATTTATTTTTGCTTCTTTACGCAATTTATTCTCACTTATAGCAGTATAAATTAAAAATAAAATTGCAAATAATGACGCAACATATAATACCGTGTTACTAGCAATCCAGCCAAACTTATTAACTAAAATCCCGATTAAAGCCGTTGCAATTGTTTCTCCAAAGATATATTGGAAAAATCCCATAAAACCAGTCGATGCTCCCACCGCAAACTTGGGCACAACTTCATTTACCATTAATCCTACCAAAGTCAGCGGAGCATAGATTAAGTTTCCCATTATAAGTAACACAGTAACTATCCATACGTGATTATTACTAAAAAAGTAAATTGTTAAACAAATCAACATGCCAATTACACAAGCAATCGAAACAAGGCCGCGGCGTCCTTTTAAAACATCCGAAATTGCTCCAATGATGATAACTCCGGGAACTGACGCCAATTCAAAAATACCAATTAACCACTTAGCAAAATTAGGGTCAAAGCCTTTATTTTGAACTAAATATGATGGAATCCAGCTTTGAATACCATAGCGCACTAAATATAGTGACATAGAAGTCAAAGTAACTGCCCAAACAAGCTTATTCTTTAAAATATATTTGACAAAAACTTGTCCAATACTTAATTTAGTAGAATCAGCAGTTGAAACTTTTCCATTTTCCAAAATAACTTTATCACCAGTATAAGTAGAAATGTCTGGCAATCCTACAACTTGAGGACGATCAGCACCAAATACTAGAATTAAAATACAAATTACAAATGAAACTCCTGAAGCTGTGTAAAATACTGCTGGTAATGATCCTGCAAACAAAAATGTTGCTAGTTGGACAATAGCCACACAAATAAACGAGCCAGCGTTGTGAGCTGAAGACCAAATTGAGTAGATGGTACCACGCATTCGTCTTCCCCACCATAGTTGTATCATTCTTTGACAAGCAGCAGCTCCCATTCCTTGAGTAATCGCAATCAAAAACATTAAAAACATCATAATGTATAAATTGCGCGTACTACCAAGAAAAATATTCAAAATAGCCGATAATAATAGTCCTAACATTAAGTAGCGGTTAGAATCACATTTATCAACTAATGTCCCCATCAAAAGTTTCGCTATACCATATCCAATCCCGAAGCACGATAAGACTAACCCAATATCTGCAGTGGTAAAATTGTATACTTTCATAATGTCTGTTTGTTCAGTGGTAAAGACTAGTCGAATAATATAATAACCTATATATCCGATACATGTAGCAAGTAATACTCCCAATTGATGTAATTTATACATACTTGCTATTTTGTTCTTTGGGACTAATTTTTTAGAGTCTGGTTGTTGTAAAATCCAATGAAACATAAAATCTCCTCCTATTCTTACAACATAAGAATAGCATTATTATTTAAAAATATTATATTTTTATAATAAAAGTACAAAAACAAATAAGCATTAATCAGTATTTGTATATTTATATGCTGATTAATGCTTAAATATTTTTCTGAAATTATCCTCTTATTTACAGCAATTAAAAGCAATGTTATTGTTTAATTATAAGTATTCACACTATAAAAATATAAACAACGAGGTGAGATTATGGTAAATAAGTATAGAAGTGTTTTTGATATTATTGGTCCCGTAATGATTGGTCCATCAAGTTCGCATACTGCTGGTGCGGTAGCAATCGGCCGAGAAGGAAATAAACTTTTTGGTGGAGTCCCTAAAAAAGTCACTGTCCATTATTATGGCTCTTTTGCTCAAACTCACCGAGGACATGGAACTGATTATGCAATAGCAGCCGGCATTTTAGGCTTTGAGCCAGATGACCCACGCGTTCCTCAAGCTCCCGAAATTGCTCATAAGCAAGGAGTTGATATTCGCTTTGTCGAAGAAAAGGGCGATAGTCCTATCAATCACCCTAATACGGCTGTTTTGGATATGAAAGATGATGAAAAAAAGCTTGAATTATCAGGTTGCTCAATTGGTGGTGGTGCCATTGAAATCAGAAGTCTTATAATCAATGGAATTGAAATTAAGTCATCTGGGCTACTTCCAATGATTATATATATTGATCATAAAAAACTTGATGATACAATTTTGTCACTAAATGAGTTCTTAAAAGAAAAAGCCCCCTTTGTAGAAAAAAACACTTACCATTCAGCAAATAGTGACATTTATGAATATAATTTAAAAAACTACCTTCAAAATGATTTAATTAAAGAACTTAAAAGTAAATTTAAATCTATTATTATACTTTATTAAAAATGGAATTTGAATATGTATAATCACGTAAAAGAACTAATTGCTGCATCCCAAAAATTGCAAAAACCAATTTCAGAATTAATTATTGAACAAGAATGCCATACTTCTGGACTTTCTCGAGAAAAAGTTTGGAACAAAATGAAATATAATCTTTCTACGATGAAAAAAGCCGTTGAAAAAGGACAAGAAGGAGAAGGCGTTTTTTCAAAAACTGGATTAAGTGGTGGAGAAGCAGTAAAAATTAAGAACTATCGCCATAATCATAAGACCCTCTCTGGCAATATTATGATGCAAGCAGTCCAAAATGCCATTGCTACAAATGAAGTCAATGCTTCTATGGGAATAGTCTGTGCAACACCAACAGCTGGATCATCAGGGACTTTGCCTGGGATCTTATTTATGTTAGAAAAGCGGCTTAATCTGACTGAAGAACAAGAAATTAACTTCTTATTTACTGCAGGCGGTTTTGGGTTAATTATAGCCAACAATGCTGTTATCGCTGGAGCGTCAGGTGGCTGTCAAGCAGAAGTAGGAAGTGCTTCTGCAATGGGAGCTGCTGCTAGTGTTGAAGCTGCTGGAGGTACTCCTCAGCAATGTGCTGAGGCCTTATCTATTGCCCTTTCTAATTTATTAGGTTTAGTATGTGATCCAATAGCAGGCTTAGTAGAAGTTCCATGCATAAAAAGAAATGCAATTGGTGCAACAAATGCCTTAATTGCAGCAGATATGGCACTTGCTGGCTGTAAAAGTGTTATTCCAGCTGATGAATGCATCTTAGCAATGAACAGAGTTGGTCGATCTATGCCAGTTGCCCTTAGAGAAACAGGAATTGGGGGCTTGGCTGGCACTCCTACAGGTCAAGCTATTAAAACAAAAATTTTTGGTAAAAACACATAGCGAGGAAAAGTACCATGCGTGAAAGTAAAGCAATCAAAGATGACATTATCAACCATCTTTGCCAGGTGATTGACCCAGAATTACAAATAGATATTGTTAATTTAGGACTCATCTATGCTATTGACTTAGATGAGGATGGAATCTGCCTAATTAATATGACTCTCACTACTCCTGCTTGTCCTTTAACCAGTTTTTTAATTGAGAAAATTACCGAAGAAGTCAGTAAAGTATCCGAAGTTAAAAATGTTGATGTTGAGTTTGTTTGGTATCCTGTGTGGTCTCCAAACAAAATGAGCGACATTGCGAAAAAGCAATTAGGTATTATTAGATGAAACAGTGAATTAATTTCACTGTTTTTTATTTTCTGAAAATCTGGCTACATATACAATAATTACCGCTGTATCCCTTGTTAATATATTCATATAATTATATAATTTAGTATGAAAGCGTTATTACATAAAATCTATTACGAGGAGGTATGAATATGAAAAAGAAAACGCTCGATCATTCAGCGTACGGCGGAGTCCCAGGTGAAAAATATCACCCCTATATTGGAAAACATGATGGACTCGGCGGTAATGCGGTTATTATGATTATCGGTGCCATTTTAGCCATTATCTTTGCAGCTTCTACAGCATACTCCGGCATGAAAGCAGGATTAACTGTTTCAGCCGGAATTCCTGGAGCTATTTTGGGCTCTGGTTTAGTGGCAGTTTTTGCTAAAAAGAAAGGCATTCTTGGTGTTAACTTAATTCAAGGTATGTCAAGTGGTGGTGAATCAATCGCAAGTGGAATGATTTATGTTTTACCTGCAATTGTTTTAATTGGTCGCAAAATCAACTTTTTCTACGGTTTTTTAGTAGGAGTAGCTGCAGTAGCATTTGCGATTGGTGTTTCCAACATTGTTTATAATTATTTAATTATTACTGAACATGGTATCTTGAAGTATCCAGAATCAATGGCAATTGCTGAAACTATTGTAGCTTCTGAAGCTGGTGGTGAATCCCTTAAAATGATGGGCTTGGGATTTGGAATTGGTGGACTAATTACTCTTTTCACTAACCAATTTTTAGGCTTATTTAATAGTACGATCAGTTTTTCTAGCAAAAAATTTTATAAATGGTCCATGTCCACAGAAGTAAATCCAATGCTGTTGGGTCTTGGTTTTATTATTGGAATAAAAGTTTCTTTAATTATGATGGCTGGGATGCTGTTTGCTCGGTTTGCAGTTGGTCCATTAATTTCTTACTTTATAGCTATGGCTGGCTCAAGCTGGCATGTATGGAATGATGCAAGTATTCAATTAAACCAAGCAAACGCAGATGTTGTAATTAGTTCTTATCTTAAGTATATCGGCGCGGGAATGATGCTTGGAGGCGGAATTATTGGAGCAATTAAACTTATTCCTGCAATTAAACAATCAATTTCTGCCACTTTAAAGGCTAAGAAATCAGCTTCTGGCAAAGATAGCGATAAAGGTTCATCAATTCTATTATTAGGTGGAATTATCCTAATCTTAATATTAGCTTTCTTCTTTTCAAACAATAATATAATGATTATGTTATTGGGTGGAATTCTTTCAATTTTACTGTCATTTCTATTTGTAATTGTTTCTGCTAGAATGGCTGGTTTAATTGGTGCTTCAAATAACCCAGTGTCCGGGATGACAATTGCTTCAATGGTTATCTTAACTTTAATATTTGCTCTTTGTGGTTGGACAAATACTGACCATGTTCAAATTCTACTAACTTTTGGAGTATTTATCGTAACCGCCATTTCTGTTGGTAGTGGTTATATGCAAACCCAAAAAGTTTCATTTGTTATTGGCGGCAGCAAAAATGAAATGTCCAAATACTACTTAATCGCTGGTACAATCGGTACAATCGTAGTAGTAGGAACTATGGTTTTACTTGAACCACAACTTAGAATAACTGGCTCTAACCCTCCATTTGCACTTCCACAAGCCAACTTAATCGCTGCATTAACTCAAGGTATTATGTCCAATAAATTGCCATGGGTCATGATTATTAGTGGTCTTGTTCTTGCGGTTACTTTTGAAATGTTTGGACTTCCAGTAATGGCAGTTGCTTTAGGATTCTATCTTCCTGCATCAACTACTTCAATCATCTTTATTGGTGCTCTTGCTCGTTTAATTATAGAAAAACTCACTAAAGACAAATCTACTCGTGACCACCGTGTTTCAAGTGGTATTAGTCTTTCATCCGGATTAGTTGCTGGTGCTTCAATTCTTGGTTTGATTGGAATCTTTTTGCATGTATTTGGAGTTTTGAAAGATAGAACATTAACTGGATTCTTTGCATCCAATGAAATGGCTTGGGTACTTTTAGTAATCATGCTGATTTGTGTAATGTGGCCATTATTTAGAATTCATGATTCTCAAAATAAAAAGGATGCCAAAGAATAAAAATGTTTAAAAATAAAAAAGGTATTACTGATGAAGAGTTAAAGAAAATGATTTATCAGCGTAATCCCGCTGTTGAATTTGTTGAAAAAGATGGCATCGTTACGATTGTTAAAGAAAATAACCACCCCATTCAACGATTTTTCCGAAAATATCTTCGCTTTAATATTCCTGAACAAAGTACTTTAGAATTATATAAATATGGAAGTTTTGTTTTTCATAATTTAGATGGAAAAACTAATGTCTATGATTTAGGAAAAAAGCTTGGTAATAAGTTCAAAGAAACTCGTAAATATCAATATACTCGTTTAGTAATTTATCTTAGAGAACTAGACCAACAAAATCATCTAATCATTAAAGTTAAAAATAAATAATCTAGGAGGTTTATCATGAAAAAGAATACTGATGCTTGTACTTCAATTATGGTTGGTAAAAAGGCTTCATTAGATGGAGCAACATTTATTGCTCGTAATGAAGACCGTGTAAAAGCTATTACGCCTAAGCGCTTTGTAGTAAAGCCTGCAGTAAAGGGGCGTCATGAAACTTATGTTTCACCTTATAATAAGGTAACTGTTCCAATGCCAGAAAGTGGTATGCGTTATACTTCTACCCCACATCTTGATCAAAGTACAGGCCCCAACGAAGAAGATGGTATAAATGAAGCGAATGTTGCAGCATCTTTTACTGAAAGTGTTTATGCAAATGACCGCGTTTTAGCATATGATCCCTATGTTAAAAATGGCCTTGCTGAAGATTCACTTTGTACTTTGATTTTGCCATTTATCCATTCAGCTCGTGAAGGGGTTGAATATACTGGAAAATTAGTAGCCAAGTATGGATCTGCCGAAGGAAACGGCATTCAATTTTCTGATGAAGATAGTATTTGGTATATGGAAATTGTAACTGGTCACCAATGGGTTGCTGTTCGTATTCCCGATGATTGTTATGCTGTTACTCCTAACCAGGTAGCAATTGAAGATATTGATTTTAACGATCCTGATAATTATATGTGGGCTGATGGCATTCGTGAATTTGTTGAAAAACACCAATTAAACCCAGATGAAAATCGTTGGGACTTCCGTCACATATTTGGTACAAAAACTCAAAAAGACCACCACTATAACACTCCTCGTACTTGGTTTGCCCAACGCTATTTAAGCCCTAAAGCTGCTAAAGATCAAACACCAGAAGATGATGAAATGCCATTCATCCGCAAAGCTGAATACAAGATTTCTTTTGAAGATATTCAATACATATTAAAGTCTCACTTTAATGAAACACCCTATGATCCAATGTCAAATAGTCCTCAAAACAAGACTTACCGTGCAATTTCTCTATCAAGAACCGCACAGTCTCATATCTTACAAGTTCGCAATTCTAAGAAGTATAAGTCCAGCATTCACTGGATTGAATTAGGTGTTCCTGCCTTTAATCCATATGTGCCATTCTTTGCTAATAGTGATGATACTGATGAATCTTATCGTGAAGTTCCAAAAAAGATGGACCTCAAGTCTGCTTATTGGCTTAACCAGGCACTAGCTGAAGTTGTTGAAAGTCACTATGATGAATTTATGGAACAAGACACTGATTATCAAAATGAACTAAACGAATGGGCTCGTCGTAAGATTGCTGAAGTTGATGAAAAAGCTGAAAAACTAGATGGTCAAGAATTAATTGATTATTTAACTGAGCAAAACCATGAAATTGCTAGTCATTACAATAAACGCACACTTGAATTGTTCTATGATTTGTTAACTCAGGGATGCGAACTTTCTAAAATGTCCTTTAAGATGGATCCAAATTTGTAACAGCTAATTCTTACAGAAGAATAAGACATAAAAAGTTGATAATCAAGGTTGTGAAGTGCCTCATAATTGTTAGATATAGATCTAATGATTGTGAGGCACTTCAGTTCATTGAACCATTGATTATCAACTTTTTTACTTTAAGCGATATTTTCAACCAAATTAATCAACTATTTCTCTTACTCGTCTTTGAACCAAAGCAAAAGTACTGTCGTCAAGAATTTCACCCGAAAATTGAATATGCCGATTGATATAAGAAAAAGTATAAAACTGCAACGGATTTATATATCCTTCTACTGAAGTCAAGTTAGTCAGTGGAATAAAAAAATCCTTTAATCGATTATTAGTACCATGGGTTATGGGTGTAACTAAAACTAGGCCCGTTAATTCTGAATAGATAGATGTACTAAGTACAACAGCTGGATGCCTCCCTCTAATTTCTTGACCTATACTTGGCTTAAAATCTATCCATACTATGTCTTGTTTATTAGGTATGTAATCTCTAAATTTCGTCATTGTCTATTTCCGCATCAATGAATCCTTTTGTGTCTCCATTAAACTTTCCATATTTTTTTAAAGTTGCAATGGAATGAAACGGATTAGATTCTATGGGCAGAAATGTGATTGCCCCATTTCTGCCAGCAAATACTTCATATTCTGTACCTGAAGCTACGCTAATACTTTTAGGGACGGTTAGAACTTGTGAATTACCTACTTTTCTAATTTTTACAGCCATTTTAGTACCTCCTTACTTGTATATATCAAGTGTATACTAAAACTAGAAAAATTTCAATGCTTACTTATCTCATAAACTATAAATTCTCAAGTTTTCTCCGGTATATTTTCAATAAAAACTCGCTGATAATCTTAGCTTTAAACATTCTGAATCTAAAGCTGAATTATATCAGCGAGTTTATCTTTATAATTTATTCGAATTTAGTTTATTTTTTCATATTGTTTTTCCAAAATTGGATTGCCTCATTAATCCAGCCATCTGCCACTGTGCCAGTCCCCAAGCCAAATCCATGACTTAAACCTGGATAAACATGAAACTCAGTTGGAATTCCTAACTCACTTAAATAAAATAAACGCTGTCGCATAACTTGCCAATTTGCAATCCCATCACGGTCTCCTACAGCAACAAATGTTGGAGCATCATATTTTGAAACACGACTATAACCAGTATATTCCATAATTACACTATCGGCTTGTTGAATATCAGTTCTTTCAGTATAGCTTCTTAAATATTGTAAATTTCCTATAACTGCTGCCATTCGTGCTCCAGCCGAGCCACCCCAAAGAGAATAATGCTCGCGATTAATTTCTAGCTCTTTTGCATGATCATAAATAAATTCTAAAGCTCGAGCTAAATCTGCATAGGGGTCATTTACACGATATATTAAGGCAAAAGCATTAAATCCTCTTTTACTAAGTTCCAATGCATGAGGAAAACTGTCGTGCATTGCAGCTACGTAATAAAAGCCACCACCAGCATTATTAATTGAAAAAGGAGCATCCTTTTTCCCTTTAAAATAATAAATACCAGTATCTTCTAGCTCTGAGTTAGCCTTTCTTTCCGCTTTAGAATATATTGGATAAAATATTTGTCGCTTTTCTTGTTCTGTTTTTAAATAGTTTAAAATTTCAACAGTTTTGTTAACTTGAATTTCAGAATACCACATGTAAGTTGAACTATTACTAATACTTTTTAAGGTATCGTTTTCTGAAATTGGTAAATTTACCGGGAATAATAATTTTCCAGCTTTTCCAAAAGCTTCTCTTACTTCTTGAACAGTTGTATTTGGATTAAATTTTGTTATTTCCATAATTGAATCATCCCATTATAAAAATCCTCTAATGCGTTTTTGCGTCCGTGGACGCCACCAGGCGCAACTAAATAATATAAGTTTCCATCTTCTTCATTGTTAGCATATCTAAACATCGGTTGATTTTCCATTGCTTGAATTTGTCTAGTAAAACTCGGATAGGCAAAATCCTTTGTACCTGATGCTGCAAAAATAAAGAAATCATTCCATTTTTTATTTTGATTTATTACCATTTGTGCCATCAGCTCTCCATTATCAGTAATTGCTCCACTAGATGGCATGAAATAACGGAAATAATCTAGTGCATATTGAAAAGTAAACCAAGTTGTCACTGCACCCATTGAAAAGCCACAAAAGGCGTGATGGTCACGAGCTAATTTTATATCAGTTTGATTATCGCTTTTTGCAAAAGTACTAAATTCTTTTGCAATTGCTGGCATTAAATCATTTGTTAATTCATTATGATAATTATTTGCTAAACGAACTGCCAAATTATAGTCGCTACTATCTTGCGGACTTAAGTTATTATAAGTCGGACAAACTACAATCATTGGCGTCATAATTCCTTCAGCTATTGCATTGTCTAACACATTTTTAAATTCGCTTTCTTGTCCTGGACGGCCCAAATAAGTATTTTCATTACTCCATCCTCCATGCATCAAATAAAATACATTATATTTTTGATTTTTATTGTAATTTGCTGGAAGATAAACTACCGCATGTTTATGTAATTTTTGTTTCTTTTCATTATAGGAAAATGACTCATAAGTATCATAATAAAAGTCAATCAGTTTACCAGCTTCATTTATTGGATGCTCATATTTTTGGGGAATATGGATTAACTCATTTGGAAAAGTAAGTTTCTTCATATTAGCTCCCTCCTCTCCAATATCATAGTAGCAGGAAAGTGAACAAATGTAGATTGCTTTAATGTACTGCTTAGTATACGAAATTTTTATACTAAATATATTAATTGTGAACATTAATTATTAACCATATTAGTTTATCTTTTCCACAATTAACAAATTAGGGTTACTGAAAATATATAAAAATCCTACTTCTATAGGAGTAGGATTTTATTAAATAAGATTGATTTTTCATATAATTATTTATCAAAATAAGCTCTAGTGTAATCTACTTCACCCACTGGATGCCATAATACACCTTTCAAGTTTTTCTTTACTAAATGACTTTCTGTCATATTATAAAGTGGAGTTGTAGCCGCATCTTTAGTTAATTGTCTTTGAGCGCCACGCATATTTTTCCAATAATCTTTAGGATTTACTGCACTCTTACTTTTAGCAGCTGTTACATAGTTATCATAAACTTGACTATGATATTTACCATAGTTTTGAGTATTATTCGTTTGCATAATATCTAAATCACTCATTGGGTCAGCATAATCTGCTAGCCACAAAGATAAATACATATCAAAGTTTCCTTTGGCTACATTATCTTGAGCATTTTTCTTAGGAACAGAATGAACTTCAACACTCGCCCCTTTAAGGTTAGTTTCTACTTGTGATTGCACAAATTGAGCAATATTTTTATTGATAGTTTGATCATCTGTATAATATTTCAAATCTACTCTCTTTTTTCCTTCTTCTTTTAGTCCTTCTTGCCATAATCTTTTTGCCTTATCAACATTAAATGTTTCACTAGGCTTCATTTCAGTAGCAAAGTCTCTCTTAGTGGTTGAATCTTGAGCTAAGTTTGGAGCCACAAAAGTATAGGCTGGAGTAGAACCATCTGCTAAAACTTTTTTAGTTAAATGTTCTTTATCAAGAACTAAATTTAGTGCTTGTCTTAATTTAACATTAGACAAAACAGCATCTCTTCTACTATTTAACTGTAAATGATATACTCCTGCTCTTTTAAGGTGCATAAGGTTCTTATCATTTTGCATACCTTGCGCTGTAGTTCCGGTAATAGTTGCATCGTCAAGATTTCCTTGTTGGAAAAGTTGCTGAGCTGTGTTTGCGTCTTTAACTACCTGCATTGTCATTTTTTGCAAATGAATATCTTTTTTATTATAGTAGTATCTATTCTTATCTAAACTCCATGATAAATTACTACCAGTCCATCCATTTACTTTAAATGGTCCATTATAATACATCTTATTAGACGCAGTTCCATATTCATTACCAAACTTTTTCAATGCTGTTTGACTTTGTGGAAAAAACGCCGGCATAACCATCATTCGCGTGAAGTATGGCATTGGATATTCTAAATCAACTTGTAAAGTATGTTTGTTCAAAGCTTTAACTCCCAAATCCTTAACTGGTAGTTTCCCAGCTGTAACTTTGGTTGCATTTTTAACACCAGTAAAGATATAAGCATATCCAGACTTAGATGTTGGACTAGCTGAGCGACGCCATGAGGCCACAAAATCTTGTGCTGTGACTGAATCACCGTTTGACCATTTTGCATTATCTCTAAGTGTGAATGTATATCTTTTACCATTATTTGTTGGCTTTACTAATTTAGTGGCAAGAGCTGGAACTGGATTATTTTCTTTATCCGCTCTATATAATCCCTCCATAGAGTTTTCTAATACATTCCATTGGCTGATATTTGCTTCATTAGAATGATCAAGGGATTGAATTTCACTGGTTTGCATTAAGTGTAAAGTTTGTCCATCAGCTTTATCGGAAGACTTTTTTCCGCAAGCTGTTGCTAACAATGCTGTTAAAGTAACAGTTGCTACTGTTAATAATCCTTTTACCTTCATAACTTATTTACTCCTCTAACAAAAAAGCTTGATAAAGAAAAAAGGCGCCCCACTAGACCATCTTGATCTAATAGGGCGCCTTAGCGCTGTACCACCTATAATTCACTAAGTCAAATACACTTACTTAGCCTCATGCACGTGCGGCCTATTCCAAATAGAACAGACGATACGTCGCCGCTATAAAGGGCGGGCCCTGCAATTGCTCATATTGCAATTACTGCTCAAAGGTGATTTTCAGCAAAACCGTAACTATTCCTTCACACCAACCAGGAACTCTCTGAAAGCTGTAGTTCAACGTACTTTTCCTTATCAAAGCTATTGATTTATTTCTTGTTGAAGATAATAATACTCGTATTAAACTAAAAGTCAATAAAAATTAAACTTTATTTTGTAATGAAATATTCCCACATTTCATTACCTTTTTTTAACTATTAGTCTTAAGATAGACTTAGACAGAAATTGAGGCCTTATTATGATGAACAAAAATTTTGAAAACCAACTAATGAGTTTACTTGATCAATATAAAGATGAAATCATTGAAATTAGACGTTATCTCCACGAACATCCTGAGCTATCTTTTCATGAAAAAAATACATCTAAATTTATTAAAAATTATTATAAAAATTTAAATTGTGAAGTTCATGACTGCGGAGACGGATATGGTGTTATTGTCGATATTAATTCAAATAAACCCGGCAAAAAACTAGCGTGGCGCGCAGACTTTGATGCATTACCTATCACGGAAAATAATGATTTACCTTTTAAATCTAAATATCCAGGAATAATGCACGCTTGTGGTCATGATGGACACACTGCTTATTTATTAGTATTAGGAAAATGCTTAATTCAACTTCAGAATCAAATTAACGGCAGTATCAGATTAATTTTTCAGCCAGCAGAAGAGCTTTCTCCAGGTGGAGCAATTTCAATGATTAAAGATGGATGCTTAAATAACGTAGATGACATTTTTGGTATTCACGTTATGAGTACTTTTCCAACGGGAAGTGTTCAATTTCATTTTGGAGCGACACAAACTGGTCGTGCTAACTTTGACTTAACAATTACTGGCAAAGGTGGTCACGCTGCAATGCCTAATTTAAGTAATGATGCTATTGTCGCTGGCTCTAACTTTGTTAATGCAGTTCAAACTATAGTTTCAAGGCGCATTGATCCATTTCATGAAGCTAGTGTAACTATTAGTTCTTTTGATGGAGCAAGCAAAGCTTACAATGCTATACAAGGGCAAGTCAAGATGAAAGGCGATGTCCGAATAATGAATGAAGATGATCGCTCTTTAATTAGAAACAATATTAAACAAATATTGCATGGAACAGATGTGATGTTTGGTACAAAGTCAGACCTAAATTATGACGATAACTATCCTGTTCTTGTAAATAATCCTACTTTGACTCAAGAAGCTAAAGAATGGATTACAGAAAGTGAAATTCCAGAAATAACTGAAATCCGGGATAGTGGTCCAATTACTCCATCTGAAGATTTTGCATATTATAGTGAAAAAGTTCCAGCTTGTTTCTATTATGTTGGCTGTCAGCCATATGATGGGAGTATTCATCCACACCATAGTCCAAAGTTTCTAATGAACGAAGATTGTTTAATTATTTGTGCAAAATCTGCAGCATGTATAATCAGTCATTATTTTGAAAATGAATAAATTATTTTTACATCAAAAGTAGCTCTAACTTACTAATAATCTAGTTTAGAGCTACTTTTTTATGTATAATTTCATTTTTAAACTATCCTATATTGATAATAAACACATGAAGACAATTATATTATCTATACTGTCTCTAATCACAAAATTAAGGACTTATTTAATTACAAAAATACCCTCAAAAGAAATCTGCTTCTTTTGAAGGGTATTATATACTCTCAACTCCTAACAAATAAATGCATTTTAAATTCTTATTGAAACATACAATTTAGGAGCTTTAAAAACATATACAAATACCAATATTTCTCTTAAGTTAAATAAAAACCAGTAATAGCAACAAAGTGTACAACCATATCTTTCGCATTTACATTCCTCTTAAGTTAAATAAAAACGAACATAAACCAGTGGCCAAACTCCAGATAATTCAATTTACATTCCTCTTAAGTTAAATAAAAACAAGAAAAGGGGACCTTGAGAAAATCATCAAAACGTAATTTACATTCCTCTTAAGTTAAATAAAAACAAAATTACTCTTTTATTCAAAGATGGTACAACAATTATTTACATTCCTCTTAAGTTAAATAAAAACATTGTTAACTTCCCTAATGCACCGCATGATGACTATGATTTACATTCCTCTTAAGTTAAATAAAAACCAACACGCTGTTTTAGCACTAGCACAAATTGCTGTATTTACATTCCTCTTAAGTTAAATAAAAACCGTATGATAGGATTTAGGCAATCCGAAAAACGACAAAATTTACATTCCTCTTAAGTTAAATAAAAACGGGTTACAAATGAATTCAAGCAATTGCACCAACAAGCATTTACATTCCTCTTAAGTTAAATAAAAACTCTGCCTATAATCAACCTTGTCATACTAAGTATTATAGGACATATTCTGTCGATTTGTCTAATTGTTATAAAAATAAAATACAAAAAATACAACTTTTTTATAGAATCCTATAAGATTAATATTTACAGCATCTGTCGATGTCCCTTAAATACTACGGTACTATACATCGACAGATATAAATAATAATCCATTTATTGTTTATTCCCTTAAATATGTTATACGCATAATATATCTTTTTATTTTTTTGTGTTATGCGCTTGACATATAAGTGTATTAGAACTACCATCAATTATGTAAGCGCTAACAACAAACAAAAAAATAAATTAAGGAGACTAAACAATGAAACAACTTAATTCAAATAAAATTGTTCATATTACTAACAATCGCTATAGACCTAGTTATCACATTGCAACTAATGGCGGTTGGCTAAACGATCCAAATGGTCTTTGCTACTTTAAAGGCTACTATCATGTATTTTATCAATACCATCCCTACTCTACTCAATGGGGACCGATGCACTGGGGACATGTTCGCAGTAAAGATCTCATTCATTGGGAACAGTTACCAGTCGCCCTTGTGCCAGGTGATTCTGAAGATGAAGGTGGCTGCTTTTCCGGTTCTGCAATTGTTAAAGATGACAAGCTTTATCTAATATATACTGGTCAGCATTATTATAATGATAATGATTTAGATCATTTTTTGGAAAATCAAAACATGGCTTACAGTGAAGATGGTATTCATTTTACTAAATATAAAGATAATCCAATTATTTCAGCACCAAACGATAATTCTCAAGATTTTCGCGATCCTAAAGTTTGGAAACATAATGGAAAATACTATCTTGTATTAGGTAGTCGTGATAAGAAAACAAATCATGGTCGTATTCTTCTTTACTCCTCCGATAATCTTTTTAATTGGAATTTAAAAGGTACAATTGCAAAATCTCATGACATTAACCGTGAAGGTAGTATGTGGGAATGTCCTGATTTATTTAGTTTAGATGACCATGACGTGCTTATTTGTTCCCCTGAAGGAATTAAAGCTACTGATAAAGAATATTTAAACGTTTCACAAGTTTGCTATTCAATTGGTCAGCTTGATTATCAAACAAATAAATTCACTGGTAGTAATTTTAATGAATTAGATCACGGCCATAATTTTTATGCAACTCAATCTTTTGAATCTCCAGATAATAGACGAATTCAAATTGGTTGGATGAGCCCATTTGATGAAAATCAAGCAGAACATACTGATGGGTGGGCTGGATTACTCACTCTCCCACGTGAATTACATATTAAAAACCAGCATTTATATGCTGAGCCAATTAAAGAGTTAACTAGCCTCCGTAAAAAGAAGGATATTGATAATACTTTAACCATTAATGATGAACAAAACTTAACTGTGAGTGACCCACAACATACAGAGTTTATCTTTAATTTTGATGATGCACCTCATGATTTTAATTGGCAGCTTAAGGATGATAAAGGTATCTTAATCAATCTTCATTATCAAAATCATGAACTTGTATTAACTCGTCGTGGTAAGGATGGTAAGCGTTATGCAAAACTGCCGCAACAGCTTCATCAACTTCAAATTTATATTGATACAAGTTCTGTTGAAATTTTTATTAATCACGGTTGGACTTCATTCACAGATCGTTATTATGCAAAAGGCACAGTCTCATATTCAGTAACAAGCAAACAACCCTGTCAAACTGAAATAACTGCCTATGCCCTTCGTTAATTTAAATTACGAGGCAATTATTATGAATAAAGAAAAAGTTTCTATTTTTAAAAATCCATTCTATCTCGAAAGCTCATTAAGTTTATTATTATTCTTTAGTGCATGGGGAATTTGGTGGTCATTCTTCCAAATTTGGTTAACTAATGACCTCAAGTTTTCAGGAGCTAAAGTTGGACTAATTTATACTTTTGACTCGGCAATTACTCTAGTTTTAATGTTTGTTTATGGATCTATTCAAGATAAATTAGGTATAAAAAGACGGTTACTAATAGCTGTTACAGTTCTAGAAATGCTGCTTGGACCATTCTTTACCTGGATATATGCACCGCTACTTCATTCTAATTTTATTTTAGGTGCATTTTGCGGCTCACTTTATCTATCATTTGCCTTTCTTGCAGCATCTCCTACATTTGAAGCATTAGCTGAGCGCATGAGTCGTCGGTATGGCTTTGAATATGGAAAAGCTAGAGCATGGGGATCATTTGGTTATGCAATTTCTGCTCTTTGCGCAGGTTACTTATTTACTGTTAGCCCATATTTAGTATTTTGGTTATGTAGTGCATTAAGTGTTTTAACTTTTTTGTTATTATGTTTTGATAAAACGAAAAATCCTCAAGAAATCAACGAATTTATCGATAAAAAAGAGGAAAAACATGATGCGGATAAGCCAAGCTTTAAAGATATTCTAAGTGTTTTTAAAATGAAACAATTATGGGAACTGGTAATATTTATTATTTTTAGCGGTTCTTTCTATACCGTGTTTGATCAGCAAATGTTCCCGCAATTTTTCACACAATTCTTTGCTACCCCAGCTCAAGGTAATACTGCATATGGTATTTTGAACTCTATCGAAGTATTCTTAGAGGCAGCAATGATGGCAGTCGTTCCTTGGATCATGAAAAAAATTGGTGTACGTAAAACTCTACTAATTGGTGTGACGATCATGTTCTTAAGAATAGGTCTGTGTGGAATTGTCACGAATCCTGTAGGAATTTCAATTGTAAAATTATTCCACGCTCCTGAAACTGCTATCTTTGCTTTAGCGCTATTCCGTTACTTGACACTTCACTTTGATACCAGACTTTCTGCTACAATGTATATGGTAGTAGGTCAAATCGCTGGTCAAATCGGTCAAATCGTATTTTCAACACCATTAGGAGTACTTCATGACTCGATTGGTTATCGTAATACTTTTTTAGTAATTTCAATGATTGTTATCTGCGCTGCAATTTACGCATTCTTTATTTTGAGAAAAGACAATCAAGAAGTAAATGGTCAACCGTTAGCTGTTTCACACCATTATACACAGCATAAGGAACAAAGTCTTAAAGGCAGTAATTAGTTGTTGTTTATATAATATATTAAATAAGTATTTAAGATTTTAAATACTTATTTTTTGTATATTACAATTTTCCTCCTCTAAAATAGTATAATAAATTAGTAATAAAGAGATGAGGAATATAATGAATCAACCAAAAATGACTGATGTAGCTAAGCTTGCAGGTGTCTCTACTAATACTGTCTCCCGTGTAATTCACCATCGAGGATATCTTAGTGAAAAGACAATCGCAAAAGTTGAAGCTGCAATGAAAACTTTACATTATCAACCCAATATGATTGCACAGCAATTACAATCCCACCGCACTAAATCTATCGGAGTTTTAGTTCCTAGCGTAGCTAATCCATTTTTTGGGGAATTAACATATCAACTAGAAAGAAATCTTTTTTCCAATGGCTTCAAAGTTTTTTTAGGAAATGCAGAAAACGATATCCAAAAAGAACGGGCTTATTTACAACAACTTTTAGCTCGACAAGTAGATGGATTAATTATTGCTACCCATAATCATCAAAATAAAATTCCTGAATACACCGATATTAATCTTCCACTAGTTACAATTGATAGATATTTAAATGAAACTATACCAAATATTAGCTCTGATAACTATGCAGGTGGCAAACTAGCAACTGAAACTCTTATTGAACGTGGTGCTAAAGAAATCATTCATACAGATAGTGTAGAAAGTTTTGATAAAAATGATTATCTAAGAAATAAAGCTTATGAAGATGTAATGATTGCGAATAACAGACAACCTATTACTTATAAAATTAAATTTAATGCTACTATAAACGAAAAAAAGAAGCTATATAACAAATTGTTCGATGAACATCCTAATGTAGACGGCATTTTTGCAAGTAATGATGTCGATGCAATACTTATTTTAGAGATTGCTCAACAGCGTGGAATAAAAATACCCCAAGATCTTCAAATAATAGGTTACGATGGTGCTCCAACTACCAAAATAATGCGTCCAGAACTTGCTACTATCGTTCAGCCAATTCAGTTAATTGCTAAAACTTCAATTAGTGTTTTAAAGCATTTAATCGATAATAAACATGTAGAAAATAAATATGTATTACCTATTCTATTAAGAGAAGGTTCAACTTTAAAAAAGTTAACAACAAACTAATTACAAAAATACCCCTCAAAAGAAAATTATTTCTTATGAAGGGTATTTATTTAATATTCTTGATTTTCATCAAAACCTAAAACATATGTAACTGCTGCCGAAACCACAATAGTAACTATAATTCCAATAATAATTGCTAGGGCAGTCTTTTCAAATAAGGCAATTGCAAAAATAGTTGAAAAACCTACTAAATATGCTTTTGCTCCAAGCAAACCGGCAGTTAAGCCTCCCACAAATCCGCCTGCCATTACACCATACATTGGGCGTTTATATTTCAAGTTTATCCCATAAAGAGAAGGTTCTGTAACTCCAGCAAAAATCGCATCAACAGCAAGTGAAAATGCTTCACTGCGCAGTTTTTTATTTTTGGTTCGTAAACCAACTCCAATGTTAGCTCCACCTTCAGCCATGTTATGAAGCAAAAAGGCTGGTCGAATTAATGGATCATAACCCGGATTGTTAATTAATTGTGGCATAAACGGCGCAATCGCTGCATGCATTCCAGTCATTACCAGCCATGGTAAAGCTGCTGCTAAAAGACCGGTTGCAAGCGGACCGACTGTTTTTCCAAGAAAAATTATAACCTGTGCAATTATTTCCCCTAAATAGTTTCCAACTGGACCTAGAATCAAAAATCCTAAGGATCCCGCAATAAAAATAGTTCCCACACCTACAAATACTGTTTTTAAGATACCTGGAATAATTTTGTTTAATAGTTTTTCAGCATAATATGCTGCAAGTGATATTAACAAAGCTGGTAATAAAGATGTCCCATAGTTAACAACTTTAACCGGTAAGTTAAATAAAGTTGGACTTGCTAAATGAGGATTAGCCATTAATTTATTTAACAATTCATGAAAGCTTGGATATAGCAATGATGCAGTTGCCATCATTGCATAAGTTGGTGTAGCTTTTAGTTTTAATGCGGCACCATAGGCAACCATAATCGGCATAAAGTAAAATGGTGCATCTGCAATCGCACTTAGTAGCATATAGCTACTAGTCTTAGCAAAAGAAGGTGCAATCCAAGCAGTTATTATTAGTAGAAAAACTTTAAACATTCCTCCTGCAATTAATGCTGGAATCATTGGAGTTACAGATGCTTGAATATAGTCTAATGTAACTTTACCTGCTTTTTTCCAAGTTAGTTTTTTACTATTGTTTGATTGCTGAATTTTATCACTTAAATGATATTCTTCCATAATAGCTTCATAAGTAGGAGCTACATTCTTACCTAGTACAATCATATATTGACCATTAGCAGAAGTTACTCCTAAGACTAATGGTAATTTTTTAATCGCTGCTGTATTTGCCTTATTTTCATCTTTTAACTCAAAACGTAGACGAGTTGTGCAGTGATAAAGAGAATTTATATTTTCTACTCCACCAACATTTTTTATTATTTCTTTTCCTAAATCAGAAAAATTCACTTTTTTACTCCTTAACAAGTATTCAATTATTATTTTGCTATAATATTCTACCACTATAAGGCAATTGAATACATGGGTTAAGAAGATATAGAGAATTATTGCTCAGAAGCGCCTGTTGAAGCTTCTACATCATCAGCTACTTTAACCGTATGAACCTTAGGAGGAACATGTGAACTATTAGGCAATTTACCATCATTAGCTGCAATTCTACCAGCTAACATTCCAAATGTCATTGCATGACTGGCTGTTAATCCCGGAACACGATCTGGATATGATCCCCAGAAGAACCCACCAGAACAGTTGCCAGCTGCATATAAACCTGGAATTGCATTACCTAAATTATTTAAAACTTGCATTTTAGTATTTACTCTTAAGCCGTCAAGAGTTGCCAACAATCTACCACCAAGCCATGCACCATAATACGGACCACTTTCTATCGGATAAAGTCGATAATCTTCCTTACCAAAATCATCATCTTGCTTTTTATTTGCAAGTTTATTATAACGAGTAATACTTCTCTTTAAATTACCAACAGGTAATTGTAATTTATTTGCAAGCTCTTCAATTGTATCAGCTTTTTGTACTAATCCATCTTTAATCCTTCGATTTACTTCTTCTTGTGCTTCTTCAGCTGTAAAAATACCTGGAAAACTTAGCCTAGAACAACCCAAAGTATGAAATTGTTTTAAAACAGCCTCACTCATCATCTTTTCATTCCAAATAGTTACTTCAAGATAGCCAGGTTGCTTAGAAGCTGAATTCATATCAAATTGATAAGGTGCACTCTCATTAAAGAAGCGTTCACCATTTAAATTTACTTTCAAGAATGGATAGCTACCTAACCATAGATACCCTGGATCATTGGGTGGAGTTAAATTAATTTTATAAAAGTCAATTGCATTAGTTCCAACTGGAACTGCCCCACGATTAAAGACAATTGAAGCTGGTTGTTCATCTTTAACTGCTCCAGCTTCAATGGCAGCAATAATACCTGACCCATCATCTCTTTGACTATCAGAATACATATTAGTTTTTAATCCTAACGGGTTCCACTTCTGCATTAACGCTTCATTTGCACCATAACCACCAGTACAAATAATAACATTTTTAGCATAAATTACATCAGTTTCTTTACTTACTTCATTTCTAACTATTAACCCTTTCACTCTACCATATTTAACTATCAAATGTTCTAATTTAGTTTGCCATGAAAACTCAACTCCTAAGTTTTGAAGTTTTTCTAAAAGCCAATTACCATATTCCATTTCCCAATAACTACCATCTTTATTGGTTACTTCATTTCCAGTTGGAAAAGCTGTATTAATTAAAGTTTTATATGGGGCATCGTTAGTAGCAGACATATACGCACCTCTAGGTTTCAAGATATTATCCTCAATCCAGTCCACTGGTTCAGCACTGTGATCAGCCCATATTCTTAATAATCTTTGATCAACATTATCTTGAGCGAAAGCTGATAAAAAGTTTAATAACTTTGTTTTATTAATTTTTACTCCCGCTCTTTTTTGAGCTTTACTACCAAGGGAAGCAATTGTGTCACGATATAAATAACCTGCACTCTTCATCTTATCAATGACCAATACCTTTTCACTATTTTGAATAGCAGTAGCTGCTGCCATTCCACCAGCATTAGAAGCTCCAACAATTACGATATCATAATTATTATATTTCATTTTTCTCTCCTTATAATTTATTTCCATATTGCTTATCAAAAGTATTGTTTGAACCGTATCCAATTAGTACAATAGTTAATAAAATTAAAATTGCAAAGAAAATATATACTGCATCAAAACCGTTGAATTTTTCAGCAATAAAGTTATTAAGTGGCATCGCAAACGCACCAATTACAAAACTAACTGAACTAACAAATGAAAAACCTTTTGCAAAAGCTCCCTTTCCCAAAAGTTCTGCTGCAATTGCAGTAATACCTGTACCTAAAAAAATATAAATTACATCATTAATCCCAGCACCTAAGATTGCTAAATCAGCTGAATGATTATTAGTAGCTACAATTAATAATCCATAAGAAAGCAAACCTACAATCAACCAAAGAATGCTACCTTTAAAAGCACCAACTTTATCAAAAGTAGCACCAATTAAAGGATTAAGAAAAATATCAAAGAACATTGCAGCTGTAACCATAAAACCACCAACTGTTTCTTTAAAACCAGCACTAATTGCATAAGTTGGAAACATCTGATTTAAAACTGCAGGAAACTGAAATAAACATAATAGAACCAGTAATATCCAAAAAGCTTTAGAGGTAAGAATTTTATGTGTTGACACAATTTTCGTTTTAGAAATTATTTTTTCTTTTTTATCTTCCTTATAACCAAATGGCTTTTTGCGAACCATCTCTGGTGAAAATTTGACTAAAAAAGAAAATGGAATACTTAAAATACCTACAATTATTGCCAAAATACTCAAAGTGGCTTTCCACCCTACTAACGTAATCCAATTGGCTAATAATGGACTCATAACTCCTTGATATACAGAGGTAACTGCCCAACAAATTCCAATAGCTAAATTAGTTTTATTTATAAACCAATTATCAACAATAATGCCGACAGGTACAAAAGACATAAATGAAATACTAATACCAATCACAATCGCTATTGCAAAAAACATCCAAATTTGTGTAAAGTTACCAATTAAAAATAAACTAATTGTCACTAAAATCGATGTAATTAAATATATCAAAGTATTATTAACTTTAGCTAAAATTTTAGGAACAATCGGCATCATCATAGCCATTACTAAAACAATTACAGTATAGTAATAAGAAGTAATAGAAACGGATACTTTCATTGATTGGCTAATTGGTGTTAAAAATGAGCCCATTAAAACCATACTCGATCCTAAACAAGCTGCTGAAATTAAACCCAATGATAGCATGACAATCCAAGGGAATATATTTACCGTAGCTTTTTTCATTACATTACCCTCCTTTTTTATTATCATTTACATGATTAATAATATACTGAAAAATTCTTTAGGTTTAACTATAATAAGAATAATGTCATGACGAATTGGAATGAGGAATATTATGAATAGCAATCAAATCAAAATTTTTTTAAATATAGCTAAGACTTTAAGCTTTACAGAAACTGCACAACAACTCTTTTTATCTCAATCTACTATTTCAAAGAATATCAAAAATCTCGAAAAAGAATTAGATGTTGAATTAATCAAACGTAGTCATCAAAAAATTTCTTTAACAAAAGCAGGTCAATTATTCTATGAACGAATGCAAAGAATTGATTCAGAAGTACAAAATTTAATTACTGAGTTACATGAGACAGATAAAACTATTCAACATACTGTAACTATTGGATATATGGATATTCCTTTTGAACATGAATATTTACCACTTTTTATTCGTCTTTTAGCACATCACACCAATATTGATTTAAGATTGCGACTAATTGATCCAAGTAATCAAGAAGATTTAGCAAGTTTATTAATAAATAAGAAAATTGATTTTTTAATTTATCAAAAAGATTACTTCAAAAATCATACTGAAATTGCCTTTACATCATTTTTAAGTCGGCCACTTTCTGTAATGGTAGGAAAAAACGATCCTATGTATTTAAATAATCATCTTTACCCAAATGAATTGCATAAAAGAAAGCTTTTTATTTGGCAAGCTACTAATCCATTACCAGCATTAGAAAGACTTCAATATGAACTAAAAACAAAGTTTAAAATTAATAATATTAAAACAATTTCAGATAGTTTGGTATTAAATGAACTTATCAAATTAAATAAAGGCCTTGGCATTGTTCCTGGAATTTTATATGACAAAGAGGAAAAAGAAATACGCTATATTCCTTTAGAAATGGACATTCAAAATATTTACGGAGTTGCTTATACACACGCAACTAAAAGAAAGGAAGTTTATCCAATAATTATAAAATATATGAAAAAATCTATTTCGATAGTACGTGAAAGCTGGTAATAAATATTTACTAAAAAACCAAAACCTCCTCAAATATTCTTACTTTTCTATAAAAAATTAAAAAAGTACTATAAAATATAGAAGTATTTTATAGTACTTTACATTAGGGATACTTTTTATAAAATTTTTATTAATAAATCTAAAAATTAAACATTATATACTAATTGGCAAAGCTTGGTTTTTCTGTTTTACATTATTTAATTCATCTTTAAATGCTCGCGCATTTGCAGTAACTCCTTCAAAATCATCTGATTTAGCTGGCTCTACCAAACTTCCTCCAATTCCTACCACATATGCACCTGCATTAAACCATTCATTCATATTATCAATGGAAACACCACCACTCGGCATAACGTTCACATATGGAAATGGTCCATGGATTTCCTTAATCATTTCTTTACCTGCAATAGAGCCTGGGAAAATTTTTACAATATCTGATCCATAGCTTAGAGCTTTTTGTATTTCAGTTGGACTAAAGCAACCTGGAATATATGGAACTCCATATAAATTGCATTCCTTAGCAGTTTCTTCATTAAAGGAAGGACTTAAATTGCTAATCTAGCTGTTTCAGCTTCTAACACCGTTCCAGCCCCAATTACTATATTAGGATTATTTGAATATTCATCGGATAACTTCTTGATGGTTATATTTGCACTTGGAGAAGTAAAGGCTAGCTCAATTGCTGTAATTCCTCCCTTAATACACGCTTGAGCTGTTTTATATGCGTTTTCTTCACTATTGCCTCTTATTACACCAACTATCCCAGCATCATGCACTTTTTCTAATGAAGTAAATTTTGGTAAATTCATTTTCTTTATTCTCTCACTTTCATAAAATTTTTTTAATTGATTTCTGGTAGGATAACCATCATTATCACCATGCGTTTGCACTTGCATAGCACCAATAGCATTTCCTCTCCTAGCAGCTTCTAAGTAACCTTTATTCTCCATTAACGCAGTAATTACTCCAACTGCAAACCCATCTCCGGCCCCAACAGTGTCAACTACTTTCTTCACTTTAAATCCTGGAATAAATTTTCCATGCTCATCAAGTTTCGTCTTTACATAAGAACCTTTGGAACCCACTTTTACAAATACAGCTTTAGTTTGACTACTCTTTAAATAAAAATCGGCAATCTTTTCTGGGTCACTTGTACCAGTTAAAAATTCTCCCTCTTTTTGACCAGGCAATATAATATCTGCATACTTTGCTAAATTGTTTATTACATTTTTCATCTCATTCAAATCTGTCCATAAGTGTGGACGTAAATTAGGATCAAAAGTTAAGAGAACTTTATTTTTATTACATTTTTTTGCAAATTCGAAACAACTTTTTCTGGCTTCTTCAGATATTCCAGGCATGATTCCCGTTAAATGTGCATATTTCACATGATTCAAATTGATTTTTTCAATAATCCTTGAAGAAATATGTGAAGCAGCTGAGTCTTTGCGAAAGTTATAAACATTTGGGTCACCCTGTGAAACCAATTGTTTCATCTGGTAACCAGTTAAATATTTATCAGTTTCTTTTAAATATTTAGTATTAATATGTCTATCTTTTATTTGCTCTTGTATAAATTTCCCCTGAGGATCTTCTCCAACTTGACTGATATATTCCGCACTATGCCCCAACCTATTGACTCCAATAGCCACATTGAGTTCTGCACCGCCGATTACCTTACTAAAATTAGTTGCATTAGTAACAGAAACATTCAATTGAGTTGAACAAAATACAACAAGAGGTTCACCCATTGTAATAAATTCATTCATAATTCCACTTCCTGTTTCTCTATAAGAAATATAGTTTATCTTTTACACTTATATTTTAGTCTTATATTTATTATTTGCAACATATTATCTCTAAATAATAAATATTATTTACTATTAAGAAACAAAGCGATTAATAAATAATATAGTGATCCACGATGCTTTAGTATGAGCTTCATGGGTCACTATAAAATTTTTCACTCGCTCTTCTTTAATCTGTTATTTCACCTTAGAGGGTAGTTATTAAAGTTTTCATTTTTATGTGAGATGATAAACGAAAAACTTTTTCTACTAAATTGTCTATTTAATTTTTAATCCAAGAATCCTTCTCTTGGTGTAACATTAAAGTACTTAGCAATTTCTACTAATTGCTTATCAGTAATTTCGTCGATACGATTTCCTCCTTGAGCTTGAATTGCAGTAAAAATTGTTGCAGCTTTTTCTACAGTTTCAATTAAACCAAAACATTCATCTGGTGTATCACCTACCGCAAAAATCCCATGATGTGGCCACATAACTACTCTAAATTTATCCGCAATTTTTTTAGCAGTATGTTCCCCAATAATTGTCGTGCCTGGAGTTTCATAAGGAATAATTCCTAATCCTTCTGGTAAAACTGGCATACTTTCAGCTTGCATCTTCCAAATAGTTTTTGAGAAGTATTTTTCATCAAGTGGTTGAGTAAATGACATTGCAATTAAGTTTGTTAAGTGACAATGCATAACAACTCTTTGCTTTGGATCAAGCTTAAGTCTTGCAATATGTGCCATTAAATGTGTTGGAAACTCACTGGTAGGCTTTGCACCATCAGTATAGCCCCAAACAATTTCACCTTTTTTACCATCACTACTTATCCGAACTAACCCCAAATCTTCTTCAGTATTTTGAAATACATTCCTAAAGTAGCGTCCCGTTCCCGTGACCAAAAAGGATTGCCCTGCCACGGCACGAGCGTCAAAACCAAGGTCAAACGATCTTTTAACTTCTTTAACATCATCGTATTCACCTATTTCTTCCGGAGTAATACGAATACTCATATTACCTCCGTTACGCTCATCCCAGCCATTATCATAACTTTGACGAGTAATATTTTTCATATCTCTAATAAAAACCGAGTCAATAAATTTTGCCATTTTTCTTCATTGTCTCCTAAGATTAGTTTCTCTTTAATTGAACATTTGCTTCATATTCCTTAAGTTCTTTATACCAATCCATACCTACAGGAACATTATTACGTAAACAGAATTCATCCCAAACTGCTCCAAATGGGAATGACTTCAATTCTTCTGTTTCAGCTAAACGAAGAGTAAAGTCATAATGGTTTTCTGCATCCTTCAATTCATCAATTGGAGCAAGCAAGCCAAGAAGAAGTGCTTTTTGAACTGAACGAGTACCAATTACCCATGCACCCACACGGTTAATAGTAGCATCAAAGAAGTCAAGACCAATGGTAGTTCTATCAAGGAAATTATCTCGTACTAGTGCTCTCATCATTCTAATCAGCATATCGTTCATTGCTGGAACGTGATCACTATCCCAGTGAACTGGACGAGAAATGTGCAAGAACATCCCACGACCAAACTCAAGGAATGATGATAAATAATCTGCTGGGTCTACTGCTTCATGGAAGTGACCAATATCCATACACCAATACTTATCTCGAGTTAGGGCATAGTTATTATAGAAGAGATGAGAACCTGCAGTATAGCTTTCAATACCAGTACCAAATAATTTACCTTCATAGCTTTCCATAGTATTCTTAACTGGATATTCTTTCTTATTGATTTCATCAAGTGATTCAACTAATCTTTCACGCGGAGCTAAGCGACTAATTGGCTCATCTTTATAACCATCCATAATCCAGAAGTTATCTACTGATTGTGCACCTTGTTCTTCACCAAAGTAATTAGAAATTGCACGTGCATTCTTACCAACTTGAATCCAATAGTCACGAACACTCTTTTCAGGACTCGCTAATGTCCAATTTTCTTTAACTTTAGGACTTGAGAAAAAGGTTGGATTAAAGTCTAAGTAAATTCCTTGTTTTTTAGCCCAATCTACCCAATATTTAAAGTCTTCTGGACCAACTTCAGATACATCTTTCTTTTTGCCATCAGTTACAGCATAAATTTGGTGAAGTTGCAATCTTTGCTTACCTGGAATCATCTTAAAAGCTTCTCCCAAGTCACTTGTTAACTCATCAAGAGTTCTAGCACCACCTGGAAAGTTCCCAGAAACACCAATACCGCCTGAAAGAGCCTGATCTGGTGTTAAAAAGCCATGAATATCATCACCTTGCCAACAAGGAAGTGATACTCGAATATTTTGTAATTTCTTTAAAACCTCTTCCGTATCCACACCAACTTCTGCATAACGTTGTTTTGCTACTTGATATGCTGTCTCGACTTCTTTTTCACTAACCATAATTTTCTCCTTTTAATCCATGTGAAATACTTCATGCAAATCGTAAGTAACTGGGCTCTCATCTGGATTAACATCCATTAGCTTTGCCATGTAATGCCACCATTCTTTACAACCTTCAGTTTTTGCAATTGCCTTATATTTTTCAATATTGTCAACTTCAAGATAGGCAAACAGAGTACCTGTTTTTTTATCTAAATAGATTGAATAGTTATGTGCACCTGCTTCCTTCAATGCTTTTTTCATTTGAGGAAATTTAGTAGGTAAACTTCTATGACGTTTTTCATATTCGTCAAAATAGTTTGGATTGACATGCATCATTTGTCCTAATCTGACTGTCATTTAACTCACTTCCTTTTGATTTATACTGTGCAAGAAATCTAGATATTTATTGAGTACTCCATGATATTTACCAGTTTCTGGGGTATATTTCTTAATTTTAAATGAATTACTAATGATTCTTCTTGCCAAATAAACATTCAAAATATCAGCTTTAGTAATCATTTGAACTGTTAGATTACCAATCGCTGTAGCTTCGCCAGGACCTGCATAAACATCAATTCCAGAAACTGTAGCTGTTAATTGATTAAGAAGTGCTACATTGGATCCTCCACCTACAATATTTAAAGCATCAATTTTATAGCCTAGAATTTTATCCATCTTTTGAATTTCTCGCGCATAAAATAGTGCCAAATTCGAATAGATTGCCATACAAATTTCTCCTGGAGTTTCTGGAATTTTTTGATCAGTTTCTCTGCAATAAGTCTGAATTTCCCTAATCATGTTCTGAGGGTTCACGAAGCGTTCATCATTAATATTAATAAATTGTTGAAATGGTTTAACTTTTTCCGCCATTTCTGCCAACTCGCTAAAGGAATACTTATCATTTAATTCTCGTTTAACACATTGAACCATCCAAAGTCCCATGATGTTCTTAAGAAACCGGTAAGTACCATAAGCTCCCCATTCATTGGTATAATTTTCTTCAAATGCTTGAACACCATTTTCCGGAACATTAAGTTCAGTTCCTAAAAGTGACCAAGTTCCTGAGCTCAAATAGTCCCAATGATGACCCATACCAGGAGAGCCCACTACAGCCGAAGCTGTATCGTGAGTTGCTACTGTAATTATGTCAGTATCTGGTAAATCATAAGTTGGAAACTTGCTTCTATCTAATTTTCCTAGAGGACTACCTGCATCAACAAGCTTGGGAAATTGATCTTGTTTAACATTTACTTTTTCAAGCAAATGTTTATCAAACAATCCTTCTCTTAAACTAAGCATTTGAGTAGTTGAAGCATTTGTCACTTCTAAAACTGCTTTACCTGTTAAAACATATCCAATATAATCAGGAATCATCATAATTTTGTCTGTTTTAGCAAGTAAATCTTTATCTTCTTTAAATAATTGATATAAAGTATTAAAATTTAAAAACTGAATTCCTGTTTTTTTATAGATTTCTTCTTTTGATACTTCTGCAGTTAAATCTTTAATTGCAGTATCTGTTCTAGAATCACGATAACTGATAGGGTTTTCTAACTTTTTACCATCTTTTCCTACCAATACGTAATCAACAGCCCATGTATCAATTCCTAATGAAATTTTGTTATATCCAGCTTTTTTTATTTTTTGAAGTCCTATTAAGATTTCTTTGATGATATGATCAATATCCCACCGATCATGACCATCTTTATAAGAAAAGCCATTTTTGAATCTATGCATTTCTTTAAGTGTCATTTTGTTATCCTTTAGTTGGGATAACATCAATCGACCACTAGAAGCACCGATATCAACTGCTACATATATGTTTGTCAATTACATTCACCACACTTTCAAACCTTACACATTATTTATACCGTTATTTGACAGCGCTTACAATATCATATAAACTAATAACTAGTAACATTTGGGTAGATATATTAATAAATACTAGTAATATAAATAATATTTGATATAAGTAACATATAATGAATACTAATCTAACTAATAAATTTAAGAAATTAAATTCCATAGAAAAGAAACAGTTACAAACTAATAATTTTTTCCCTGATTACAAAAATAAATCAATATTTAATACTAATTCGCAATATAAAATTCCAATATTTACCGAAGACTTTTTCAAAAATAAAAAAATCTACATATCTAAACACAATAGATATGCAGATTATCCATCTCACACTCATACATTCCTTGAAATGAATTATATGCTGAATGGACATGCTATTGAGTATATTGGAGAGAACAAAATAGAATTAAATAAAGGCGATATATTAATCCTAGATGTTGGAACTACACATTCTATCAAGGCCTTAGGAACCAATGATATTCTTTTAAATATAATATTTAAAAATAATATTAATTTTTCAATTTCTAATATTCGTACATTAGGTCAAGATGCAAATATTATGTCAAAATTTTTATTAGCTAATAATCAATTCAGTAAATATTTGATTTATCGTTGTAATGATACTGAAGACCAAATTCAAATCATTCTGAACCAAATTATAAAAGAATACTATTTTCCAAAAGCATTTTCAAACAAACTAATGGATTATTATTTAAATGCTTTCCTTATTCTTTTATCACGAAATACCAATTTAAGTTCAAATGAAACTATTAAAAACAAAATTCCAAATATTGTCCTTTATATGTTAAAAGAAATATCTACTAATCCTGAAAATGTTTCACTCAACAATTTAGCAAAAGAGACAAATTATAACAGATCATATTTAGGCTCATTATTTAAAAAAGAAACTGGAAGAACCTTTTCTAAAGCCTTAACAGAACAAAGACTTCTTATAGCATATGACTTATTAACTGCAACTGATATGCCAATTTCAGATATTATTGCTTCCATTGGAATAAGCAATAAAACTTTCTTTTATAATAAGTTTAAAAAGAAATTTCACTTGTTACCCAATGATGTTCGAAAAAATTATAAGTATTATAGCTTCATATCACACAATAAATAAAATTTGTATTTTTAATAGCATTTTATCTGTAATGTAATTCGTATTGATGTTACAATCTTCATGTTTATATTCAGGAGGAATAAAAATATGAAAGATATTGAATCAAATGTGAATTCCACTAAAAGAATATTATATAAAAAAATATTATATAAATTTACAATGCTGTTTATAGCTATTTTATTCGTATGTCTTTCTGAACTTATTATGTTATTAGGAATTTCCAAAATTAGAAATTACTATTTATGGATTGGAGATAGCGGTTCAGCATTAGCATTAGGTGCTTGTATTTTGATTTTAGTTTTTATAAATACTTTAATAGTCGTTTTTTCTTTACAATATGTATTTAAAGATACTAAGATTAGTAAATTATTTCATACAATATAATTAACTTAAAATATAAAAAATAGTAGATTATTTTTGTACATAACATAATCTACTATTTTTGTACCTTTAATGAAAAATTTCTTCAAACTTTTCTATTGATTTATCAAAATTATTTTGTGGTGTCTCTTCTATAAAAACATAAGGTCGAGTTTTAAACTTTTTGATTTCGTCTGCAATTTTATTCATAGGAGCTAAACCGGTACCAAATGGAACAACAATTTTTTTACCATCTTTTTTAAAATCATAATCCTTAATATGAAATGCGTAAATTGCATCATTTAATTTTCTAATTCCATATTTTAAAATTTCTAATTCTGAATCATCCGGAGTTAATACCATATTCATAGGATCAAAAATTATTTTTAAATTTGGAGAATTTACTCTATCAATAAGTCTTTTAGTTATATCTACATTATAAATTGGATGATTTACACCTGGTTCAATACCTACCAATACCCCAAGTTTTTCAGCTGTATTTGTTAACTTTTTGATTTGTTTTACTGTAAGTTCAAAAACTTCTGAACTCCAATTTTCTTTATGTGGACTAAATATATTATCAATACTTCCAGTTTCGGTAGCAACAATAGGACACTCCATAGCTTTAGAATATGCTAAATAATTTTCAAAAAGTTTTATAGCACTATTTCTTTCTCTAATGTCGGGATGAATAATGTTCACATAACATCCTAATATCGCAATATTAATTTGTTTTTGACTTAATATTTCCTTGGAATGATGAGCTAAACCAAAACTCATACTATTACCATTACAACTTTTATTTTTTAAAGAATACTTAGGCGAAAATTGAATATTATATAGTCCTGCATTCCATAACTCATTTGCTAATTGTTCAATATCATCATAAATAGGAAAATCATGTGCTCTAATACCAATTTCACATTTCATTTAAAATTCCTCCTAAATAAAGGCGCTTTATAAATTAAAGCGCTTTTATTTTATATTAAATTAATAAAATTCTGATAGATATTCTGTTAATGCCATTGCTGCCATTGATTGACCATAAGGCATGTTAGAAGTTTTTATTTGCTTATAAAAATCTTGAGTTTCTCCCATTGGAGTACCTGCAGACGTATGTGCTAATCCACCCTCATCATCAATATTATCAAGTAATGCTTTTAATCCTTTCATCGCAACTTCACGATATTTTTTACCATTAATCAAATGCTTATGGAGCGCCATCAATATTCCATAAGTAAAGCCCGCAGTTGCAGAGCCTTCTAAATATGAAGTTGGATCATCAACTAATGTGTGCCACATACCACTTTCATCTTGATATTTAGCTAAAGCATCTATTTGATATTTCAAAGTGGTAATTAAATATTGACGAAACGCATCATCTTTAGGCAAATCAAGTAGAGTAAGTAACTCTGGAATAGCTATAGTAGCCCAGCAATTTCCTCTTCCCCAGAAAGCTCCACCAAAGTGATTCCTATCATTAAACGTCCAACCATGATAAAACAAACCAGTAACTGGATCTTGAAGATATTTTATATGAAGTAAAAATTGCTTTTTAGCTTCTTGAATATACTCTTCTTTATGCAAAATCTTTCCTAATTTTGCTAATGGCAATGCACTCATCATTAATGTATCTATCCACATTTCATTAGGATTTAAATCCCCATATGTAACATGTTGAAATGCACCTTGCTCAGTTCTTGGCAGAGTATTATATAACCAATCTGCCCAACTTTCTAAATGAGGTAAATATGATTTATCACCCGTCTCTTCATATAAATTAGCTAAAGTTAGCATTTGAACCATAGTATTAATATTTTTACCAACAGGTTCTTCCTTAAATCGCTGATCATACCAGTTTTTGATAGTATCAAGTGTCTCTGGTTTTCGAGTTAATTTATAATACTTCATTAAACCATATAGACCTACGCCAGATGTCCATTCCCAAAAACCAAAACTTTTATTGTCAATTACATCACCACTTGCTACTTTAATTGAAAATTCTCCAGTGGGATCCGATAAATTAATTTCATTATTTATTAAACACTCTATCTTTTTTTCAATAAATCTATTTTTTATAGGTTTACCGTCAACTTCTTTATAAAGTTTAACATTGATCATACCCATAATATTTTCCTCGTTTCTTATATTTACTTCTCATTTTGTTTATTAATTTTAGCTAATTTATCATCTACTTCATGAATCTTTTTCTTACTTAAAGGATATGCAAAAGTTAAAATACAAACAGCAATAAATAATAATGCAGCTGGAAGCAAATTAGCTAATCCATAAATTCTATTGATTACTGCCATAGATTGAGCAGCACCTCCAGCAACTGATGATTTATAACCAATCCAAGTAAGCATATAGCCTCCAATCCCTCCTGCAAGGGCCTGACCACATTTTCTAGCAAATGAATTAACAGCATAAATAGTCCCATCTTCACGGTAACCTGTTACATATTGGTGGTAATCAATTACATCCGTAATAAAAGCCCAAACCATTAAGTTAAAGAATGAATATCCAACTGTCGCTAAAAACATAAATATCAAATAAATCCATGGATTTGTAAAATGCATAAAATACATAAATAAATACATGACTACTGAAAATGATAGCGAAATTATCGAAATTTCTTTTTTACCCCAATGCTTAATCATCCATGTAGCAAATGGAGAAAGTAATAATACGGAACCATACGTGAACAACAAAGCTACAGACATTGCAGCGCTATTGTGAAAATAATCACTAAATAAATAAGTTGTTGTTGTTCCTGATAAAATTTGATTAATAACAATAAATAAATCTGTGAAAATTAATGCTAATAAAGCTTTGTTTTTACCTAGAGATTCTAATACTTTCCTTAATGGTACCTTTTCTGCTTTAGCAACTTGAACTCTTTCAGTTGGCATTGATACAGTAAAGTGATAACTAATCCAAGCCAATAAAACACAAACAATTGATGTTAGGAAGAATCTAGTTCCTGACACTACCTTTTGACCATTTGCTAATGTAGTATAAACGACCAATGGAATAACAAATCCTGTAGATGCACCACCTATTGCCGAACCAATGCTTCTAAACGTTGATAATTGAGCACGATCATCAGGATCTCCACTAATAGCGGAAGCTAAAGAACCATAAGGAATGTTTACGCAAGAAAGGAAAATTCCCCATGCTACATAAAATACAAAAATATAAATAATTCTCCACGTCATTGATAATTTATTCACAAATGGCATAAAAAGAAAAATTGTAGCAATTCCAAAGAACCACCGATACTTTCTAATCCAAGGAATAAATCTACCATACTTTGTCAATTTAGATGTATCAGTCAAACGGCCGATTGTAACGTCAGAAAAAGCATCAATAAATTTACCAATCAAAAACATTGTACCTACAACAGCACCTGCTAATCCAACTGAGTTAGTTAAGTAAATCATTAAGAAACTATTTACTAAACCTAAAATAAAACAATTTCCTAGGTCACCAGTCATATAACCAATATTATCGCGCCAACCAAATTTTCTAGCTTTAACCTTAACGGTTTTTAATCCAGCAGCAGCTTCAGCAGGCTGTTCATTAATACTTCCAGATTTAGAAGCTGCCTTTTGGTTTATAGTTCCATGTTTAATATCTGCTTCCATAATAAAACCTCTACTTTAACTTCTTTAACAACTTTCAACCTTCTTTTTGTTATTTTCACTCAAACACCTCCTGATGTTTGCTCTCACTTTATATTTCTAAATAAGAAATACTATTTCCTTCAGCCAATTGAACTATAATATTTATTTTCCATAAATGCAACCGCTTTCTTAAGGCGGATATTGTTTATTTATTAACTAAAATTATCTCATCCGTTCTTAGAGTAAGAATTATAGCATTTTATATTAACAATAATTTTTTTAACCGTTATTAAACTTTTTATTTAAGTTGAAAGATTATTTTTATCTTTTATTTGCAATTCTAAAATAAAAGATTTAAATTTTGTGTTGAATACAGAAAATTATATTTATTATTTAGAAACAAGGAGAGTAATATGACTACAATATTTATTGCTGGAGACTCGACAGCCGCTCATAAAGCAGATAATAAACGTCCAGAAACAGGTTGGGCAGAAAAATTACATAACTATCTTCCCTCACAAATAGTTGTTAACAACCTTGCATTTAATGGGGCAAGTACAAAAACTTTTATTAAAAAGGGATTGTTGAAAAGTATCGATAACAAAATTAAGAAACATGATTATCTTATAATTCAATTTGGTCATAACGATCAAAAAATCGAAGATTTAAATTGGGGAACCACTATTAGTGAATATCAAAATAATCTAAATAAATTTGTTAATGTTGCTAAAAAACATAAAGCTACTCCAATTATTCTTTCCTCAATTGTTCGCAGACGCTATAAAAATAATCACTTAATTAATAGTTTAGGAGATTATCCTAAAGCTGCAGAGAACTACGCAAAAAAGAATAATATATTTTATATCGATATAAATAAAATTACTTTTGAATATTTTGATAAACTAACTCCTGCAGAAAGTTTGAAGTTTTATTTAAATGTCAAATCTTCTCTTAACTATCCTACTGGTATTCATGATAATACCCATTTAAACGAATATGGTGCAATGACTATATCTGGATTAATTGCAAAAGAATTAAAGAAATTAAATATTCCTTTGGCACAAGAAATAAAAATAATTTAATTTTCAAATGAAAGGGGTTGCATTTATTTCTCAAAGAGTTATAGTTTATTTGAACCAAATAATAAATGATATTTCTTAAAACGAAACGGAGGAATAAAATTGACATTAAAACTGACTTACAACTATGCACATGGTCCAGAAGATATTAAGCACTGGGATACAGGTAAATTAAGAAAAGAATTCTTAGTAGAAAAGATTTTCACTCCTGGTGACATTAATCTTACTTATACTTACAACGACAGAATGATTTTTGGTGGAATTACTCCAACAGATAAATCACTTGAAATTACACTATCAAAAGAAATAGGTGTGGATTTCTTTCTACAAAGAAGAGAATTAGGAGTAATTAATATTGGTGGTTCAGGTAGCATCAATATCGACGGTAAAAGGGATCCAATGGTAAAACAAGATGGTTATTATATTGGCCAAGGTGCTAAACATGTAGTATTTTCTTCAGACGATAAGAAACACCCTGCTAAATTCTACATAGTTTCAACTCCAGCTCATACCCATTATCCTAATAAAAAGTTACCATTTAGAAATGCAATCGCAACTCCAATGGGTGACCAAGAACACATGAACAAGAGAACAATTTATAAATATATCCATGCCTCAACTGTTCAAACTTGTCAACTACAAATGGGCTATACTGTACTTGAGCCTGGTTCAGGTTGGAATACAATGCCTGCTCATACTCATGCAAGAAGAATGGAAACATATATGTACTTCGACTTTAGTGATCCAGATATGAAAGTCTTTCACATTATGGGTAGACCAGGTGAGACTCGTCACTTAGTGGTTAATAATGAACAAGCAATTCCCAACCCTAGTTGGTCCATTCACTGTGGTATTGGTACTAGCAGTTATTCATTCATTTGGGCAATGGCTGGTGAAAATTTAAATTATGATGATATGGATAATATTCCAATGGACGAACTAAGATAAATAATTATTTAACAGAAAAGAGAAAAAATAATGGTTGTACATGAATCAGAAGAAGAAATCAGACAACACGAAGAAGAATTAAAAAACAATTTTAGTATGGATAAGTTTAGCCTTAAAGGTAAAGTTGCTGTTATTACCGGAGGTAATACTGGCTTAGGTCAAGGTTATTCAATTGCAATGGCAAAAGCCGGAGCAGATATTTTTATTCCAACTTATGGTAAGAAAGAATGGGATAACACTCGCAAATTAATTGAAAGTGTAGGTCAAAAAGTAGAATTTATGGATTGCGACTTAACTGATCCATCTGTTCCAAAGAAAGTTATTGAAACTGCAATTGAAAAGATGGGACATATTGATATTTTAGTAAATAATGCAGGTATGATTAAACGTAATCCACTTCTTGAATCTAAAGATGAAGATTGGGTACGAGTAATTGACATTAACTTGACTGCTGTATATCGTATGTCACTTGAAGCTTGCAAGGTATTTGCAAAGCAAAAGTACGGCAAAATTATTAATATTGGTTCAATGCTTTCATATCAAGGTGGGAAGTTTATTCCATCTTACACTGCTTCAAAACATGGTGTAGCAGGACTTACTAAAGCATTTGCTTCAGAAATGGGTGCTTATAATGTAACTGTGAATGCAATTGCTCCCGGTTACATTAAAACTGAAAACACAGCTCCAATTCGTGCACAAAAAGATCGTAATGCTGAAATTTTAGGTAGAATTCCTATGGGGCACTGGGCAGAACCCTATGAATTAATGGGTCCAGCAGTATTCTTAGCAAGTGATGCATCAGCATATGTAAACGGCGCAATTTTACCAGTAGATGGTGGATACTTGGTTCGTTAATAGTTATAATTAATTTTTTATTAATGAGTATGCTGTAAATTAAGATTACTTATAAAAAGCAAAGTCTATCTAAAAATAGATTTTGCTTTTTTAATTTTTATTTCTATATTTAATCATTTATAATATTGCTATAGAAAGAGGCATAAAAATATGGAAAAACAATTATATGGAACCGTTCTATTGAAAGCAAAGAAAATATTAGATTATATTGCAGAATCTAATACTCCCCCTACTCTTAAAGAAATTAGTGATGGAATAAATATTCCTAAACCTACAGTTCTAAAAATCCTACAAACATTAGAGTATTGTGGTTTTGTTAGAGCTGCTGGACCAAATAAAGAGTATTATTTAGGAACCACATTCATTAAATATGGCGATCAAGCCGCCAACAGTTTTGATTTAAAGAAATTAGCAATGCCATTTCTAAATAAGCTACGAGATAGTACAACTGAAGCTGTAAATTTAGGTATTGTTGAAAATAGTAAAATTGTATTATTAGATCGTGCTCAAAGCTTAAATAATATTCGCTTAGATTTAAGTTTAGGTGGCACTATGCAGATGTACACATCTGCAATGGGAAAGGCGATATTATCTTATTATTCAGACAATAAACTTAATGAGTATATCGATCACACTGCATTAAAAGCACAAACTCCAAACACTCTTACTACACGTGAAGCTCTTATTGCTGATATTCAACAAGTAAAAAAACGTGGTTATGCAATTGATAATATTGAAAATCAAGATGGTATTTATTGTATTGGTTTTCCTCTTGTTAAGCATGATCATATTTTTGGAGCCTTTAGCATTAGTGCCCCAGTATTTAGAGTAGACGATAAAAAAATTACTCATTGGATTGCCCAAGGCAAGAAAATACAGCAATTAATTTTAAATCAAGTTTAGATATAAAAATATTGTATGATAGATATTGTAGATAAAATTTATATAATTGATTTTATCTATATCACTAAAATAAACAATATATGTTATATAAATTTGATTAACGTTTCAAAATTATTAACAATATCTAAGGAGCTTATGCTTTAACTCATTAGTTATTTCATTAAAAAATATAGAAAAATTCGTATTTATTCAGCATTAACAACATAAACGAATACTTCAAGTCTTAAAAGCAAAAAAATATCACTACTATAAATAATAGCAGTGATATTTTTTATATGGTATATTTTGCCGAAGCTTATTGTCTGATACTTAAATTTAGAGATTATAAAATATCACTACTATGACATATAATAGTGATACTTTTTATATTTATAATTTATATAATATAAAAAATGTTATTAATATTAATAGCATTATACATGTTTTGAATAGTGGCTATTAAAAATAATTTTACTACATCACAACTATGGATTATTATGGATTTTATTTGCTTTATAATTCGTTTTTTATGAAAAATATAATTATTTTTATTGCATTTTAAATAATATATTGACTAAATACGTACATTTATGTATTATAATTACAAAATTGTTAGTAATACATAGTTTTACGGAGGAAAAAGATGAACTTAAAGTTCAGAAAAGTATTAACGTTTGGTACTACCCTTTTAGCTGTAGGTTTAGCATTAACTGCTTGCTCTGGCAAAAAACAAGGTGGATCTGAAAATAAAAATTCAGATCATGGAGTAGCTTTAATTACGGATCAAAATGGTGTAGATGATCATTCATTTAACCAAGCTGCCTGGGAAGGTTTTAAATCATATGGAAAAGAGCATAATTTAAAACAAGGAAAAGGGGGTTATCAATATTTTGTTTCAAGTGGTGCTTCGGATTATGCACCTAACTTTAATCAAGCTGCAAAAGCTGGTTACCAAACTATTTTTGGTGTAGGCTATCAATTGCAACAAGCTGTGTCAACTGCTGCCAAGCAAAATCCAAAAAAGAACTTCGTCATTGTCGATAGTGTTATTAATGGTCAAAAGAACGTAGCATCTGCTACTTTTAAAAGTAATGATGCCTCTTACCTCGGTGGTTTAGCTGCAGCTTATACTACAAAAACAAATAAAGTTGGTTTTATCGGCGGGACTAAGTCAGACATTATTGATTTGTTTGAAGCAGGTTTTAAAGAAGGTGTGGCTGCAGGAGCCAAAGCTCTCCATAAAAACATTACCGTTCAAACTCAATATATTGGAAACTTTACTAGTACGGATAAAGCCAAGTCCATTGCTCAATCTATGTATGCTAATAAAGCTGATATAATTTATCAAGCTGCAGGAAATGCTGGAAATGGAGTTTTCCAAGAAGCAAAAGATTATAATCAAGTTCGCTCTGTAAATAAAAAAGTATGGGTAATCGGTGTGGATGTCAATCAAGAGAACTTGGGCAAATATAAGTCAAAAGATGGCAAAAAGTCTAACTTTACTTTAACGTCAGTTTTGAAAGGACTAAACGTAGCCACTAAGTCAATCGCTAACGATGCCTATAATGGTAAATTCCCTGGTGGAAAGCATTTAGTCTATACTTTGAAAAATAATGGGGTTTCCATTACTAGAGGTTACTTAAATAATAAAACCTGGTCTACAGTTCAAAAAGCTCGTCAACAAATTCTTGATGGCAAAATTAAAGTTTCAACTCATCCTAAGTCTAACTAGGATATGAATTGTTCAATAAAAAGCTCTTTGTACCAGACAAAGGGCTTTTCTTAATATAAGTGAGGATAATATATGTCAGATAATGCAGTCCAAATGAAACACATCGTTAAAGAGTTTAATGGCTTTAAAGCAAATAATGATATAAATTTAGAACTTAAAAAAGGTGAAATTCTAGCTTTATTGGGTGAAAATGGTGCCGGTAAATCAACCTTAATGAATATTTTATCTGGAGTATTAATACCAACCTCTGGAGAAATTAAAATCAATGATACAATCATAAAATTTAAAAGTGCAGCAGACGCTAAAGAAAATGGTATTGGAATGGTATATCAGCATTTCATGCTAGAAAAGTCTTTCACCGTTTTAGAAAATATTATTTTAGGTCATGAACCAACTAAAGGAATATTTTTAAATTTAAAAAAAGCCAAACAAAAAGTATTAGCCTTATCAAAGCAATATGGATTAAGCGTTGATTTAAATTCAAAGGTAGAAGATATTACAATTGCTCAGCAGCAAAAAGTAGAAATCTTAAAAGTCTTATATCGAGGAGCAAATATCTTAATTTTTGATGAACCAACAGCCGTATTAACTCCCCAAGAAATAACCGAATTTATTAAAATTCTTAAAGGTCTATCAAAAGAAGGCCGATCAATAATTTTGATTACTCATAAGCTAGAAGAAATTAAAGCTGTAGCAAACCGAGTAACAATTATTAGATCAGGAAAAAGTGTAGGAACTTTTAATGTCGCACAAGTAAGTGATGCAAAGATGGCTGAATTAATGGTTGGCCGTCACGTAAATATGAAACTTGAGAAAAAGAAATCTCAGCTTGGAAATGAAGTTCTATCTGTTAAAGACCTTAAGGTTAAAGAAAATAGAGGGAACTTAGCAATTAAAGATCTTTCTTTTGAAGTTAAATCAGGTGAAATTCTAGGAATAGCTGGAATTGATGGTAATGGTCAAGATGAACTCGTAGAAGCGATTACAGGATTAAGACAAGTATCTTCTGGAAAAATAAAAATTCAAAATCAAGATATAACCAATCAAAAAGTTAGAAAAATTACTGAAGCTGGGGTAGCCACTATTCCAGCTGATCGACAAAAATACGGTTTAGTTTTGCAAATGTCTTTAGTTAAAAATTTAGTTTTACAGAATTACTACCATCCTCCCTACTCTCGCCACAAAATAATTAATTTTAAAAATATGAACCTCCATGCTAAAAAATTAATTAATATGTTTGATATTAGAGCAGCAAATGAAGATATGGCTGCTGGGGAATTATCTGGTGGTAATCAGCAAAAAATTATTATTGCCCGTGAATTAAACAAAAATAGTAATTTAATTATTGCATTTCAGCCTACTCGTGGATTAGACGTTGGTGCAATTGAATACATTCATAAACAATTATTAAAAGCACGAGCAGCTGGTAAGGCTATTTTATTGATTTCTTATGAACTAGACGAAATTATGCAACTTTCTGATAGGATACTTGTATTACATAATGGACAAAAATCAGGTGAAGTAACTCCTCAAAGTACTAATGAAACAGAATTAGGCCTATTGATGACAGGAATTAAATAAGGATAATAAAAATGATAAGTGTGAGTAACAAAGTCAAAAAAGTATTAATTCCAATTGTATCAGTAATTGCTGGCTTCTTAATTGGAGCATTAATTATGTTAATTTGGAATTATAACCCACTCCAAGCATATGAATCGATGTTTGAAAGTGCATTAGGAAATATGAATAGTATTGGAGAAACTTTAAGAGAAGCTACTCCTTTGATTTTTACAGCCATTGGATTCGCAATTGCCACAAAGGCTGGCTTTTTCAATATTGGCTTACCCGGACAAGCTCAAGCTGGATGGCTTGGTTCAATTTGGTTTGTATTAGCTAATCCGCACCTGCCTAAAGTGATTTTATTACCTGCCGCTATTATTGTAGGAGCACTGTTGGGAGCAATCGTTGCAGCAATTGCAGGTTTTTTAAGAGCTTATTTTGGAACAAATGAAGTTATTACCACTATTATGCTCAATTATATTGTACTTTATGTAGCACAATATTTAATGCAAAAAGTTATGTCTCCAAAACTACGTCTAGATACTGATACTACAAAAACAATTCCCTCAAATGGTAGTTTAAAATTAAATTGGTTGAGTAATTTATTTGGAGATTCAAGAATTAGTACAGGTATTTTTCTACGTAAAGTCAAG
>JAAGKN010000029.1_pt1 | contig 104635 bp, 92 predicted proteins | sample 6206371 | NCBI WGS metagenome assembly JAAGKN01 (sample SAMN11533720, study PRJNA540317) | gut metagenome | isolation source: fecal pellets from male and female animal of same cohort | host: Peromyscus leucopus | place: USA:CA | collected 2017
ACCAGAAGAGCCGGAATCATTATCTTGGTTTTCATGATCTTTCTTTTGATTTTTTGATAAGTCTTCAATTAACTTAGATTGATTTTGCTGTTTGCTGCAAAATTAACACAATAAACTCATTTTCAAATCCACCGCACTGCAAAACATATAATAACATGCTGATTTACAAAGAATAATGCAGAATGTTAACGATTTTCTTGGGACACCAGTGCACCAAGGTGCGTCCCTACAAGACGTTGCGATTCAATGTGTTACAAATGCCATTGTAAAAGGGTGCTAATCATATTGCAATCAGGTGCTGATTACACGGTAATCAGCACCTGATTGCAATGTTATTAGCACCTGATTGTGACAAGCCTTACGGCAACTCCTGTTCCATGCCGGTCGTCTTACAGCGTCATTTGCAGGAATACGGCATCGCTCCATGCGCCGTCAGGGCGTGAAATCCAGTCTTTCAGCCGTTGCTCGTATGTAAATCCGGCGGCACGGAACAGGGCAAGCGAAGCCGCATTGTCTTCCGCCACCACTGCGTATATGGAGTGAAGGCGTAGCACACGGCGGGCGTATTCCGCCAGAAGACGCAACGCCTGTCTGCCATATCCCTTGCCACGCTCCGCCTGCAATATGGCAAGTCCTGCTTCGGCACGCAGATGTTCCGGCGAGAAGTTGAACAAATCGACCAGCCCCACCGCCTTTGCCGGTTGTGCGGCGACAGCGTCTTCCTCCACTCTTGCCACGAGACGCACCTGCTTGTCGGCGAAGATGTCATGCCGCTGTGTGGCTATATAGTCTCTCAGCGCATAGCGGCTGTACGGCACGTTGGCACTGCCGACGCTCCAAAGAGCCGGATCGTTCTCTATGGTATAGAGCAGTTCGAGGTCTTCGGGTTCAAGAGGCGAGAGAATCATTGTTGTCTTTCGTGTTTTGTGGATAGGCAAAGAACATTGCCAGCCATGAGATTACGCCGAGGTAAAAGAAGGCCGGCGTGGAGCAAAACAGAAAATACAGTACCATATTCGCCACCGATATGGCCTCCAATACACCCATGCGCATACGGCATAGAGTTTTGTATTGCGCTCCGCAACGCTCCCTGCTGACGTATTTCAACAGCAGGGGCACGGCGGCAAGGGTGATGACTGTCATGACCAACTGCACATAATACGTGCCCATAGTCTGCTCCGCAGCATCGGGAAAACCTGTCAATAGCCACAGCACCAGGGTCATAATCGGCGGCATTGCCACCATACTGTGGTAGGAAACATTATTCTTGTCCATCATCATTTCACCTCCTTTATAAAGCCATGCCTGTACGCATAGAGCAGTTCATGCAGGTCTTCTATCTGCGCCTGCAACTCTTTTCCGCGGTCGGTGTCGGCCACCAGCATCCTGCGGCCTATGTTTTCGACTATCTGCATATTCGATTTTATGTCGCGTCCCTCGCGCACCGCATCCTCAACATTGGTGAAAGGCTCGTGCTGAACCAGCTCGAACTCACGGCTGTGATATACCAGTGTATATCCGGCTATGCCCGTTTCCTTGTGATAAGGCTCCGCAAACCCGCCGTCGATGACCATCAGTTTCCCGTTGGCCCGTATGGGACTCTCGCCGCTTGCGACATGAACCGGCACGTGACCGTTTATGATATGCCTGTTATCTCCCGTCACTCCGAAAGCGTCCAGTATGGTGTCGGCGGTCTCTTCCTTGTCCCTGAGGCGGAAGAAAGCGCCCTTCGGCTCGACATGCGTCTCCTTGTCGGCAAGGAAATAACGCTCAAAGGTGGCCATCTTGGCCTTGTCGAACAGGCAGGAGTCCTTGCCGCACCACAGATAAAGGAAGTAGTCGCGCGCATAAGTCTTCTCTTCCGGAGTGGTATCACTCTGGAACGCCGAGCGAACCAGCATTCCCGTGCGTTTCATCAGCAGGTGTCCGGAGAGGAATACGCCCGGCATCAGCTCCACGCTTTTCAGCGTTCCGTCCTCATTCAGCGGCACGGAAGCGTGGAAAAGCAGGTTGTTGTTGTAGATGGCGTACATACATCCGTGTGTGAGCATGGTGCGTATGTGGCTGTGCAGCTTCTCCGACACGCGGAAAGAATGGCGCAGTTTCTCCATCAGCATGGCCTCTTCCGGGGTAAATTCATTGGGGGATTCGGGGGAAACGGTAGGGAAATTCATGTCAAGCATCTTGTATTCCTTACCCTCAAGGCGGCACATTCCGGTCCGGAAGTCAATGGTTTCCAGCATACAGCGGTTCTCCATCTTCCACGAAGGGGTGCGTTTGAAGATCTGAGCCTCCGCCTTGAACTGCAATACTGATATTGCCTTGTGCATCATTGTCATCAGACGTATCGTCTTTTGGTCAAAGCGGCTCTTGTCATCAGCATTGAGTCGCGGCACGAAAGCGTCGCAGGGGTCGTCCCCGTAGGTCTCCATCGCGAATGTCGCGAGCGGCATCAGGTTGATACCGTAACCGTCTTCCAGCGTCAGGAGGTTGGCATAGCGCAGCGAAAGGCGTATGACGTTGCAGATGCAGGCGTCATTTCCCGCGCAGGCTCCCATCCAAAGCATATCGTGGTTGCCCCACTGTATGTCCCAAGAGTGGTAGTTCGCGAGCTTGTCCATGATGATATGCGCCCCCGGACCACGGTCATACACGTCGCCGAGGATATGCAGCTGGTCTATGGCGAGGCGCTGTATGACGTTTGCCATGGCCGTGATGAAGTCGTCGGCGCTGCCTGTTGATATGATGGTGTTTATGATAACATTCACGTATGCGGCCTTGTCTGCCTCCTCCGGACGTTCGTGCAGCAGTTCCTCAAGGATGTAACTGAACTCGTCAGGCAGGCTTTTGCGTATCTTCGAGCGTGTGTATTTCGAGCTGACCTCACGGAAGACGCGCACCAGCTGGTGCAGTATCATGCAGTACCATTCCTGCAAGTCCTCCGTGTTTGCCTTGACAATCTCCAGCTTTCGCTCCGGATAATAGATGAGAGTGCACAGTTCTTTCTTTGCCTGTGCGGGCAGATACTCGCCGAATATCTCGTCAACTTTCAGCTTTATACGGCCCGAAGCGTTCTTCAACACGTGTATGAACGCCTCATGCTCGCCGTGTATGTCGGCGAGAAAGTGCTCCGTTCCCTTGGGGAGGTTAAGTATAGCGGACAGGTTTATTATCTCCGTTGACGCTGCCGGAACGTTTGGAAACGACTTGGCGAGCAGCTGAAGATACTGCATATCGCGCTCTATGTCATATTTTCTGTTAGGCATAAACTATTTAATTTATAATTTATAATGTAAGATGTAGAAGCATAAGCGCCGAAAATCTATACATTATAAATTGTACATTATACATTAATACACGTCACAGGATGTCATATCCCCGCTTCAATCCGAACATCTCCGCAAGGTGTTTCTGTAACTTTCTTGTGAAGCCAAGCAGGTGCATACGCTTCAATTCCGCCGCCACCATGTCCTCGTCAAAGTCTGAGTGGCGGAATATGTCGTAAAGTTCCGCGTAATGCCGCAGCGTAAGGCGGGGCAGGGTAACGGCTTTCGCCTTGCTTATCAGTATTACCGCATCCCGCTCGGCGGTCTTGTCCGCCGGCAGTCCGGGTGCTTTTGTCTTCACGGGGGCATCCCTCAGCGCGCCCAATGTCTTAGCTTTCGGATTCTTATACCGCGGCACTTCCGCCACGTTCAACGGCGGGGGGACGGGCAGGTTCATCTTCTTGCAGCCCTCAACGAACATCTCCGTCACGTCTTCATCATAGGCATGAAAGAATATCCTGCGGTATGACACGCCGTCCGTGTCCGGTTTTTCCGCCGCCATGTCATTGTCTGCAATGAAGGAGCGCACCGCCATGCGGACGACATCACGTTCCTTTTGCGTCAGTCCCGCGGTGTATGTGGAGTCAAGAGCCTTGCGGTAAACCGTCATAAGTGCCGTCCGCATGACTTCCATGCTTTCGTTTTCCTTGGGTACGGGGGGCAGAACCTCTATGCGCTTTCTTAGTCCGAGCTGCGTTATGTCGTCCCGTTCCTTGTCGTTCATGGCTATGACGGCGGTGCAGTTGCGGATTGTCCATACTTGGAAGGCTATGAGCCTCGGCAGTTTCTTCTTCCAGAAATCTATGCCGATGAGTTCTTGCGACAGTCCGCGGTGCGGCGATACCAGCGTGACGATACGCTGTCTGCGCGCCGTTCGCTCTACCGCCGCGGCGCGCCAGTCCCATGTTCCGTGCGCATACACGATGTCAGGGCGCAGCTCCTTGAGCTTGGCGTTGATGTCAACAAAGGCGGAAAGTGCGTTCAGCGGGTTGCCGCCATTCTTGATATGCAGGTAATGTACCTTGATGCCAAACTGCTCCGCAAGTGCTCCGGCATAGTCGTCGGAGAGGGGAACGACCGTCAGGAGATGGTTTTCCGCCACCTTTGCGGTGGAGAACATCATCATGCGGACGGCGGAAGCCATCCCTCCTGCCGCGCTTGTGAAATCTGATATGTAATGGACTATACGCAATTTTACGCTTTGTTATTCTTCTGCAAAGTTAATAAATAATATCCAACAAACAGTCATCCGACACAGAAAAATAACAAAAAAACATACCTCCCCGCGATTAAAAGATACCTTCCGGAAAGAACCGGTAACGGCCGCTCAGGTAAAAGGGTGCTGATTGCATCGTGAAAGAGGCCTGTTTATACTGTAATCAGCACCTGATTGCGAGGTAATCAGGTGCTGATTGCGGCTGTGTCTCTTTATTATTGATTACAAGGAGGTTAGAGGATCGTTTACAACCCATCGCCAATGCTCTCACAAAAGAGGGGGTGTTGGGGAAGGGGTTGTCGGGAGTTAAGGGGGAGTTAGCGGGAGTTATACGGTTTGCACCGTATGAAGTTAACGGACAATAGCCGTGTTTCAGTTGTAAAACATTTGTCCGTTAACTCCCTGTTAACTTCTGAGTGGAGTGATAACTCCCCTTAACTTCCCATATTGTATAAGTTCACAGCTTGTGGGTTATAAAGTCATTCTTGTCGGAAAAGGCGTATCTGACACGCAATATCATGTTGCGCAGCGAGATGGTCCAGTCCGTCATAATAGCCATGGCGGGGCTTACGCAACGGTAATAGCGCAATGCCGGACGATAGATGATGTATCTTTCCACGTTGGATATTATCCATGACAATACCGCCGAGGCCATCAGCATCATGCCCTCAGGAGCCGGGAGCATGAAGGCTGCCATGACAACGGCCGCCAATGTAAGCAGGTTATAAGCGTGCATCACGGCCAAGTCCGTGCGGAACAGCATCTTGAAACGGAAAGAACGCCGCAGGCTGCGGAAAGCGTCGATGGCAAACAACTGCCGCATGCGCCACCGTTTGTCTGACGGTTTCATGGCCGTCATCCTCGCTTCCGGTTCTATCGCCAAAGCGCAAGTGCCTTTTCTTGCGAATTTGTTGACAAGAAATTCAAACTCGGCACGGGCAAATTCCAGATTGCCCCGAAACCCGTTCTCCGCGAAGAACTCGCTTTTACGCAGCATTACGACCGACTGGTTGGTGCTGAAAGCCGTATTTTGCTGCGCCATACGCAGGTAATAGAGCATGGTGCGCAGTTGTTCGTAACGGAAATAGGCCGGGGTGTCATCGCCGTACAGCGACAGTCCGAGCACCATATTTGCCTCGTCGGAACAGTGGCGGGCCATGTTTGCGAGCCAATTCTCCGAAGACGGAACGCTGTGGACGTCCGTCACCAGCACCCAATCGTGTTTGGCGGCACGTATGCCGAGCGTTATCCCGAGTTTCTTGCGGCTGAGATAACGTGACGTTTCAGGCAGCATCGTGTAGTAAAGGTGCTGGTTTTCCCTGTGCCGCTTGAGCACATCCTCGGACTCGCTGTCGCTTTTGTCAATGACGACGATGACCTGAAAGTCTCCCGGATATTGCTGTTCCAGCAGCTTCGGCAGTACCTTTGCCAAATGGTAGGAACTGTCATGAGCCGTCAGCACTACCGAAACCGGAGGCAAGACCGTGGGATTTGAAGCGTCATCAGCTGCGGTTTCCTCCTCCCTTACCTTCCTGAAAAAAGGCGAAAACAGCGGAGCTGCCAGTGCAAGCACCAGCAACCCCGCTGCGTATATTATTAAATGCAATGACATTAGCAGTCTTTTTAATGTATAATTGAGAATGTATAATTTATAATTGGCAAGCCGGCGAAGGCTCACATTATATATTATAAATTATAAATTTTACATTATAAATTAAAGTCAGAACAGGTAACCATTAGGCAATTTGCGGCAGTTGTACCTGCAAGCCATTATTTCTCCGTACGCTCCGGCGGAACGAATGGCCATTATGTCGCCGCGACGGCAGGCGGGAAGTGTCTCTCCCTTGCCGAATACATCGCTCGATTCACATATCGGACCAACCACGTCGTATGTCTCCTCTGCCCCTGTGCCGGTGAGGTTCTGTATCTCATGGTGCGCGTCATACAGTGCCGGACGTATCAAGTCGCTCATTCCTGCATCGACAATCACGAACTTCTTGACGTGGGCCTGCTTCACATACAGTACGCGGGTGATAAGTGATCCCATCTGACCCACTACCGCACGTCCAAGCTCGAAGTGCATCTGCTGCCCCTTGCGCAGCCTGATGTTCTTGGCGTATGTGTCGAAATACGCCTTGAAGTCGGGCACAGGCTTTCCGTCTGGGTCATTGTATGCAATGCCGAGACCTCCTCCCACGTTGATGACCTGCATCGTTACGCCCTGCTCCTCCAGACGGTCTTGCAGTTCGTTGATGCGTGCCGCCAGTGCCTCGAAGTCCCCCATCTCCAATATCTGCGAGCCGATATGGAAGTGAAGGCCGATGAACTCGATGTTGTCCAGCTTCAAAGCCGCTTGTATTGCGGTCTCCATGTCCTCCATGGCAATGCCGAACTTGTTTTCAGCCAAGCCCGTAGTGATGTTGGCATGAGTGTGGGCGCCGACGTTAGGGTTTATCCGGAAGCATACTTTCGCTACCTTCTTCTTTGCCCCTGCAAGCTCGTTTATTATCTCCAACTCTTCAAGTGACTCCACGTTGAAGCAGAAGATGCCGGCGTCAAGGCCGAGGTTTATCTCCCAATCTCCCTTGCCTACTCCGGCATAGACAATCTTGCCGGCGTCGAATCCGGCGTCAAGAGCCTGCTGTATCTCGCCTCCGCTCACGCAATCTACGCCGAAACCGGCCTTCTGTATCTCACGGAGCACGTCGATGTTGGCGTTTGCCTTTATCGCATAGTGCAGGTGATAGTCCGGGTGTTGCGCCAGTTCCGCCTTGATAGTGTCAAGGGTCTTGCACAGCAACGCCTTGTCATAGTAATAGAAAGGCGTCTCAATATCTTTGAATTTCTCTATCGGGAAAGCCATGTTCTGTATCTTATTATTTGTGTTGTTTGTGTATTTGCGCGACACCTCTGCCTTATACCATGGGGTAAAGGCAGAGGTGTCACGTTATCAGTTGAACAGTTTTGCGGAAAGATTCTGCAACGCTCTCTTCTTGTCCGCCTCACGGATGAGGAACGAGATGTTGTAGTTTGAGCCGCCGTAGGAAATCATGCGTACCGGAATGTTGGCCATAGCCTCCGTCACGAGTGTCTCAAAGCCGACGTTACTCCAATCCAAGTCGCCCACGACACAGATGATACACATGTCCGTATCCACCGTTACCGTGCCGTATTTCTTAAGCTCATCCATGATTTTCGTAAGGTGTGTGTCCTTGTCTATGCTTACACTTACACCCACCTCGGAAGTCGTTATCATGTCAATCGGCGTGTTATAGGTCTCGAATATCTCGAAAACCTTGCGCAGGAAGCCTGTCGCGAGCAGCATACGTGACGACTTAATCTTAATCGCGGTGATGTTGTCCTTTGCGGCAACGGCCTTTATCTTGCCGCGCACCAGCACGTTGTCGATAACCGTACCGTCCGCATCCGGGTCCATAGTGTTCTTTATTCTCACCGGAATGCCTGCGTACTTAGCCGGCTGCACGCATGTGGGATGCAGAATCTTTGCACCGAAGTAGGCCAGTTCAGCGGCCTCCTCGAAGTTCAGCTGGTGCACAGCATCGGTGTGATCCACTATCCGCGGGTCGTTATTGTGCATTCCGTCGATGTCCGTCCATATCTGAATCTCGTCGGCCATCATGGCTGCTCCTATCAGGGAAGCGGTGTAGTCGGAACCTCCGCGTTGCAGGTTGTCAACCTCATCGTATGCGTTTCTGCACACGAATCCCTGCGTTATGTATATCTGGTAGCCCTCGTTGGCCTTCATAACCTCCGCCAGATGCTCCTTGATGTAGGTGAGGTCAGGCTCCGCGTTCTTGTCAGTGCGCATGAAGTCGAGCGCATCGAGCAGTACGGTCTTCACTCCCTGTTCGTTGAGGTAGTTGGTAACCATGTTGGTGGACATGACCTCTCCCTGCGCCACCACAATCTTTTCCTCGAATGAAGTGAACGTGTCCTTGGTGAAAGAACGCAGATATTCGAACTCCTTTTTAAGGAAATCCGCCGTCTTTTGCTTCATTTCCTCTGTTGAATAGAGCTTCTCCACGTGGCCCATGTACTTCTTTTCCAGCGCATTGATAACCTCCTGTGCTCCTTCCGGGTTCTTCTTGTAGAGGTAATCGGATATCTCAACCAGTGAGTTTGTGGTGCCGGACATTGCGGAAAGTACTACGAATGTAGGCTCTCCTGACCTTGTTACGAGCTTTGCGACATCCTGCATACGCTCCGGAGAGCCTACGGAAGTGCCGCCAAATTTCATTACTTTCATTGCTGTTGTATTTTTGTTGTTTTCTTTTTACCTTTTATTATATGTGCGAGGGGTGTCACTTTTCGGCGTAATCTGCGGTTACTTCCGTCAGTTTTCCGTCCTTACACTGATACACTACGCCCTGAAACTTGCCCAGCATGGCCATGTTGTGCGTCGTAACGACCACTGCCGTCCCCGTGGCTGATATGTCCCTGAACAGTCCCATGATGCAGTCCGCCGTTTCAGGGTCAAGGTTTCCCGTCGGCTCATCGGCCAGAATCACCTTCGGAGAGTTAAGCAATGAGCGTGCGATGGCTATGCGTTGCTGTTCGCCTCCCGACAGTTCGTGCGGCATTTTGTCTTCCATTCCCTCCATCCTGACATCTTTCAGAACCTCGGCAATGCGCTGTTCCCTCTCGGCCTTGTTCTTCCATCCCGTCGCTTTAAGCACAAATTCGAGATTGTTTCTTACCGAGCGGTCCGTAAGCAGCTTGAAGTCCTGGAATATTATGCCGAGTTCCCGGCGCAGCATCTGCACCTCCTTGCGGCGCAGTTTCATCATGTCCCTGCCGAAAACGGTGGCCTTGTCCGCCTCGTCTATTTCCAGTTCGCCGTAGATGGTGCGCAACAACGAGCTTTTTCCGGAGCCTACCTTACCTATTATATATATGAACTCCCCCTCGGCGGCATGAAAGTTCACGCCGCTGAGCACCACATCACCGTCATCGTGGCTCACCGTAACGTTCTTGTAGTCTATCAGCATGATGCAGTCTTTTGGTTGTTATCTTAATGCTTGTGCCATCCCGGGTTATGGCGTTCCTGCAACTCTCTCGCCATATCCTCTATGCGTAGCCCCTTGGATGTGAGCAGTACTATGAGGTGATAAAGCATATCCGACCCCTCATAAATCATTCTCTCGTCCGTTCCGTTGCAGGCTTCTATCACCAGTTCGAGCGCTTCCTCGCCCACTTTCTGTGCCATACGGTTCAGTCCGTCCTTGAAAAGTGACGTGGTATAGCTGCCTTCCGGCATTTCCTCATGGCGTTTCTCGATAAAGTCTTGCAGTTCGCTAAGGAACAAAAGCGGATTTTTCTCTTCCATTTCCATTATTCTGTTTTATGTTTATTCGTTACTTGTTCTCCTCTCCCCAGCAGGTGTCTGTTCCCGTATGGCATACGGGACCGTGCGGATGCACCTTCACCAGCAGGGTGTCATTGTCGCAGTCCACCTTTATGTCGATAAGGTCAAGGAAGTTACCGCTTGTCTCTCCCTTCGTCCACAAGGTGTTACGCGAGCGGCTCCAGAACGTCACCTTCTTTGTTTCCATTGTCTTTGCCAATGACTCCTCGTTCATATAGCCGAGCATCAGCACGTTCTTCGTCACCGCATCCTGTATTATCGCCGGCACAAGTCCGTCGCCTTTCTTGAAATCTATGTTCATTTCCTTCTTGGTTTTTGGGTTGATGGTTATCACATTCTTACAGTCACGCCTTCCTCCCTGAGCCACTTTTTCAGTTCCGGCACGGGTATCTCGCCGAAGTGGAACACAGAGGCCGCGAGGGCGGCATCGGCCTTGCCCGCGGTGAACACGTCACGGAAATGCTCCTTACTGCCCGCTCCGCCACTGGCAATGACTGGTATCGGCAGCGCGTCTGACAGCATTGCCAGCGCCTCATTGGCGAATCCCCGCTTCACGCCGTCATGGTTCATGGAGGTGAAGAGTATCTCTCCCGCTCCACGGTCTGCCACTTCCTTTGCCCAGTCGAGCAGCGTGCGCTCCACGCGCACACGTCCTCCGTTCACGTAACAGTGCCATCCGTCATCGTCCATGCGCGCGTCTATGGCGCACACGCACACCTGCGACCCGAAGTGTGAGGCTATCTCGTCTATGAACTCCGGCCTTCTCAGTGCGGCGCTGTTGACGCTCACCTTGTCGGCACCCGCCGCCAGCATACGCTCAACGTCCTCTATGGCGTTTATTCCGCCGCCGACGGTGAAGGGTATGTTTATCTCCCTCGCCACGCGCGTCACCATGTCGGTGAACGTCTTGCGCCCCTCGTGTGAGGCGGTGATGTCAAGATACACCAGTTCATCGGCTCCGGCCTCGCTGTATGCGCGTCCGAGTTCGACAGGATCGCCGGCTGAACGCAGGTTGACGAAGTTGGTGCCTTTCACCGTCTCGCCGTTTTTCACGTCAAGGCATGGTATGATTCGTTTTGCTAACACGTTTCTTTTTCAGTTTTGAGTTGTAAGTTATAAGTGCTGAGAGACTCCCGACATTCATGGCATCTGAAACCTTTTGTTTTACAGTTTGTTATGCAAGCCGTTGCAATCAGCACCCTTTCACCTTGCAATCAGCACCTGATTACAGTGTAATCAGGCCTCTTTTACATGGTAATCAGCACCCTTTTACGGGAGCATACGGTTGTCTTTCAATTCCGCCGGGTCGATGCGCCCCTCGTAGTATGCCTTTCCGAACACTACGGCCGGTATGTTCTTCCTGTCCAGAGCCATGATGTCCGCCGTGCATGACACGCCGCCCGAGGCTATGAGGTGTATCTCCGGATATTCCGCCATGATGCGTTCGTAGAGGTCAATGGCCGGTCCCGCCAGCGTGCCGTCTTTGGAAATCTCCGTGCAGAGCACGTTTTTCACTCCGCGGTCGATGTATGTCTTGAGGAACGGCAGCAGGTCTTCGGCGGAATCTTCCTTCCATCCGTTGATGCTAATCTTGCCGTTTCTCACGTCGGCGCCGAGTATTATGCGCTCCGCACCGAACGTGTCGAGCCAGGAGAGGAACATCTCCGGCTGTGTCACCGCCACCGAACCTACGGTCACCATCGCCGCTCCCGCGTCGAAAGCCTTGCGTATGTCCGTCTCGGTCTTTATGCCTCCGCCGAAATCAACGGTGAGGCTTGTGGCGTCGGTCACGGCTTTCAGCACCGCGTCATTCACTATATGCTTGCTCTTCGCGCCGTCAAGGTCAACGATATGCAGGCGCTTGAAGCCGAGAGCCTCAAACTCCTTGGCTTGCGCCACGGGGTCTTCGTTGTAGATTTTCTTGCTGTCATAGTCGCCTTTCGTAAGGCGAACGCATTTGCCTTCGATGAGGTCTATGGCCGGTATGAGTTCTATCATTTTCTCTTTGAGGTTTTGATGGTTGAAGGTTTTGGGGCAAAGGTCTTTCGGGTTGGAACAGGATGCGGTCACAGGCGATGTGACCTGTCAACCTGAGCCCTACGACCTAAAACCCGGCAAAGCCCTGACTGAGGAAGTTATGCAGTATCTTTCGTCCCACCTCTCCGCTCTTTTCCGGATGGAACTGGGTGGCGAAGAAGTTGTCTTTCTGCAACGCCGCGCTGTATGGCAGTATGTAGTCGGCGGTGGCTATGGTGTTGTCGCACAGCTCGCAGTAGTACGAATGCACGAAATACACATAGTCTTCCTTCCCCAATCCAGCGAACAACGGGCTTACATTGTCTGCCGTCCGCATCACATTGCCGCTGTCAGATAAACGCAAGTCCAGCGAGTTCCACCCCATGCATGGCACTTTCTCCTCATGCACGTTGGGCTGAAAACGCCTTACCTGTATGGGGAACACGCCTATGCAGTCAGTGTCTCCCTCCTCGCTGTGGCTGCACAGCAGCTGCTGGCCGACGCAGATGCCGAGCACAGGCTGCCGTAAGTCGGCTATCACCCGGTCGAGATTGCGCCCACGCAGATATTCCATTGCGCTGCGAGCCTCGCCCTGTCCGGGGAAAATGACCCTGTCCGACGACATGAGTTCTTCCGGATTGTCAGTCCACAACGGCTCTATCCCCATGCGTTTCACGGCGTTGATGACGCTGAAGATGTTGCCGGCATTATATTTGACGATTGAAACTTTCATTGAATGGTTTGTTCTAAGTAATCTGGATAACTCCCTTATTTTTAAGGTGCAAAGGTACGAAGTTTTTTCGACAACGCCAAATTATAGTATCAAAAAAGCAAACTGCGACAATATAATGCCCTTCTCCGCACGGCATACGCCGTATATTTCAAGCAGATGCGCGTCCTCCTCCATCGCGTCGGCAAGCATATCGGGGAACGCCTTGCGCTGTCCGGCGTCAAGACCGTCACAGTATTGCCTGAGCATCTCCACCCCCTGCTCCGCCTTCCCGTTGGCAAGGCAGGCATAGAAGGCGTTTAGCGTAACGGCGAAGTCACCGTTTGCGGTCTTTGAATCCGTCAGTTTTTCATAGACGGAAAGAGCCTGCTCCGCCTTGCGGGCGTGCAACAGCACCCAGCCGAGGGTGTTCTTCACCATGGCGTTGTCAGGATTCTCGTATTCGAGCTTGTACATCTCGTTCACAACACTGTCCGCCGCTCCGTCCATGACCATGGCCATCGAGTAGTTCAGCACATACGAGATGCGCTTGGGGAAGAGCGTGTGCAGGGCGTCGAAGTAGAACGCCGCCTTGGCATATTCGCCCCCGCCGTAGCAGGCTCGCGCCATGCCGCGCATCAGTACGGGGTCTTCCGGTTTGGAAAGCAGACACTTGGAGTATGCGTCAATGGCCTCCTTGTAACGCTTGCGGCGCATCATGCAGCCGGCATGACACGACAGATAGTCGAAGCCCTCCTTGTTTTCAAAACCGGAAAGGATGAGGTCGGCCGGATGAATGGCCGCGGATGAGGCCGTTGACGGCTCGCCGCCGGAGTCCGCCGGACTGTCCCAAAGACTCGCGTCACGCAGCATCAAGTTGAAAATCGTCTTGCGGTCAGCGTCGGACAGGCTGTCGCCGGTTACGGTCCAAAGGCGGTATTGCGGCACATGGACAAAGGGATTGCGCAGCGATGAGCCTAACGGGCTGAGGCGGAAGAAGCGGTAAAGGTCCTGAAGATACTGCAAGCGCAGCAGGGAAGGTGAGGGTGTGGCGTATGACGTGTCCTGCATTCCGAGCGGCCCGACCTCGCCTTCCTCCATCATCTTGCGCATATCCTCCGGCAACTGCCCCATGACACCGGCCATGGCGATGACGAACGAGTATTTGTCGGAGTTGCAGAAAGGCCCGCGCTCGGTGACCTTACCTACAAATTCACTGCCCTGTAACGACTTGACTTCACGTCCTATGTCGGGGTGGTTGATGTCAAACGGCATGAGCCAGTTGGCTATCTGGTAAAAGAACGGAAAGCGTTTCATCTGGCGGAAACCGCCGAAAAAGACGTCAGAGCCGTTTTTCTGCATCTGAATCATCTTGTTCACGCCTTCCGCCACAGCCTCCATCCTGCGCTCGTCGGCATCGAGATTTATGCAGTCGTTCTCCTCTTCTTTCTCCACTATGCCGTCCTTGGTGAAGCGGAAGGGCTGGTTGCGCAGGAGGCCGGGCATGATATTTCGGTTGATTTCGGTGCTGTCGGCCTCGGCATTGGCGCACGCCGCCATCTGTACCTGTGTCTCTATGAGCGATTTGCGGTCTTCCTCGTCGGCGAGGAGAATGTTGAGTAATGTGGAAAATCGCCCGTCTTGCGGCTCGTCCGCCTCGCTGACGGCGAGCAGACAGCCCACAAAAGCGCGCTGGCGCACCTCTTCACGCTCGCACAACACGTATATGTTGGCGAGGCACAGGGTTTTGTAGTAAGAGTAATGGTATATTGCCGACAGCGTAACGGCCGCCGTCAGCGTGGCGGCATCGATGGGGTTGGTCTTGGGAGAGGATATGAACGCGCTCCACTCGTCGGCTTGTTTTTGCCGCCAATGGCCTGACGTGAGCAACGACAGGAAACAGGTGGAGAGGTTCTTGTAATGTTCTTGCGGAGTCAATGGCGCAAGAATCATGTCCTGAAGGCTCTCCGCCGAGCGGTCGGTAGCGCGAAGTGTCTTTATGACACCTTGGAGATAGGGGTTCTCGCAAAGCGTCTCCCGCACTTGAAGGTCATAGTCGAGGTCGGCAATGCGTTGCTGCAACTCCTGAAACAGCGACGCACGCTTCTCGTCCTTGTAGCCTTGCAGCATGAAATCACTCATGTATTTGAACTCTGTCTGCAACGCGTCAAGACGGTCGCCGAAGCCTTCGCCCGGATAAGAGGCGGAGCGTTTGCGCAGTTCCGCCAACGCCTTTGAGACATGACCTTTATTCAACAGTTCCGTAATCATTCCAGATACTTTGTGTAATGTTTTGTGCCATACTGCCGGATGGAGTCCTTTGCTATGGCTACCGCTTTGAGAAAAAGCCCGTACTGGCGCTTTCTCGCCGTGTCCTGCATGGCTTTCGTCCTCATGGCCAGCACGCCGGCGGGTCTTGAACGCACCCGGTCTATCACCTTGGCGCCGTGTTTCCGGGCCTTGGTGGCGAACGGTTCCGGCAGGAGAGCGGCGTCAACATTGCCGGAATTGAGCATATCGAGACGTATGTCAAGGTCTTCCACTTGGACAATGAACACCAACTGGTTCTTTTTTAGCAGTGAATCGATGGCCGATTCGGCCAGACGGCGGGACTCGCCATGGCTGTCTGCCGCTATAATCTTGTCGCTAAGCTGTTCCAGTCGGCTTATCCTCGCCTTCTTGGCGGTAAGGAATTGCCACGTCATCCCGGTGGAAAGGCCGTTTTGCAGCCATGCCTCGCCGGCATTAAGCGTGGCCATCAGGGTGGAATCGATGACCGCTCCCTCCACCATCGAGTGCTCCAAGGCAAACCGGCACTCGCTCATGGCTCTGTAACGGCGCAGGTGTACGCTCACGCCAAGCGTGTCATACAACCGTAACTCTTTGGCGACGATTATCGGAAGGCAGTCTTCTGTTGGCAGAACGCCTATTTTCAGCGCGGCGGAGTCTTCCCGCCAGAGACGCAAACGCTCCTCCTTGGACAGACGACGAGTCTCTTCCTCGCTCTGACAGCAAAGGAACAGCGGGGAAAGCAGCAGGCATATAATGCTGTAAAGAATACTTTTCATTTGACCGCAAAATTAAAGACACGATTTTTTATTCTATTTGCATTTCTCATGTATCAAATATATGAAGAATTTTTGGTTTCTCAGAGAGGACTTTTTCTCCATGAACCCATAGGGTCGCTTTGCGACAATTAGCATCGCAGCAAAGAAAGTGTTATAGAGTTCCTATCTAATAACAGAAATCCCTTCCCCCAAGGAAAAAGCAATGGAAATGTCTGCGGCAATACGCGGGGCGCTTACCACTCATCAATCACAGAGAGGACGTCCCGTAGAAATTCGTATTCGCGTTGATAGTCCACAATGCGCTGAGGACAAACTCCACGCTTTTTCATCTCTTCATAATCAAGACCGCCATTTTCTCTCGCTAACGCTATTGCATAACGGATAAAACGTTTCTTGTCACATTGATGTGTGCTATCAGGAAAAGCTGACAGCCATTGTTCTTTTAATTCTTCTAATTTCATAAACTTGTTGATTTTTTATTAGCTAACGCAAATACGAATTTTAGTATGTTAGATTTCTGTATTTTATTTATTTTACAAAATCCTTATAATCATATTCAAGCATGAAAGCAAACATTCCATTGGTATCCAAGTAACGTTGCACAAACTTGAAACCAGTCAACCTCATCATTTCTACAAGGCTAACAGAGAGGTTACCATAAGAGTTCGTTAGCATTCTTCTTATATTCTCTTTGCTTTCTTTCTTCGTTGCCGCCGCAAACTCTTGTATTTCCAAATCTGTAATTTCACGAAAATCTATGTCAATTCTATAATTGCAAGTTAACTTCCAATTTATGAAGACAACAGACATCAATGTCGTCAATTCATCAACTTGTATTGGCAACTGCTTATTAAAATCTATGCAGAAATTCGTATAAGTTTCTTTTATAGAACTTTTCAATTCATTAATTTGCACACTACTCTGACCAAACGTTGTAGTTTGAAACGTAAAAAGCGCAAACAATATCAATATTAACCCCTTCATAGTTTCTTGCATCAAAAAATATTAGTTTTTTCTCTCCCATTTCAATCCGAACTCACACGAAACTTTCTGCGTCTGCTCTAAAAACTCTTGTTCTGTAAATTCCTTCATTTGATTTTGGTCTTTCTTTTTTATCCATACAGTATATTTCTTACTGAACATATACTTCCCATCATAAATTGCTTCGCCATAATCTCTTAATAATACAATGTCTCCTTTTGATACATACTTAATAGGCAACTTGTCTGTTGATATCGGATATCTTTGGTCGTATTTCTTCTTTTTATGCTTCTTCGGCAATTCATATACCAAATAGTACCCTACAAAAAATACAAATCCTATGACAACAGCAAATATCGCTTGCACTGTCACTTTCATAAATATGGGCTCATGCATTTCTTTTGTAAACAAAAATATACATATTATTATGAGCACAAAAATGGCTAATTTCTTTTTCATTTCCTCTTTTCCCCTTGTTAGTCAAACTGCCTTATCTCGTAAAAATACTTCATTGATACTCATGCCAATCCATTTATGAATCACCTTTCGTTAAACACAAACTGTAAACCTTGCTTTATATATTTCTCAAACTTGCGGTCAGAACTGATGATAGGGATTCGGTCGGCTATTGCCTGAGCTATTATAAGGCGGTCGTTGGGGTCGCGATGGTCGTCTATAATGGGGAGATCGGCGTATCGTCTGAGATGCGCTGTGGTTACAGGAACAATTTTTATACCCATGTCGTCAAGCCACTGCATAATCTCATCCCCGAGGCTGTCCGTCTTGTCGGTTCTTTTCCCCATCTTTCCTATTTGTATCAGATGGAGCATTTCTGTCACACATACGGAACTAGTTAGGAGTGTATTTTCGTAGCCAAAGACCACAGAGCCTACATCACGGTTTATCTCATCTTTTTCGTTCAATTTGAGGAACACGAGAATATTTGTGTCAAGATAGTATCTCATTTGAGCACGGCCTTCATGTCGTAAACCTCCCATGTTTCTTTATTGTCGGAAATCCACCACTCGCCGAGTTTATTGAGTTTCTCCGGCAATTGCGTCCTCAGTTCTTCCTTGGTTTTCGCCCATGTCGTCCTTTTATTGTTTTTTTTCATATCGTCTTGTTATTTTGTTGCAAAATTAATCAAAATGTTTTATATTACATCTCGGTATCCCAACCTTTTACGAGAAAGGCGTGTCAAAATATCATCAATGTTTATCTCGAAATCGGGGTTTGCACCTCTTTTCACTTTGACAAATAATAGTCACTGCTGCGTTTTGGGGAGAAATGGTTTAATGACCCTATATCCCTTTTTACCTTCACAAGATATATCAATTCCAAATCGATAAACCTTTCATGCGCAAAGTTAATAAATAATGGTGATATGGAGCTAAGGCACAACGTATTTTAACCAAAAAATCGGACTTTTTCCATGGTTTGTTTCTCTATACAAATAAAAATTAGTAACTTTGCAACGTATATTCATGAACTATGGCAAAGGATAAAACGGCATATGTATGTGATAACTGCGGACAGGAGTCGGCCAAATGGATCGGGAAGTGCCCCTCCTGCAACCAGTGGAACACGTTTCGCGAGATACGGATAGCCGGTGACAGCGGACAGCAAAGCGCAAGGGCGGCGGCCAAAGAGGTGTCTGTCGCAAGACGGACCGGTGCCATGGGCGGCGGAATAGCAAGTGCTGCACGCCGCAATACCCGAAGCGGTGCGCTGAGGTTGGGTGACATTTCCACAAAGGACGAGCCGCGGATGAACATGAATGACAGCGAGCTGAACCGCGTATTGGGTGGAGGACTGGTGCCGGGAAGCATCGTGTTGCTGGGCGGAGACCCGGGAATAGGCAAGAGTACGCTGACCCTTCAGACCATAATGAGGATGGAACCGACGGAGGTTCTGTATGTGAGCGGAGAGGAAAGTGCCCACCAGCTGCGCATGAGGGCGGACAGAATAGAGGGCGCAAGGAACGACAAAGTGTTGATATTGTGCGAGACTTCCATCGAAAAGGTGTTCGACCAGATAAGGGAGTGCGCACCGGAACTTATCATTGTTGACTCCATACAGACCATGGAGACGGAGACCGTAGATTCAGCTCCGGGCAGCATCACGCAGATAAGGGAATGCGCTTCCGCGCTGTTGAGATTCGCCAAGGCCAGCGGAGTGCCCGTAATACTCATCGGTCACATTACGAAAGAGGGGACAATAGCCGGACCTAAGATACTGGAGCATATCGTTGACGCGGTGATTCAGTTCGAGGGGGACCGCCAAGGCATATACCGCATACTGCGAAGTGCCAAAAACCGTTTCGGCTCAACGGCTGAATTGGGCATATACGAGATGCTTCAGAACGGCCTGCGACCGGTCATCAACCCGTCGGAACTGTTGCTTGGCGACGACAGGGAGGGCATGAGCGGCATAGCGATAAGTGCCGCCGTGGAGGGCATGAGGCCTTTCCTCGTGGAGACACAGGCTCTTGTGTCGTCCGCAGCGTATGGTACTCCGCAGCGATCAGCCACAGGTTTCGACCAAAGGAGGCTCAATATGCTATTGGCCGTGCTTGAGAAGAGAGTGGGATTCAAACTCATGCAGAAGGATGTATTCCTTAATATAGCCGGCGGTTTGAAGGTAACTGACATGGCAATGGATTTAAGTGTCATAGCGGCTGTCATATCCAGCAACCTTGATATGCCCATAGACGGAGGCTGGTGTATGTGCGGAGAGGTGGGATTGAGCGGCGAAGTGAGGCCGGTAAGTCGCATAGAGCAACGTATTCAGGAAGCGGAGAAACTCGGATTCAGTGACATAATAATCCCGAAACGCAACGTCAACGCACTGAAAGGCAAGCAATATGCCATCAAACTGCACACCGCAAGAAAGGTGGAAGAGGCTATCAGAGAACTATTCGGATAAACATTTACAAAGCAGGATAAACGACAAACAGACAAAACAAACATAATATTAAAAACTCTTATGGCAACTATTACAAAAGAAGCGGCCCTTGAATACCACAAAAACGGCCGCCCCGGAAAAATCGAGGTGATGCCAACCAAGCCTTACCACACGCAAACAGATCTCAGTCTTGCATACTCACCGGGTGTAGCTTTCCCATGTCTTGAAATACAGGACAATCCCGACAACGTTTACAAATACACGGACAAAGGTAACCTTGTGGCCGTCATCTCAAACGGCACGGCGGTGCTTGGCCTCGGCGACATAGGCGCAATGTCAGGCAAACCGGTGATGGAAGGAAAGGGACTGCTGTTCAAGATATACGGAGGCATTGATGTTTTCGATATAGAAGTGGCCGAAAAAGACCCTGAAAAGTTCTGCGAGGCGGTGGAAAAGATAGCCCCCACCTTCGGAGGAATAAACCTTGAGGACATCAAAGCGCCTGAGTGCTTCTACATAGAGGACCGCTTGAAGAAGACGCTTGACATTCCTGTGATGCACGATGACCAGCATGGCACGGCCATAATATCATCCGCCGGCCTCGTCAACGCCCTGCAAGTGAACGGCAAGAAGATAGAGAACGTAAAGATTGTGGTCAACGGTGCCGGTGCGGCGGCTATCTCCTGCACCAAGCTGTATGTTGCACTCGGAGCGAAAAGAGAGAACATTCTCATGCTCGACTCAAAGGGTGTAATCACTTCTGACCGCCCCAACCTGACGGAACAAAAGAAGTTCTTTGCCACAGACCGCCGTGATGTCCACACGCTTGAGGAGGCAATGAAAGGCGCAGACGTGTTCCTCGGACTGTCAAAGGGTAATGTTGTGACCAAGGACATGATCCGTTCGATGGCTGACCAGCCCATAGTGTTCGCCCTTGCCAATCCGGTTCCGGAGATTTCTTACGAGGACGCCATGGCCAGCAGGCCCGATGTGCTCATGTCAACAGGCCGTTCCGACTATCCGAACCAAATCAACAACGTCATAGGTTTCCCCTACATCTTCCGCGGTGCGCTTGATGTCAGCGCCAAAGCGATAAACGAAGAGATGAAGCTTGCCGCCGTTCACGCCATCGCCGACCTCGCAAAGCAGCCTATCCCTGACGTTGTCAACCAAGTATATAAGGTCAACAACCTCTCATTCGGTCCCGCCTACTTCATTCCGAAGCCCGTTGACCCGCGCCTTATAACAGAAGTCTCGGCGGCAGTGGCAAAGGCTGCCATCGAGAGTGGCGTGGCACGCAAGGAGATTACGGACTGGGAAGAGTACAAGCGCACGCTCCGTCTGCGTATGGGACACGAGACAAGCGTTACGCAGAAGCTGTATGAGACGGCCCGTAAGCACCCGCAGCGCGTGGTGTTCGCGGAGGGATTGCACCCCACAATGATAAAGGCTGCCGTGCAGGCAAAGGAAGAAGGTCTCTGCCAACCTATCCTTCTCGGCAATGAAGAGATAATAGAGAAGAAGGCGCAGGAGCTGGACCTGAACCTTGAAGGCGTGGAAATCGTCAACCTCCGCCACGACCGCGAGCGTGAAAGACGCGAACGCTACGCCAAGTATCTTGCCGACAAGCGTTGCCGCGAGGGCTACAACTTCGAGGAAGCCAACGACAAGATGTTCGAGCGCAACTACTTTGGCATGATGATGGTGGAGGCAGGAGACGCCGATGCGTTCATTACCGGCGTATATACGAAGTTCTCCAACACCATCAAGGCCGCCAAGGAGATTATCGGCATACGCCCGGAGTACCAGCACTTCGGCACTGTCCACATCCTCAACTCAAAGCGCGGGACATACTACATAGCCGACACTCTGGTCAATCCGTCGCCTGACAAGGAGACGTTGAAGGACATAGCGCGCCTTACGGCCGACACCATCCGCTTCTTCAACGACGAGCCTAAGATAGCCATGATTTCCTACTCCAACTTCGGTGTTGACAAGACCGGCTCGCCACGCCTTATGTCTGAGGTAGTGAAAGAGATGCAGGAGGAATATCCCGACCTTAAGATAGACGGAGAGATGAGCGTCGATCTCGCTCTTGACCACGAGCGCCGCGACGAGAAATATCCGTTCCTCCGTCTGCACAACGAGGTTGTCAACTCCATGGTCTTCACCGATCTTGCAGCCGCCAACTCCGCATACAAGCTGATTCAGCAGTTCTCTCCGGAGACAGAGGTCATCGGTCCTATCCAGATGGGTCTCAACAAGCCTGTCCACTTCACCGACTTCGACGCCAGCGTGCGTGACGTTGTCAACATCACGGCAGTGGCGGTGATTGACGCCTACGTTGAGAAACTGAAGAAGAAGTAACGCCCCCACCCCGTCCCTCCCCGTGGGGGAGGGTGGGGAGGCACCACAAACGGCCGGCAAGTAGAGAAACTTGCCGGGGTGTTCAAGCGGCAAAGACCGCTTGACGGGTAAAGGCCAAATCCAAGAAACACTAAATATCCCCCATCTCTTCACCCTCCCCTCGGGGAGGGACGGGGAGGGGGCTTTTGCTATGTTGATATTAAGTTCCAACTCCCCCCGCCGCAAGGAACTCCTTGAAGGACTGGGAATACCGTTCAAGGTGCTTGTGATACAAGGCATAGACGAGTCTTATCCGGACACGCTTCCCGCCTGTGAGATAGCGGAATACATCTCCGTAAAGAAGGCGGAGCCGTACCGTGGAAGCCTTGTCGGCACCGACAACATCGTGCTTACGGCCGACACCGTGGTTGTACTCGGCAACGACATCATGGGAAAACCCGCCGACGAGCAGGACGCCTACCGTATGTTACGCGAGCTGAGCGGGCATACGCATCAGGTCTATACAGGCGTATGCCTCACCACGGCCACTGCGCAACGGCACTTCTCGGTACGTACCGACGTGACGTTCAAGTCCCTCTCCGACGAGGAGATATGGCATTACATACGCCGATACCATCCTCTGGACAAGGCCGGAGCATACGGAATACAGGAATGGATAGGCTATATCGGCATCACAGGCATCAGCGGCAGCTACTATAACGTCATGGGGCTGCCCGTGCAAAGGATATACGAGGAGCTAAAACAAATGTAAGACACATTATATATAAGGTATATATACATCGTTCCCGCATCATGATTGTGATGCGGGAACGATGTTTTTTTGTATCTTGTTGGTAGCGGAATAGAAGTTACATTGAACTTTCAACAGTAACACTTAAATAGCCACTTCGCAGCTGAAATGTAGAGACGATGTATCATATCGTCTCAATACACAAAGGTTTGGTGATGCAGGAACGGAGACGATGTACTACATCGTCTCTACATTGCGGCAGCCCGTTCCGGGCATTGTCATGACAACACCCGCCGCTCCAATATGTCAGTCGGGGGGGTAAAGTGCAGAACTTTATAGTGAGGGGAGGCTTTTCTGCGCGTTTTTCTTTCATAATCAAATAGAAAAAGGTACTTTTGCACATCAGAATTACAGTGTTAAGAATGCGTTTGACAGATATGCACAGATTCTTTCTACGATAACATACTGTACGGAAAACGCCCGCATACATATCAAAAAGGCAAGAGCGGAAACAGTTATTATTCACATATTTATAAAAACTTAATCATCAAGATGAAAAAGAACTTATTTTATTTTGCGGCATTTGCCCTTGCGTTTGGCATGACATCATGTTCAAGTGACGATACCGGCAATGACGTGCAGACAGCACAGGAGCCTGCCGTTGTGGAACTTACACCGCAGCAGAAGCCTGTTGTCCTCTTCACGTCAAACGGTCAGGACATCACAAAGCCGTTGGACGAGAACATAGTTCTGGTTGACAACACTCCCGTAGAGATAAGCGAACTGGGCGGCTCCGTAGAGGTGAACCTTGCCCTGAACGACGCCAAGGCGGACGGCGACTGGAAAGAGTCACACCTCTCCATTCATGTGCGCGACACCACTGACGTGACGGTCTTCATGCCTATCGACGTGAAGTATTACTGTCAGCAGGACGACATGATGATTGTAAAGACCCATAAAGACTTCAAATACAAGGAGGACGTGGAGGAAGTGTCAAACACAGTGGGCGGCCAGAAAATCACACTCACCATCAGATACAGGGAGAATGGCATCGAGGTATCTACCGTAGGCATCAACAGCACCGCCCTGAAAGCCATACGCAACTACTACAAGGACGGCATAACCTTCGAAATCAAGAACTATTTTAGGATTGACGAGGAAAACAGCCTGACACGTGAGCAAATCAAGGAAAGCCTTGACAACTCATACATCACGTTCAACCGCGAGCCGAAGGCTTATGTAAACGCCTTCGGAAAATTCAAGGGAGACGTTGACAAGTGGGCGTGCGTGGTGAAGCCTCAGAACATGGGCACATATAACGACCCGGAGGTTTTGGACTATGCCTCAAAGCTGATGGTTTATGTAAGGAAATAAAAATCAAACCATAACAACAAGAATCGGGAGCGTATCAACGGCCGGCGGGCTTGGGGTACGCTCTCTTTTTGTTGCCGTTTCCGGCCCTGCATACGGCATATCCCCAGAGAACATCTGTACTCCGCGCCGGGCATGATGTTGACGCCTGAAACAAAAGGGTGCCGATTGCATCGCAATCAGGTGCTGATCACAGTGCAATCAGGTGCTGATTATGTCGTAATCAGGTGCTGATTGCAGCGGGGCTTTACAGTCCGCCTTTTTCTTCACGCATATTCAGCCTCTCTTGCATCACCTCTTCACCGGTTTGCACGCCCGTGTCCGTGTGGATGGCAGCGGCGGGAAAAAAGACAGGGCGTGCAGACTTCACAGTCGGCACGCCCTTGAAAAGTAAAATATTACAATACAATTTATGTGTTTTCGTCTGGCTGTTACAGCGGCATATTGCCGTGCTTCTTCGGCGGATTGCTCTGGTTCTTGTTCCGGCACATCTCCAATGCCTGTATCAGGCGTATGCGTGTGTCGCACGGAGAGATGATTTCGTCAATGTAACCCAGTTGCGCCGCCGGCATAGGATTGGCGAATTTCTCGCGGTATTCCTTTGTGCGCTCTGCACGCTCTTCCGGTGTCGCCTTGCGGTAAAGTATGTTGCAGGCTCCCTCCGCACCCATTACCGCGATTTCGGCGGTAGGGTATGCAAGGTTGATGTCTGCCCCGATGCACTTTGAGTTCATCACGATGTATGCGCCGCCGTAAGCCTTTCGCGTGATGAGCGTAACCTTCGGCACGGTAGCCTCGGCAAAGGCATATACGATTTTCGCGCCGTGGCGTATGATGCCGTTGTGCTCTTGCTGCACTCCCGGCAGGAAGCCCGGCACGTCTTCTACGGCAATCAGCGGGATGTTGAAGCAGTCGCAGAAGCGTATGAAGCGTGCGGCCTTGTCGGAACCGTCGATGTCCAGCGAGCCGGCAAGGTAGTTTGGCTGGTTTGCAACGAAGCCGACGGTGCGGCCGGCCATTCGTCCGAAGCCGATGACTATGTTCTTCGCGAAATCCGGCTGCACCTCAAAGAAATACTGCTGGTCGCATATCGGCTCGATAATGTCGTGGATGTCGTATGGCATATTGGGGTCAACGGGCACCACTTCGTCAAGTTCATGGCACACGCGGTTGACCTCATCCGTTATCGGGTGTATGGGGGCGTCCTCCATGTTGTTTGAAGGTATGAAGCCGATAAGTTCCCTTATGGTCATGAGCGTCTCCTCATCGTTGTCGCAGATGAAGTGGCTGACACCGCTTACGCTGTTGTGTGTCACTGCTCCGCCTAACGTTTCCTTATCCACGTCCTCGTTGGTCACGGCCTTTACCACGTTAGGGCCGGTGACAAACATTTGGCTTTGCTCCTTGACCATGAGTATAAAGTCCGTCAAGGCGGGCGAGTAACATGAGCCGCCGGCGCAGGGTCCCATGATGGCGGAGATTTGCGGAATTACTCCGGAGGCCATGACGTTGCGGCGGAAAATGTGCGCAAAGCCGGTGAGTGACTCAACTCCCTCCTGTATTCTCGCGCCGCCGGAGTCGTTGAGGCCTATTATCGGCGCGCCGTTTTTCAGTGCCATGTCCTGCACTTTGGCTATCTTCTGTGCGTTGGCGGCACTCAGCGAGCCTCCCAGTACGCTGAAGTCAAAGGCATAGACGAACACGATCCTGCCGTCAATCTTGCCGTAACCGGAGATGACGCCGTCGCCTTCTATGCGCTTCTTGTCCATTCCGAAGTCCGTGCAGCGGTGCATTACGTGCTTGTCCAGCTCCACAAACGTCCCTTTGTCGAGTAAGGTGTCTATTCTTTCTCTTGCTGTCAGTTTCATAATCGTGTCGTTTTTCTTAGTTCTCTGAGGCCATTTCCAGTTTCATCACAAGGTCGTTTGCCTTCATGGTGTCGCCGTCTTGTATCAGAACCTCCTTTATCTTGCAGTCGGATGCGACCTTGTAGTTGGACTGCATCTTCATCGCCTCCATGGTGAAGAGCGTGTCTCCGGCCTTTACCTTGTCTCCTGCCTTCACGTAAACCTTCACTATCTTGCATGGCATCGGCACCGTTATGGTGTCCGCCTGCACGGCGTTGCCCTTCTTCTTGCGCATTCTCATGTACTTGGCTTGCGAGTCAAGCATGTCTATCTGGTATGTGGAGTAGTTGACGTTGGCCGTATAATGCTTCCCTCCCTCGCCCTTTGTAAGCTCGGCTTTGTAGGAGTTGCCGCCGTAGATGATGGAGTATATCCCGTTTTGCAGCATCGCCACATCCACGTTATAGACCTCTCCGTCGATGTCAATGCTCACGTTGTTGCCGTCTTTTGACAGCAAAGTGACCTGTTGTATCTTGTTTCCTATCTGTATTTCCATTGTCTTTCCTGTCTTGAATGCTACACTCTCAGTACGCCTTTCTGCAATCCGAAGGACCTCCAGCGGTTGATTGCGGAGCTGTTGTAGGCCGCAGTGTCAGGCTGGTTCTCCTCGATGTTCATGAGATAGTCTATATATGCCGCTATGACTGCCATCTGTTCGGAGTCGTTCTTGAAGCCGGAACGCGGGCGCATCCATTCCTCGTTGCGCTCGATGAAGTACGTATTGTAGTCTCCGTTCTTGAAATCAGGCACGTCCATGATGCGTCTCAGATAGCGGATGTTGGTCGTAAGGCCGGTGATTTTATATTCATACAGTACCCGGCGCATACGTTCTATGGCGTATTCGCGTGTCGTTGCCCAGACTATCAGCTTGCCTATCATCGGGTCATAGTGCACGGGAATCTCGTAACCTTCATACACGTACGAGTCGATGCGCGTGCCAATGCCGTGCGGTTCGGTCAACTGCGTTATCACACCGGGTGACGGCATGAAGTTGTGTTCGGCGTCTTCCGCGCATATACGGCACTCTATCGCGTGCCCGTGCTGCCTCAGTTCCTCCTGCTTGAAGCGCAAAGGATGTCCTGCGGCGATGCGAATCTGCTCCTTGACAAGGTCAACTCCCACCACTTCCTCGGTTATCGGGTGCTCCACTTGCAGTCGCGTGTTCATTTCAAGGAAGTAGAAATGGTGGTATTTGTCAACAAGAAACTCTATCGTTCCTGCCCCGACATAGCCCACGGCCTTTGCCGCCGCTACGGCTTTTGCGCCCATTTCCATACGGAGGTTATAGTCAATGAACGGTGACGGGGACTCTTCCACCACCTTCTGGTGCCTTCGTTGCACGGAACATTCGCGGTCAAAGAGGTGTACCACGTTGCCATGCTTGTCGCCAAGAACTTGAAATTCTATGTGATGCGGCTCTTCCACGAACTTCTCTATATAGACAGTGTCGTCGCCGAAGCCTGCCATAGCCTCGTTCTTTGCAGCGTTATACATCTCCGCCACTTCCTCTTCGCTGTTTATCAGGCGCATACCCTTGCCGCCACCGCCCATCGACGCTTTCAGCATCACGGGGAAACCGATTTCCTTTGCCACCTTCACTGCCTCTTCGACAGATGCCAACGGCTCTTCTGTACCGGGCACAACGGGCACTCCTGCCTCCTTCATCTTGCGGCGGGCACTTATCTTATCGCCCATCTCCTCCATCGTTTCGGGGCGTGGTCCGATAAAGATGAAGCCCTCTTCCTCGCATCTTCGCGCGAACTCCGCATTCTCTGAGAGGAATCCGTAGCCCGGGTGGATGGCGTCAACGTTGTGTTTGCGTGCGGCGGCGATGATGTGGTCGATGTTCAGGTAGCTGTCGCTGCCGGCAGCACCGCCTATACATTCCGCCTCATTGGCAAATAGCACATGGCGTGACATACGGTCGGCCGTGCTGTAAACGGCTACGGAGTGTATGCCCATTTCATAGCAGCTACGCATTACGCGTATTGCTATCTCGCCACGATTAGCAACCAAGATTTTTCTAATCATGTATGTATGTGTTTTGTTTTCCGGAGTGCCCATAGTCCCGCAGGCGTTCCTTTATATCTTGCAGATGGCAGGTCTTCTGACTTAATCCTAAGGAAAGCATGTCTTCCCACCCCTTTGGGGCAAGAGCAAAAAGTCTCTTGCGCAGGGACAGTGACAATGTTTGCTTACCTCAAAATGGACTCACAGCATCGGGTAATGTCGCAGAATCACACTGCGTTCCCGTCTTAGCTCGTGTGCCGCATACTGTTGCGGCGTTGAGAACCAAATGCAAATTGCGGTGCAAAGTTACAAAATAAAATGCGAAAAACAATGTTTTCCCTCTTTTTTTTGCTTTGCGGTGCAATAAAATAATGTGCACACAATAAAACAAACTGTATGTTGTTATACTGAAACAGAATAAGTTAATACATCTTTTTGATATGATTTTTACTGTGAAAACAAAATTGGCCGGCGTGGCATTAGCTGTGTTGTCCGCCTCTTTCTCCGCCTTTTCCGTATGTGCACAGAGCCTTGACGCGCTGTGGAAAAGCCCTACCGTTGATTACAGAATGAAGACTTGGTGGTTCTTCGGGTATGAACGGACGACGGACGAGGGCATAAAGGCCGATGTGAAAGCGTTGAAAGATGCCGGATTCGGCGGCGTTGTGTATTATGACCAGAACCATGCCCGTAACCCGGAAGCCAATGGTGCGGAAGCCGGTTTCTCTCCGGAGTGGTGGCGTCACGTCAAACTTGCGGCGAGAGAAGCGGGGAATGCCGGCCTGACTTTTGAACTGAACATATCCAATGGCTATGTTGCCGGAGGACGGTGGATTACACCCCGATATGCCATGCAGCGCGTGTCGTCTGCCGAATGTGTGGTGATGTCTGATGGAACTGCGCCTGTACGTATCGCCGTTCCTGACATAAAGGGCAGGGATGGCTATGTGGATGACATCGCGTTTATGGCCGTGCGATGCCGGGAAGACGGCATGATGCGCCATATTACGGCCTCTTACAAGGCGTCGGGAAAAGGTAGGAACGGCGCAATGCAGCGCCCCTTGCATGACGGCGAGACCGGTTTCCAAGGCTATGGCTTTGTTGAAAGACCGGATCTGGGCGTGTTGCAGGCAAGTGATGACAGCGTGCAGTGGCGTGACATAGTGACACTGAAACCGATGTACGCATCCCTTGGCGGGTATTCCGTGCGCACAAACGCTTTCAAAGCGGACGCGGGAAAGTACTGGAGAGTGAAGTATTCCGGTACGGACACCTTGAAATCGTGGTCTGTCGGAGGTGCGGCCAAGATGGACAGGTGGGAGGAACTCTCCGCGCTTCACTCCGATTTCAGGGAGGGGGACGCCACGCCGGACTATGAAAAACGGGAGGTTGTCGCACTGGACGACATCGTTGACGTGACCGGTTACGTGAATAACGGCACGTTACAGTGCACTCTGCCTGAGGGCAAGTGGCGCATAATGCGCTTTGCAGCGGTTCTGACCGGCGGCAAGTCCAAGCACGGGCGCACCAATTTGTTGGGCTATGAGTGTGACAAACTGTCAAAAGCGGCGGCGCAACTGCATTGGGACAGCTATATGCAGGTTATCCTTGACAGTCTTAGGGCGGACGGTATAAATAATGTGGCGGGCGTGACCATGGACTCGCACGAGAGCGGTTCGCAGAACTGGACACCGCTGATGTTTTCTGAATTTAAGGCCCGCAGAGGCTATGACGTGAGGCCTTACCTGCCTGTCTTGGCCGGTTATATAGTTGAATCGAAGGAAAAGACGGAGCAGGTGCTGTATGATTACCGCATGACCGTCAGCGATTGCGTGGCGGACAATTACTACGGCACATTCCAAAGACGTGCCGCCGAAAACGGGATAAGGTTCACGGCGCAGGCCATAGGCAACGCACTCTGCATAGTAGGTGACGCTGTGGCTGTCAAGAAAGCGGTTGACAGGCCGCAGGGGGAGTTCTGGGCTTATCAGAAAGACGGTGCGTTCGACATAAAGGACTGTTCTTCCGCCGCGCATCTCTACGGCAAGCCGGTGGCGTCGGCAGAGGCCATGACCGATGTGGAGTATAAGGATAACCCGGCGGACTTGAAGCGTGTGGCTGACATAGCCTTTGCGTTCGGAGCGCAGGAGATGGTTATCTGCGCCACGCCGCACATCCCGGAGCAGCATCCCACGGCTCCATACGTGGCCGGGCGTGAGTATGCGGTGAACCGTTCCAATCCCAAGTGGGAGATGATGAAGCCTGTGTGGGAGGCTGCGGCGCGCAGTATGGTGATGCTAAGGCAGGGAGAGGCCGCTCCGGACGTGCTGATATATTGGGGCGATGATGTCCCGGTGAAAACGCTTGCGCACCGCCTGCCTGCGGGCATTGGCGGCTTGGACTGGGACGTATGCACCGGTGACGCGCTGCAAACACGTACCGATTATATACGCAACACCTACAAGGCCGTGATAGTTGCCGACGGGGCGTTTGTTTCCAAGGCATCGGCCAAGGCGCTTGAAGAACTCTCTGCGGCCGGAATCCCCATATTACGTACAGGAGAAACGGTGCGGAGGGAAGTCACGCTGACCTCGGATGACGTTGTGCATACGCATCGGAAGTTCGTGTATAAAGGCCGGAAGATGGATATGTTCTTCCTTGCCAACAAGGAGGAAAACCCCGTAGAGTGCGCCGTAAGGTTTGCGGAAGCGCCGAGGAAAGTGACGGCTTGGAGTACGGCCACAGGCAGGAAGGAAACCTTGAAAGCCGCTTCCGACGGCTCTTTCGTGATGAAATTTACCGGAAACGAGTCGGTGTTCGTGACGTTCTGACCTTGCGAAACCTTGGCTTTTCCTATCTTTTTGTTTTTTTGGGGGGGCCTTTGTTATTTCACTGCTCAAACTTGAAATATTCCCCGTTTTTCATCAGGTCTTCAAGAATGTGCATACGTTCTGTATATTTATATCCCCTATGTTCAAGATAAGTGGCTATGCGGGCATATTCTATGTATATGTTGGTCATGAAAATGCCGGGGTCATCAGTTCCTATCACTATTGGAGGAATCAGCAGGTTTGTTTCCTCTGTATCTTTGCCAATCCATTTTTCCAAATGATGCTCGTCGCATCCCTGATAGAAACTGATGGCGGTGTTGCTGGTCAGCAGTACTTCCACGGCAATGTCTCTTTTGGCAATTTTATGGAGCACCAATCTTTGCAAGTGGTATAGGTTTTCGGCAGAGAACAGGCCGTTTGCTATCTCTACATCGCAGAGCTTTTCGTATTCTTCTTTTACTGTATTATCAAAATGGTATTTTTTATATAATTGGGTTGCCGTCTCATTATTTGTAAACATTTTCTTCACTTGTTCTATCTCAATAAAGTCAAGTCTATTTATATGGGTATATCCACGAAGAATGTCACCATCATACTTCCTGAACTTCCAAGCGTCTGTCATTTCTTTGATGCTGTTGAACGTTCCATAGATTTCCTTGTGCAGGTCTTTAATGATGTTATGCAATTTGGGCAGCAACAATGTCAAATCTGTATATGGATTTTCTTTTTCTGTTATCAATGCGTATGCGACAATCAAATCGTCAAGCCATTCCCCCTTCCTCATTTTTATAATATTATTCATACGGCTTATCCAAATGGAAGGGTCAATGCCGGCGGCTGTGCCATGGCCGATGCGGTCACCTTGTTCCATATCCAGGAAATCTACAGCCTCCACCATCATGCGGAGTCCACTAAGCAAATGTATAAAGTCCTCACCGGCATGATAGCTGATTTTAAGGTCTTTCTTTCTTGCCCTCCATTTTTTGCGAAGCCAATAGAAAGTTGGCGCAAATACTTCCGGCCCGGCATCCATTTCATTCGCTGCCGCATCGATGCCCACAACCTCGCATCCTTTGATGTTTTTATATGAAACATAGAGTTGCATTAGATATAGGGCACGGCCTTTTCTCATTATTTCATGACGGAGGCTGCGATGCCTTATCTGATTATCAGTCCGTCTATTGTCAGCCAGCTTGATAAAGTGGGCCACTAATTGCATCTTAGGTGCAAAAGCTTGTGGCATCTGCTGTTTTAACTGTTGTATGTAGCTTTTATATCCATTCTTTATTCCTTGTACAAAGGCAAAATTATCATAGTAGGTAGCCCGTGGTGCAAAACGTCCTTCAATGTGTTTCAGAAAAAGGAAATCGTTATCATAGCTCAACTGTTTCAGTCTGCTCTCGATGTTTTTCTCCTCATGTCGCCATCGAAATCCGTTTTCTGTTATCATTTGGAATTGGCGGAAGCCCTTTTGCCATTCTTGTTGTACCATCATTTGATGCATATTCCCTAAAATCAATATCAGATGATGGAAGTCTTTGACGGTATTGTCGTTCAATTCTCCTTTGTTCATCAACTTTAATGTTTTTAGATAGAAGTAAGCTCCGATGGCTAATCGTGGATAGGTATGTTGCCCGTTGTATGGATGCCAATATTCGTATGGAAAGGAGAAGGGGGCATTATTTGCTGGATGCTTTTGTATGGTATGGGTGATGGAGTTCAATAGCTTCTTGCCTGTCCTGATTCTTTTCACGAATTCATTTAGTGGTACGGTGGTCAACTGTTCCCTTTGCATTTTTACAAAATACTTATGCCATACGGTTTTGAAAGAGAAAATCCATTTTTCCACGTTTCCCATTTGGCACCACCAGATGTAGTCTGTTTCTGCTGTACCGTTTATATGTATATGCAGGTCTATCAGTCCATGCTCATTACTTACCATCTTTTCAAGGTTATTGTTGTAGGGACGCTTGATTGCGGTTGTGGAGAAATTGCTTTCCAATACATTATGGAGGAATAGCCTTTCATTTTTTTCGAACTCTATATCATCCAAGAAAAAAGCGGCTTCTATCAACAATGGTGGAAAGACTCTCACCACTTCCATCCATTCGTCAAGCATTTCTTTCTTGACATACAGGTTCCCCTTTAAGTAAATCAAGTAGCGTTTAGACAAGAATGTGAGTGATTTGACTATCAGTTGCGACAAATGGCATTGGTTGTTGTATCCTATTTCACGTTTCTCCTCTTCAAAGAAACCTTCAAAGCAATAGTCGGGTTTATATACATCCTTACTTTTGCCAAGCATATAGAGCCGACGGACTATTTCTGTGACAGGTGTCTGCTCATTGTGTTCGTAGGCAACTAATGTCCATTTGTCACAAAGAAGATAGGCACTAAAAGGGAGTTTCATGATTCTTGATTTTCAGAAGTGTGAGTCAATTCTTCCATGACATTAGTGATGTTATTATTGCTAATATAATCATGGATAGTAGAAGAGATTTCATTCTCTTTCTCGTCCTTTGGCATCTCTTGGTTTAACCTCTTCAGTTCACTGCGAAGACTTTTATTCTGCTCCTCCAACTTATCTTTATTTTCGCGAAGTGTACGTAACTGGTCATATAGTTCATACTCGTCATGATATTTGTATTCGATAAGTTTCAGTCTTTCTTCTTCTAATTTTTTTAACTCATCATTGGCTTTTATCTTTCTTTCAATGGAATTCTTATTGTTTTCTATTTCCATTTCTCTGAGTGTGATGGTTCTCTCTATATCGTTTAGACTATTGATGTAACTTAGCTTTTTTATTATTTTGTTTATGTTGTTATTTAAAATTTTAATTTCTCTTTTATTTCGCTTTAATATTTGTTCTATTGTTCTTTTTTGTTGATATAAAGTATAGTCTTTCAATTTAACAGATGCATTATCTTCGCCATTATCCATCAAATATAAAATGTAAGGGTCTGCAAAACATTGCAAAAGAGGACATTTTATAATCCATGCGGAAAAACAGCCATTATGAGACTTTTTGTTGTCATTCTTTAAGAATGCTTTATAGTTTGAAATAAAAATTTCTCCAATATACCCTTTGTTATCAAGGGTTATGTCTTCCAACTCGCCTCTTACAATGGCATCTTCTATAATGCATGCATTCCATAGGCAGAGGACAGACTTGTTCATATAGTTGCCAATCTCTGCATTTTCGACCTTTCCATCAGGAGATATTTCATTCAGGTTATTATAAAATCTTATAAAGATTCTATCCAAACAATAAGGGGTTATCTTGCTGACATCATTATAGCTTGTTATCCAATCGTATATAGATATTGCCATATTGTGGTTGCTGAAATGAGTCTTGTCGCGTTTTGGTTGTTCAATGGTATCATTGTATTGTGATCCCGTTCTTCTTTTTACATCCACAGGCTCCACGAAAGTATGTATTTGTGAAAGATATTGAAGTCTGGTTTGAATGGCATTTATTCTATTTTTTTTCAATGAATCCTGTTTAATATCTTTGTCTATTTCTTCGTAGATTCTGAGTATTTCCGTGATAGAAACCAAAATTCGATAGATGGAGAACATTTTTGTTTCTTGTTTGTTCTGTACTACCGTTGTCAATTGGCATAATTGTATTAATTGCCCTTTTATGCCTGACAAGGTGCATATATTCTTCTCAAAGATGCCTACACCAGCCATAGTGTTTACAGGAGCATATTCTGATTCGGGATTCAATTTGGCATTGGTGTATGCCAATACATTTCCCAAAATTTTGTTGATGCCGGAGTCGTGATAGATATGGGCAAAATTATTTAGTTTTTTGCCATCTTCGCCTAATACCAACAACACTTGGCGGATGAAAGATACTCTAATCCAAAAGTCAAAGGCAATCGATGGATTACTGCGCATCTGCCTCGTGCAAGATACTGCTATTGCCAACAAAGCATTGCTTTGACTGTCACTCTCTAAATTTGGCAACAAGTGGCTTCCCGTAAATACAATCTTGTTGTCTATCAAGAATTTCATAATCCACGCTGGATAAATAGAGGTTCTTGCCATTAGGTGCTTGTTGTCGGCGGAGAAGAGGTTGATATATACCTCAAATACTTTCAAAATTCTGTATGCCAATTCCACTTTTGCACTTTCTGTGTCCCTGCTTTTCTTGGGTGTATTTATAAGGAAATCGTCATATATGGATAACAGACGGAATTGGTTTCTGAAAGGTTGTCTCAATAAATGGTTGACAAAAATATCTGTATCGACTTGGTTTTGGAAAGTCAAATCCAAACGGTCAAATATTTCCTGATACACTTCCTTGATATCTTTTGCCTCACCATCCGTTTCTGAGAATTTAATGGATATTGAATATTTCGTGGTAGAGTTTTTTCCCCCTGGCGTTTGTTCGTTCAAAATTCTGTTGAGACAGTATTTCTCATATACATTGTCCAAGAAGATGCGATGCTCAGGTTTTATCATCTTTTGTAGATACTGCGTCTCCAAGCGATTGACCATTTTTCTATATGCTGCCCGTTTACTTTCTTCTGATGGCGAGCAAGAATATTCTTTTTCCAAGAAGTCACGCTTAAAGAACTTCCAGTAGTTCTGTCTTACGGTCATGCCATAGAGATTGGCATCACCTGTCATCATCACAATGATTTGTGGTGAGGTGAAATAAAGGCGGATAGTTTCTAAAATCTCAAATGTCTTCTCTATGTTTACATCGCAGTCATCAAGGATAAAGAGTAGTGCTTTTTTGTTTAATATCTTTAATGCCTCGTTGATATATTCGTGGAAGCGGAGCTCCAAGTCCTTTGATTTCATTGCAATGTTCATGAAACTGTCTGCCACGTAGTCAGTGTCCGTCCAATCCGCATACATACTAAGTTTGCCCACACCGTCAATAATCGGTAGAGCCTCATATAGGGCGGTAGTGGCTTCGTCAAACATCTTGCGCTGCCTCTCATTCTTGTTTTCTATCAACTCCTGAAACTTGCTATGAATGGAAGATAGAAATCTTATCATGTAGTTTTCTTTTTTCTGGATTTGGTTAGGTTCAATCACATTGATTTTGTATAAATCACAATGTATTGATATTCAGTTATATTACAGAAGTAAAGAATTGTAGCGCAACAAATTCGCAACAAAAAAAATAGGAAAATATAAACTGCGATGTGACAACGAGATTAATGACTTGAAAACTTTATAGCAATTAAAATGGTTGGATCTAATTATGTTATAGACAACTGCAGACCTACAATTACAGTGTTGAGAACCGACCAAAGGGAATGAATATGTGATATAAAGAGAGGATGTGCAAATGAAAACACATCCTCCTTTTAGTTCCCCTATGCCTGCGCTCTCCTATACTCCAAAGGCGTACATCCCACGTTTTTCTTGAATACCCGGCTGAAATGCTGGGAATACTGGAATCCGAGTTCATCAGCAATCTGGCTGACAGTCAAATTTGTGTTTACAACCCATTCTTTGGAAACATTGATTATCTTGTTCTGGATGTACTCTTGGGCGGTCATCCCTGTTTCTTTCTTTATAAGGTCTCCGAAGTAATTGGGTGAAAGGCATACTTTGTCGGCAAAGTACCGTACCTGCGGCAAACCGCTTTTGCGCAAACCGGCATTTTTGAAATACTCGTCCAGCAATCGCTCGAATTTCACGAGCACATCGTGGTTTACCTCGGAGCGTGTGATGAACTGACGGTCATAAAAACGCATACAATAGTCAAGGAACAGTTCGATATTTGTGGCAATCAGACGTTTGCTGTGCTGGTCTATCGAATGTTCCATCTCATAACCGATTTTGTCAATACAGTCCACAAGGATTTTACGTTCCCTTTCCGATACATGCAGTGCCTCGTTCACATCGTATGAGAAAAACGAATACCGGTCGATTTCCCTGCCAAGCGGCGTTCCGCGAAGCAAATCCGGGTGGAACAGCACGCCCAGTCCTGACGGTTTCATTCCACGCTCCATATCTACATTGGCTATTTGTCCCGGTGCGAAAGCGACAATGCTTCCTTCCTGATAATCGTAGTTCTGACGTCCGTAACGAATCGTCCCGCATTTCGCATCTTTCAGGTAGATGCAATAGACTCCGTAATTGAACCGGAAATGGTCCGGCCATATCGGGGCTTTCGACAAATCGACAACGGTGACCAACGGGTGCAAGGTTTCCAACCCGAACAGCTTATTATATTGGTCGATTGTGCCGACCTTTATTACCTCTTTCATAAAAGCATTTCAATTTTTTGTGCAAAGGTAGCTGTTTTAGATGAGAATCGTGTATGGCAGAGTGTGAAATCCGTAATGCAGTTACAAATATCCGTAAGATTCGTACAAAATTCATGTATGGCATACACGCTTGGTTGTAAGAGATTTATGTATGACGATAACATTCCGTAATATAATCACTCTTGTCCGTAATGCAGATACAGCCATTACCAATAAAGTCCCTTACCTTTGCACCAGAAAAATAAGTATCAACATTAAAAAGGTTTACGAAAATGAAAAAGTTAATCCTGACATTGGTCGTTGCACTTACAGCAATCACCATCAACGCGAAAACGCTGATAGTTTACTACAGCTTTACAAACAATGTCCACACCATCGCGACCGATTTGCAGGCGCAGACGGGAGCGGATATGGTCAGAATAGAACCCTCGGAAGAAGGGCTGGACTATGCCGCCAACAATTATGCCATCGGCAGCGCGCTCATATCAGCCATACGCAATAATCCCGATGATGCGGCATCCTATCCCGGAATCAAGCCGGTGGATGTGAATCTTGACGAGTATGACATGGTGATTGTCGCCGCTCCCCTGTGGTGGAGCAATATGGCAGCACCCATGCAGACATTCCTTTTCCACAACGGCGCAAAGATGGCAGGGAAGAAAATAGGTCTCATCGTTTCGAGCGCCAGCAGCGGAATAAGCGGAGTGGAAGCCGACGCTCACCGTCTGATACCTGACGGCAACTTCGTTACGCCGAGCCTTTGGATTCGTTCCGCTCAAACATCCAACAGTCATTCTTTAATTGCCAACTGGTTGGAGCAGATTGACTACAATACGCTTGCAAGTGCCGTAGAATCTGTTGTGAGTGACAAAGACATGAATATCAATGTCGCATCCGGCACGATTTATATAGATGGTGAGTTTGATAGAGTTGCGCTCTACAATCTCTCAGGCGGCAAAGTGCTGGAGTCATCCCATAACGGAATCGAGACCTCCACTCTTACGTCAGGCATCTATCTGGCGCAGATAAATTCAGGGAAGCAAACCGTGACAAAGAAAATAATGATAAACCGCTAAAAGAAATATACAATGAAAAAAGCATTTGGTTTATTGATGGTATGCCTGCTCTCATTCAATATGGCATGGGCGCAGGAAGAACGGATTCCGGCAAAAGGTTTTGCGGTGGACTCCAAAGAAGGACATTTTCATCCTTACGACTTTACCCGCCATGCGGTCGGCGACAACGACATATTGATTGAAATCCTGTATGCCGGTATTTGCCACAGCGATTTGAGTTCCGTCTGGTCGGAACACGGCAAATCCAACTATCCGATGGTTCCGGGACATGAAATCGTCGGACGTGTAATCGCGACGGGGAAAAACGTGTCGAAATTCAAAACAGGCGACTATGCCGGAGTCGGTTGCATGGTCAATTCCTGCGGGGAATGTGCGGACTGCAAAGCCGACACGGAGCAGTCCTGCCAGAAAGGTCCGGTATTCACTTACGGTTTTCATGACCCTTACCACGACAATGAAATCACGATGGGAGGATATTCCAATAACATCGTCGTTTCGGAGGACTTTGCCCTTACCGTGCCTGCCGGTGCCGACATCAAACGGGTGGCTCCTCTTTTGTGCGCCGGCGTTACGACATGGTCTCCGTTGCACTACAGCAACGTGAAGAAAGGCGACAAGGTCGGCGTCGCCGGGTTTGGCGGTCTGGGGCACATGGCGGTGCAATATGCAGTCCGTCTGGGTGCGGAAGTCACGGTGTTCGACATTACGGAAGAGAAACGGGATGATGCCGCCCGTCTTGGAGCCGTCCGTTATGTGAACGTGAACAATCCGGAGGACCTGAAAGGCCTTGACAACTCCTTCGATTTCATTATCAGCACCATCCCGCTTCCTTATGAACCGTTCATGTATGTCAAGATGCTGAAAAAGGGCGGCGACCTGGCCATCGTGGGACTGCCTGAAAATTCCACACTTGATATTACCGCCATGGCGTTCCAAGCCCCGAACCGCAGGGTTTACGCTTCGTTCATCGGGGGAATCAAGGAGACTCAGGAGATGCTGGACTTCTCTATCGCTAACAATATCTACCCGGAGGTCGAGGTCATAAAGGCCGATGCCGCCGAGATAGAAAACGCCTACAAGAGCGTACTGGACGGGAAAGTGAAGTTCCGCTATGTAATTGATATGAGTACAATGGACAAAAAATAAAGACGCAATATGAAAATTTCAAAACTATTGGCTACCGCAGCAGTTGTCATACTGGCTGCCGGCTGTAACAACAATAAGAATATGGAAACAGAAGTACCGGAAATCAGCGCATTCCCCACAGGGAAACCGAATGTCGCATACGAACAATATTTCAGCGGCCGCTCATGGCTGGCTCCGCTGACCTCCATGAAGGAACTGAATGTACCTGTATCGAACGTGACGTTCGAGCCGGGATGCCGCAACAACTGGCACAGCCATACAGGAGGGCAGCTCCTTGTCTGTGTCGGTGGCGAGGGCTACTATCAGGAAAAAGGCAAACCGGCGCGTCGGCTTAAGGCTGGGGATGTGGTCGAAATAGCACCTGACGTGGTGCATTGGCACGGGGCAGCTCCTGACAGCTGGTTCTCCCATCTGGCTGTCGAATGCAATCCGCAGACCAACAAGAACACATGGCTCAGCCCTGTAACTGACGAGGAGTATGCGGAAGCGGTGAAATAACGCCCGGGCAGAAGATACCGTAATGCGGTTACTATCATCCGTAATACAGATACAGCCATTATCAATAGAACCCATTACCTTTGCAACAGATTAAGAAACAGCATAATACTTAAAGAAAAATGAAAAAGAATATCGGATCTGTATTAGCCCTTTACCCCACGCCGGCAGTCGTTGTGGGGACTATGATAGAGGACAAGCCCACGTGGTTACTGGCAGGACATGTGGGAATCATCGGCCACGACCGCATTTTGGTCAGCCTGCACAAAGCGCACCACACAAACCAAGGCGTGAGGATGACCGGGCACCTGTCCGTAAACATCGTGGACGAAGCCCTGCTTCCCCGTGCGGACTATGTAGGCATTACAAGCGGTGCGAAAGTGGACAAGTCGCAGGTTTTCGCATGGCATCCCGGAGAAGCCGGCACACCCGTAATCGAGGACAGCCCGCTGGTCATGGAATGCGAAGCCGTGGAGAACTACGAAACGGAGACCTTCGACAACTTCATCTGCAAAATCGCTAACACCTACATTGAGGAAGATATGCTCAACGGAGACGGCAAAGTGGACTACAACAAGCTGAAGCCCGTACTCTTCGAGATGCCCACCTATTCCTACCTGCGTACCGGCGAGATGATAGGCAAATGCACTACGCTCGGCAAGAAATTCCGGGAGGAGAACCTGTAACACGAATCGTATAACCTGATTAAAACAGAAAATATCATGCCTTCAATAACAATGGAATTGGTCAAGATGAGCAAGGAGAAGAAAGCTCAGTTGGTCAAGGAAGTAACCGAATCTACAGCCCGCATCACCGGGCTGCCCGAACAGGTAATCTTCGTTTTCATCAAGGAGAACGAGCCTGAGAACGTGGGTGTAGGAGGTGTCCTCCTGCCGGATATGAACAAATGACAAAGCAGAGAATATGGATACATTGAAAGTATTACTGGTAAACGGAAGCCCCCACAAGGACGGGTGTGTCCACACCGCCTTATTGGAAATCGCCGACACGCTGAAAAGCGAAGGGGTCGAATCCACCATATTCTGGGTGGGCAACCAGCCTGTAGCCGGATGTATCGGCTGTGGGGCGTGCGTGGGAAAGCGCAGCTGCTTCCGAAACGACAAAGTTAACGAGTTCGTGAAGATAATGGACGAATACGATGGCTTCGTGTTCGGCACTCCCGTCCACTATGCGGCGGCAAGCGGTGCGATGACCTCGTTCCTCGACCGGGTGTTTATGATTGACGAGTACAATGGCGACCACTTTGCGGGGAAACCTGCCGCAGCCGTAGCCACTTGCCGCCGCAGTGGTGCCACGGCTGCGCTCGACCAGATGAACAAGTACATGGCCGACTGCAACATGCCCATCGTACCGTCGCAATATTGGAACGTGGTACACGGGAATACACCGGACGAAATACGCCGTGATGTGGAGGGGCTGCAAACTATGCGCACCCTTGCAAGAAACATGGCGTGGCTGTTGAAGTGCATCGCGACGGGGCATGAAAACGGCATCGAGTTCCCGGCACACGAACAGCATACGATGACAAATTTCATCCGTTAAACAATCAAATTCAGAAATAACAATTAAAATCAATAAGGAGAAACAAAAATGAAAAATCAACCTTCAATAGCATTAGGCACATGGTCGTGGGGCGCAGGATTCGCCGGCGGCGATCAGGTATTCGGGAATAATCTCGGAGTGAACGAACTGAAGCCCGTATTCGACGCGGCAATGGCAGGAGGGCTGAACCTGTGGGATTCGGCCGTAGTTTATGGCATGGGTGCTTCGGAAAGCGTACTCGCCGCATTCACTAAAGAGTGCAACCGAGAGGACGTACTCATCTCCACGAAATTCACTCCCCAGATTGCCGGGGATTCCGCCAATCCCGTAGAGGATATGCTTAACAGCAGCCTCGAACGATTCGGCACGGACTATATCGACATCTATTGGATTCACAATCCTGCGGATGTGGAGAAATGGACCCCGTTCCTCGCCGGTCTCGTGAAAAGTGGCAAAGTAAAACGTGTGGGTGTCTCCAACCACAACCTTGCGCAGATCAAGCGTGCCGAAGAGATACTTTCCAAAGAGGGAGTGCATATCTCCGCTGTACAGAACCATTTCAGCCTCCTTTACCGTTCGTCGGAGAAAGCCGGCATCCTTGACTATTGCAAGGAAAACGGTATCGACTTTTGGGCATACATGGTACTGGAGCAGGGTGCGTTAAGCGGAAAATATGACACCGCACATCCGCTACCTGCCGGAAGCCAGCGTGGTGACACCTACAATCCGCTGTTGCCGCAAATCGAAAAGCTCGTTGCCGTGATGCGCACTGTCGGTGAAAAATACGGCATCACTCCGGCACAGGTCGCTTTGGCTTGGGCGATTGGCAAGGGAACGACACCAATCATCGGCGTTACGAAACCTGCACAGGTGCAGGATGCGCTGGAAGCCATAAAGGTGACGCTAACCGACGAGGAGATGAACACGCTGGAAGAGGCCGCTGAAAGAACTGATGTTGATACCCGCGGTTCGTGGGAGAATCCTATGGTGTAATCACTAAAATCAAATGACATGAGTAGTCCGAAAATATTGGTCGCCTATTTCTCTTGCAGCGGTACGACAAGGGAGGCTGCCCGTGAACTGGCGGCCGTGGCCAACGCCGATTTGCATGAAATAGTACCGGAGCAACCTTACACGGATGCCGACTTGAACTGGAATGACCGGCAGAGCCGCAGTTCCGTGGAGATGCGTGATGTGACATCCCGTCCTGCCATTGCAGGGCGGGTGTCCGATATGGTGAGGTACGATGTGGTGTTCATCGGTTTTCCCGTATGGTGGTACATTGCGCCGACCATCGTGAACACGTTCATTGAAAGCCACGACCTTACGGGCAAGAAGGTGGTGCCGTTTGCCACTTCGGGAGGCAGCGGCATTGCCAACTGCGAGAAAAACCTGCGCAAAGCCTATCCCGAAATAGACTGGTGTGCCGGGAAGCTGTTGAACAGGCCTTTGTCTGAAAAACAGTTCACGGAGTGGCTTGAAAATATAAACCGTGGAAAATAACTCTATATGGGAAGAAAATTGATTTTACTGATGGCTATGTCCGCACTCTTCATCAACCGTCCGGTACTCGGACAGACCATTGACGTGCATTGCCACAACATCCTGCCTGAATACATGGCAGTGCTGGAAAAACACGATGCCGTAATGGAGGAGACATTTCCGTTGCCGGCTTGGGATGTGGAATCGCATATCGCTTTCATGCAGAAAGCCGGAATAGAATGTTCGGTACTGACGATGCCCGCTCCGCAGCCATGGTTCGGTGATGCGGAGGAAAGCAGACGAGTTATCCGTGAATACAATGAGTACTGCGCCCGTTTGAAGAAAGAGTACCCGGGAAAATTCAAGTTCTGCGCTGCGTTGCCCCTGCCGGATGTTAATGCGGCCATAGAGGAAGCTGTCTATGCACTTGATACATTGGGAGCGGACGGAGTGAAACTGGCGACAAACAGTCGGGGCCAATATCTCGGTGACGAGGCACTTGACCCGTTGATGAAGGTGTTGAACGACAGGAATGCTGTCATTATCATCCATCCGCACAAACCCACCCCGGTCAATGACGGTATCATCACCACAGCTCCGCTTGCGGTCTATGAATATCCGGCCGAAACGACCCGTGCGGTCATCAATATGATTTCCCGCAATGTGTTGGCGCAGAATCCCAACATCAAAGTCGTTGTGCCGCACTGCGGTTCTTTCCTTCCTATGGCTATACCCCGAATGAAAGCCGTACATCCGGCGATGCTTGCCAAAGGGTTTATGGGGCAGATTGACTGGAAGGCCAACCTTTCGCGTCTGTATTATGACCTTGCCGGAGGGGCAAGTCCTGAAATCGTGAAGATGATGCTGACTATCACCACTCCGGAGCATATCCTCTACGGCTCGGATTATCCGTATATGCCGGACAATGTGTTGCAGGGAAATCTGAAACGGATGCGTGAACAATTTGTCGCCGACAAGGAGCTGGCACCATACGTGGAGCGGTTCTTCTCAGAGAATGCCCGTGAGTTGTTTAATAAATAAAAAAAACAAATATGAAAAATTTGAAGATAACGATATTCGCATTACTTGCTGTCTTTTTTTGTGTATGCTCTTGTAGTGACGATGTCAATGAACAGGTTTCTTACACACTTACCATTTCCTCTACAGAAGGCGGTACGGTAACCATGGAAAAGTCAACTTATATTCCGGAAGAAGAAGTGATCGTGACCGCTACGGCAGATGATGGTTTTTTATTTGTCGGATGGTATGAAGCCGAAGAAATGGTCTCTTCTGAAGCTATATACTTGTTCAGAATGCCTGCTCACGATGTAAGCCTACAGGCACAGTTTGAGGCCAATACGGTCAGTGTTGCTGAAGCTGTGGATTTAGGTCTGAGCGTAAAATGGACTGCTTGGAACATCGGAGCTGCAGCTCCTGAAGAATACGGCGGACTATATGGATGGGCAGACCCGACCGGAGAAAAACAAACTACGGATTTCAATGATTATCCCTCGGATACTCCTCTTGAAAATATCAGTGGTACAGAATACGATATAGCTCACGTTCAGTGGGGTGAAAATTGGAGGATGCCTACACAGGAAGAGGTGCAGGAATTGGTTGACAATTGTACTTGGGAATGGACGGAGTTGAATGGTATAAACGGACGCAGGGCAACAGGCCCCAACGGGAACTCGATATTTTTCCCGGCAGGAGCATCTCGTACAGGTGATAAAATATCCAATCAGATCGGACAGCGCGGATGTTATTGGACAGGAACATTATATCCTTCGGATTCTGATTTCGCTTATTATCTTTATTTCTATGAAAAAGATCAATTCGGCAACCGCAATACCCGTCGCTATATCGGTCATTCGGTCAGAGCTGTAACAGAATAAATTACTATCAATATGAGAAAATACTTATTGGCTATCATTGTTCTCTCCGTCTTCGGATTTGCTTCGGCAACAGCACAAACGGTAGAGAATGACATAAAAAAAGAGAATTCGATGGACAGAATAGAATTGTGCAAGGAAAACTTTAAGGTTTTGTTTGGCGGTGAGGCACTTAACGGAGGCGGGACAGACCCGGAAATCATGGACATCCTCCAGAAATATATTTTCGGCGAAGTGTTCCGCACGGGCGATTTGGATATCAAGACACGTGAAATGATTACCTGCGTATGCCTCGCCACCATGCAGCAACTGCCCCAACTGAAAGGGCATACGGGAGCCGCCCTCAATGTCGGGGTCACTCCTATAGAGTTGCGCGAGGCCGTTTACCAGTGCGCTCCCATCATCGGATTCCCCAAAGTCCTGAATGCGATGACTGCCGTCAACGAAGCCTTCACGGAGCGCGGAATCAAAGTGCCGCTGGAAACACAGGCAACCGTCACGGAAGAGAACCGCAACGAAAAGGGGCATGAAATCCAATATCCGCTTTACGGAGACCGGATGAAAGAGGCGTTGAAGGATGTGCCCGGCGGCATGGGCGAAAAGGTTGTGCGTTTTCTGACCGAAGTCCACTTCGGCGACTTCCAGACACGAAGCGGCCTTGACACGCAGACACGCGAGCTGCTGACCTATTGTGTCTTGACCGTTATCGGAGCGGAACCGCAACTCCACGCCCATCTCCGCGCCAACCTGAAGGCGGGCAACAGCAAGGAGAGGGTGACGGCAGCCGTCATCCAGTGTATGCCTTACATCGGCTTCCCGGCCGCACTGAAGGCATTGAACATCATCAAGGATTTCCAGCCGGAGGATTAGGAGTTATCCGACAACCGTCAAATAATACGATTAAAAAGAATGTTATGGAAACTATAAAACTGAACAACGGCATTGAAATGCCCATATTGGGTTATGGCGTTTTCCAGGTATCACCCGAAGAGTGCGAGCGTTGTGTACTGGATGCCATAAATACAGGTTACAGGCTGATAGATACGGCGCAGGCATATTATAATGAAGAAGGCGTTGGCAACGCTGTTGCCAAATGCGGCATACCGCGTGACCAACTCTTCCTTACCACCAAAGTATGGATTACGAACGCCGGCGAAGAAAAAGCTGCACACAGTATAGAGGATTCTCTCCGCAAATTGCGCACGGACTACATTGACCTTCTTCTCATCCATCAGCCTTTCAGCGATTATCCCGGAACATGGCGGGCGATGGAGAAAGCCGTAAAGAACGGCAAGGTTCGCGCCATCGGTCTCTCAAACTTTTATCCCGACAGGTTTGTCGATATGGCTGAATACGCGAATATCAAGCCTGCTGTCAACCAGTTGAAGACGAATGTGTTCAGTCAGCAATGGGAAGCGGAGGCCGAAATGGAGCCTTATGGTACCCGCATCATGGCTTGGGGACCGCTTGCACAAGGCAGTGAGGATTTGCAGAACAATCCCGTATTGACTGCGCTTGTTGGAAAATATGACAAGACAGTGCAGCAAATCGCATTGCGGTATCTGGTTCAACGCAATATCGTAGCGATTCCCAAAAGCACCTGCGTCGAACGCATGAAGCAGAATTTGGATATTTTCGATTTCTGTCTTTCGGCAGAGGATATGGATAAAATCCGTCCCCTTGACAAACCTGCGAATTTCCATTGGTCGCACCGAGACCCGGAACTTGTAAGATTCCTTCTGAATTACGACAAACAGTTTAATCCTGATAACCGATAATCGTATGTATGATTCATTGAATAAGAAAGTAGCGTTGGTAACCGGAGCCGGGACAGGTATCGGACGGGCTATAGCGTGGCGTCTGGCTGACGAAGGTTCACAAGTCCTGATTGTCGGCCGGACAGAAAAGCCGCTTGCGGAGACCGCGGCGCATAGTGGGAATATAACCTACCATATTGCAGACTTTGAAACAAACGAGGGAATCCGGTCCGTTGCACAGGAAGTGATCAACAGGTATGGCCGTCTTGACATTCTTGTGAATAATGCGGGATGGGCACCTGTCGGCCCGTTCGCCTCAATGAAAATTGAAGAGTATGACAAGGTGTTTGCCATCAATGTCAGGGCGGTAGTGATGCTCACCCAGGCCTGTCTGCCTCTGATAAAAGAGGCCAAAGGGAATATCCTCAATATCACGACAACGATGACGACGAATCCCATCACGACGATGGCCAATTATGCCGCGTCCAAAGCTGCCATATACACAATGACCCGCGCTTGGGCAAAGGAACTGGCAAAGGATGGTGTACGTGTCAATTCGCTTGGCGTGGGACCGATAGAGACCCCCATTTATGGCAAAACGGAGCTTTCGGAACAGGAAACCAAAGCACATAAAGATATGGTAATCAAAAGTGTGCCAATGGGTAGAATGGGAAGACCGGAAGAGGTGGCAGCAGTGATGGCATTCCTGGCAAGTGAAGAAGCAAGTTTCGTTACCGGTGCTGATTACAAAGTGGACGGCGGTGTAGGTGCTTAATGTAACCATTCAACAAAATAATTGACGAATTTTATAGGAACACAATGATGAGAAAGATAATTTTATTGTTTGCCTTGCTTTTATCCTTCATGGGAGGAAAAGCCGTCGCGCAACAGGCAAAAAGCTCCGCGAAAATCTTGGTGGCTTATTTTTCGTATAGCGGCAATACCCGCACAGTTGCTGAACAGATACAAAAGGCTACCGGCGCAGACATCTTTGAGATAAAAGTCAAAGATGCTTACCCATCGGACTATCAGGAATTGCTTGACAAGGCAAAAAAGCAAATTGGGAATCATACACGGCCGGCATTGGTATCTATGCCGAAAAACCTGAGCCAGTATGACATCATACTTATAGGCTCTCCGAATTGGTGGAGTACGATTGCGCCTCCGGTCGCAACGTTCCTGTTCCAATGCAATTCATCCGCTATCACCCTTGTACCGTTCGTCACTCATGGTGGAGGCGGTATGGCGAAATGCGAAACTGACATAAAGGCACTTTGCCCGAAAGCCAAGATGCTTAAAGGGCTTGCCGTAAATGGCAGTTCTGTGCAAGATGCCGCCCCAAGAGTGGAAAAATGGTTGCGAGGATTGGACATAATCAAATAAGAGAACAGGATGAAAAGACGGGATTTTATAAAGAAATCCGTGTTTGCTGTAGGCAGTACACTTCTTGCCGGCAGTGCTATGGAGAGCCTTGCAGCCATGAGTATTGATGATGAGGTGTCTGACTCTAACGAATCAAAACAAGATAAAATGAAAATAGTAGTACTCACTGGCAGCCCCCGCCGTAATGGAAATTCCGCTTATCTCGCAGAGCAGTTCATAAAAGGGGCGCAAGAGAAAGGTCATGAGGTTTATCGTTTCGACTGTGCCTTCAAGCAGGTAGAGCCGTGCCGTGCGTGCAACCGTTGCGGTATGGACGGACCGTGCATCTTCAATGATGATTTCAGCGAACTTCGTCCGCATCTTATCGAGGCCGATATGGTGGTTTTCACCACGCCAATGTATTATTTTGGTATCTCTGCACAGATGAAACGGGTAATCGACCGCTTCTATGCCATCAACGGGAAAATCAAGGGGCATTACAAGAAAGCTGCCTATCTGATGACATACGCAAACACTGCTAAAAGCGATGCGGAGCCCATGCTCCAGCACTATCGCACAATGATGGATTACCTCGGCTGGGAAAGTGTAGGCGAAGTTGTCGCCCCCGGTGTCTGGACAGCTGGTTCGGTGCACAATACGGATTATGGCGACAAGGCTTATCGGTTGGGGAATAAAATATGATTGTCGAATAACAACATATAGCTGTTGTTTGTCGAAATATACAGATAGCCTTGTCCCCTCGAAAAGGAGATTGCGAACAATCAGTTTATCCTTTCAGCATTATCCACAATGCCACCGCAAGATAACAAAGCAACTGCACTGCGAACAGAATCTTGAGCCAGCGGTCGGACAGCCAGACACCTTCATTGTCACGGAGGTGTCTGGCTAACTTGTTTCTGTGCCTTTCCAAAAGTTCTTCCTCCGCCTTGATGTGGGCTGCAGAACATTGGCTTACCTTTTCCAGTTCGTCAGTGCCGACTGTGGCTTGTATGACGGTATGCCGTTCCGCTTTTACAATGGCGTTGCAGATACCATTCACAATGTTGTCCGCACTGTCCTTGGCCGCGTTCAGGGCGGTGAAGGCGGCACGTTCCCGTTTGGCTGTGTGCATCAGGCTGTCGTGTATGCCGTGCAATTCCTCCTTGACGGTGCTGATTTTGTTGAGCAGGTCGCGCAGCTCGACTGTCCGGCAGTCGATTTCCTCAAGCAGTACGCGAAGTTCACGCTTGTCCTGTTCAAGTTCCTGTTCAGGTGTATAACTGTTTAGCCGCTCACGTAGGGCGGATGTGTCGGGTTGTTTCATTTTCGTTGATGTTTATTGGATTTGTCATCTGCGTCTCGTTCCTGATTTCTTTTGTATGCCGAGCCTGTGCGAGGCTTCGCGCGCACAACGGCGCATAAACTCTATCTCGTCTTCCTCTGGGTCGCGTCCCCATTTGAGGTCGGACTGTGAGCCGCCTCCGCCACCGCCGGACATCTCCCCGTAAGGAGAGGCGACAAGCGTAAAAAAGGCCACAGCTAAATTTTGCAAAGCCTGCCAGTTCACCAATTCCCGGTGGTCGAACTCGTCATTCAGGCAGTCAAGCACCTTTCCGGGGATATATCGGTTGTAGTTCCTGCCGTCATGCTCGAACTCCGTGCGCAGGCGGTCGGACTGCCATTCCGTGTAATACTCGTAAACAGGATTATTCTGTTTGACAACAGGCTGCGTTATTTGTCTGGATTCATCGTGAACAGGCGGGTTCGGTGTCGCTGCAACAGTTTGCATTGGTGTCAGGCTTGCTTGTTCAGCCTTTTTGGGATGCAGTTTCTCCCATGTCTGTATGATGCGGGATGCGGTCAGGTTGCGCCCCTTTCCAAGTTCCGAAGCCTTGAACCTCGTGTTTCCCTTGCAGAGCACATAGCCGCGTATGTTCTTCTCATTGTCCTTGCGCTGATGCAGCTCGTAGCCTCTGGCGGCGAGCCTTTCCTTGTAGCCCTCCCATGACCATTCGTCCAGCTCGCGCAAAGCGTCCATGCAGTCGGCGCTAACCTTGGGAATGTTGCTTTCGTGTATCTGCATGGCGGTCGTCCATCCTCTTTGTCGGGCAACTTTTTCCGCAGCCCGTTGTGCCCTGATGTGGATGGCGTGGTCGTTGTTGATGTTCCCGTTCTCGTCAATCCGGCACACTACGGCATGGAGGTGGGGTATGCCGCTGTCGGATTCAAGATGTAGCCACACGGAGGACTTGCTGCCCGATATGTTGGTCGGCACGGAAATGACCTTGCCGTCATCGTCAAGTATCGTCTGGTTGTCGTAAGCCGCCGCGAAGTCACACCACAGCTTCCGCCAGTCCTCGACGGTGAAGTCCCCGGTGTGCTCCATCGCCGGGCTTATCTCCATGCGGATGACATTGTTCTTGATGTCGGGGCGGTTCATGGTAGTGAATTTCATTTCCGTCAGGATGCCTGTCGCATCCATGCCCTGCGGCATGAAGTTGTCGCAGATGCGCGTTATCTTTTCCGGGTGTTTCTTGTTCCTCGACTCACCCGACACATACAGCATCGCCCTTATGCCGTGACTGATGGATTTTGCATTGGCTATCATAAATTTTCCTCCTTGGTTCCTTCATTTGTTGTTCCCGCCAGATAGCTGTTCGGCTTCTGCGCGGACTGTAAAAAGTCGGTGACACGGTCTGTGATATGCGCTACTTTCTCGTACCATTCGAGCATGGTTGGCTGATGCCGGAAAAGGCGTATCTTCTCGCAGTCGTTCAGCCCGTGCAGGGCGTTGGCGAAGTTCACCATGTCCGTCCGACACGCTGCAAGCTGCCTGAGGCCTTCCACCTCCGTAACCGAAAGCCGCTTCCTCGGTCTGTAGTCGAGTGCCCTTGCCCGTATGAAGTCGCTGCGTGTCATGCCGCACTGCTCCGCCGTGCCTTTAATACGCGACAACTCCTGCTCCGTGACCTTGGTGACCACCACCTTGTCACGCCGTATAACGGGCTTCTCCTGCCCGGATTCCTGATTTTCCTGAATGGAAGTATCTTCGTGTTCCATATATGTCTTGATATAACTGGATATAATGGGTGTCATTGAAATAATCGTGAAACGGTGTCTAAAAGAGGGGAAGGTGCGAGCCTGCGAGCGGCTGGGACAACGACCTTCCGGGGCGTTGCGAGAGCGTCGTGGTAATACCGTCCGGAGACGGTAATACCTCGGCATACCTCGAAACTCAACGCTATCGCTTCATGCCACTCCAGCCCCTCCGTCTGCCATTCAGCCCTGGTCTGATGTCGTGGAAAATGACGGATTGGGTACAATGGTAAAAGCGGCTTATGCACTGTAATAGTCGGCTTGGCTGTCTTTCGGCTTCATGTCCGGCTCTTATTCCTCCGTTCTTTGGCTCTTACTCTTCCCTCTGTTCATGGATAAAAGGATTAGCCATGAGGTATAAATGGATTGGATATGCGGCAGCCGTCCGCCGTTTCCCACTCACGCAGGCACGGGAATGTCATCACGGATGCCACCCTTGAGCGGTGGGTGTCGATAAGCCCCATGTCCGTGAGTGCGTCCAACAGGTTGCGTATGCGCTTCCTGCCCATGTTCCACTGTGCGGAAAGCTGTTCCTCGGAATACTGCGCCTGACCTGCGGAAAGCGTGAGCGGTCTGCGGAAGTCCTTGCTCTCACCGTCAGTAAGTGCCATTCTCGCCAGCAGGTCGCCCAGCAGTATGAAGTTTACTGTCTCCCTGCCGTCATCATCCGTCGTTGTTCCATACAGCCATTGCAATGCCTTATGAGAAAAAACTAATGACAGCGATGCAATACTTTCCGGGTACATGAATCTGTATGTTTCCTTGTTCATCGAGATTTGTCTTTATAAATGTGATATTACTTTTGTCTGGAGAAGAATGAAGCCGTGCAGGAACCGGCATGGAATAACTGTCAGTTTTCTCGTTGTACCTGCACGGCCTCATGTTCTCGTTATCGTATGTCAGGTGAAAAAGTAATCGCTATTGACGCCCAAACTTCGGATTGTTTTATCCCGAAAGTAGGGAAGAAATAAGGAAGACCGTATGAGTGTCACTCAAACACGTTTCCACCTTTCACATACGGTTACTTACCTGTCCCGTTTGCTCCGTTGTTTGCTGCGTTTCCCTGTGTCGGCTGTACGGATGCCTGACGCTTGGCAAGGCTTGATACGGCATGGCTGATGTCATCTGCGTTTACCGCCACGGAGAGCAGCACCTTGTTCACTATCACTAACTGCTGCTTGTCGCAGAAATCCGCTACACGCTCCAGCAACTCGAATGCACGGTTCAGCCGATGTCCCTGCGCATTGTCCGCTGTCATACGGTCATTGTCCGTGCCGTTGTTGAGATAGCGGTTGAGCGCAAGGCGGTCATCCGCCGAAATGCTGTCTGCCGTCACCTTGCCGTCGGCAATGGCGATGCTCACACGTAAAGCGTCAGCCTCGTAGATGCCGACACTCTCCAAGAACGCACGGATGATTTGTGCGTCTTTACCGCCCACCTCACGTTTACGGCTATCGTTCTTCTTCTCTGTAGGAACGGCTGCGGCTGTGCCGCCCTGTTCCATGTTCCTGTTCTGTTCCATACTACGTTTGTTTTTTTGATGTGAATAAAAAAGGTTGTTTACTTCCGTCCTGCCAGATAGCGGTTGGCTTCCTCGGCGATTTCCTCCTGTGAAGAGATACGGACACCCGTAAGGAAAGCGTCCAGATCCTCTTTCCTGAAGAAGCACAGCTTGCCAGTCGGCTTGTACATCGGGATGACCCGGCGCATCATCAGCTTGCGGAAGTAGGAGAGCTTGAAGCCGCAATACTCGGCCGCCTCCTTGGTGCTCAAAAGTTTTCTTTGCTCTGTCATGTGCGTATATTTTAGTGAATAATATGCTTCGCCTTTGTCGTGGCGACAGTGCAAAGGTATGGCGGATTCCTCCCGGAGCAATCACTATAAATGGCACAAATTGAATACCTTGCGAATTATAAATGCAACTGTAAACGGGGCTGAAACGAAGTATAAAGGAACAGTAAACCCTCCATAATCCCGGTTTGTCCGCACATGGCCGCTGATAGTCGCGGAAAGCAACACTCACGTTCACGGACGGACATAAAAAATCCCGCCATCGTGTTTCGGTGACGGGTGAACAGGGACAAGGAAATTATTATATACGGACAATGCCGTTAATGCCGCTCAGACTTTCTTGAACTCTTCGAGGTCGTAGGTGTCGAGTTTCGGACGTAGGCGGGTCGCCTTGCGCAGCAACTTGGCGATATGCCTCTGGTGTTCGGACGGGTTGTCCCGGTAGGCGGTCTTGAAGTTGCTTGCCAGCTGTGCGCCGTTGTTGAGCGGCCAGAACTTCTCGAAGATTACCCATTTGCCTTTCCGTATCTTGAGGGCCGCGCACAGGGCACCGGCGATATAGGCATACAGTGTTTGGTTGATTTCGTCATCCTCCTTTTTCATCAGCGGCTGGAAGTCCGTGTCAAGATAACCGTCCTCCCGGAACAGCACCAATAAAAATAGCGCGTCGTTGGTCTGCAATGTTTCGGGCAGCTTCATTATAAGTTCCGGCTTCACCTGTGAGACAAGACTATTGTAGTGTCTGATTTCATCCTCCTGCTTCATTGTCGTGGGTAACGTGGACGCGGAAAGCATGGCTTCGATTTGCTTCTCAACCAATCCGTCCGGGTTCTGCCGTTTCTTCGGAACAAACCTGTCCCACCGTTGCATAAGCCATGATTTTATCTGTTTGCCGTAAACCATTCCGATGGTGCAGGGCAAAAGGAAAAGCACGGCAAATAGTGAGGTCGTGACGATGCAGGTGCTCCAGTCCATGCGCTTGTCCGGTGTAAAGATGAAAGCAAGCAGCAGCGAAATGACAAACCACGAAGCGGTCAGCACGGAGCGGTCTTTGGAAAACCACTTGTCTATGATGATGTCGTACAAAAGGAAAAACTCCGCTACCAGCCCGATCCATCCGATAATGGACAAGGCGGAGAATATAAACCCTGCCGTGGTCGCTTCCATGCGGAAAGCGACGGCGGCGGCCAGAGAGAATGCGGTTGCGGCTGCCACCGTAAGCGGCAAAAGCATCGTAAGAAAGTTGTCGGAAAGTCGTTTCATAATATCGCTTTTATCAAAAAGGTATGGTCGAGTTACACGGATTAAAAGATGCCGTGCAGTTTGTTTACGGCTGCAATCTTGTCCTCCATCAGCACCTCCGCATAGATTTGTGTCGTTGCGACAGAGGTGTGCCCAAGCAGTCTGCTCACCGTTGCAATGTCATTCGTGGCGGCGAGGGTGAGCGTTGCGAAGCTGTGCCTCCCGGTATGGAAAGAGACCCGTTTGTTGATTCCTGCCTTTTTCGCCAGGTTCTTCAGAACGGTGTTACAACCTCCGCATGTGCCTAAATCAAAGACAAAATCATCGGGTGTCTTGTCGCCACGCTCGGGCAGCCACGCCATCGCGTTTTTGCCCAAAGGAACGGTCACGGGCTTTTCTGTCTTTTTCATCGCCTCTATCCTTATCACCATCCCGGACTGTGACTGTTCGATGTTACCCCACTTCAACTGCTTCAGGTCACTGTAGCGCAGGCCGGTGAAGCAACTGAACAAAAACGCCGTCTTGGTTGTGAGGCTCCGGGTCTCAACCTCCATCAGCCTGTGCAGTTCCTCGCGGGTCAGGAAGTCGCGCCGGTCAGTCGGTTTCTTTATCCGCTCGTTCCTTGACAGCAGATGATAAGGGTTGCACTTGATGACACCTTCCCTCGCGGCTTGGTTGAGCATCGTGTTCATCTTAAGCTGGAACAGGTGCATGGTCGATTTTGCAAGCCGCCTTGTCCCGCCGTCGGAAGTACGGCACTCATAGACATCGGTCATGTAGTGCAGGAATCCCCGGTAGAACTCCCTGTCTATGCAGTCCATCGTGAGACGCGGGCTTTTGATGTGTGCGAGATAGTCGTTCACAATGCGTATGAGCGTGTCGAAATGCTTGAGATATGTGGAGGAAAGTCCTGCGTTTGCATGCATGGCCTGGGCGTATCCGTCCATCCATGTGCTGACAAGTATCTTGCCGGACTTGTCTTCCGGACGGTTGCCGTCCTCTTCCGGTGCCTCGCCGAGCAACCGCCTGGCTCTGATGGCGATTGCCTTGTCCATCGCGCTCCTGTTCTGTTCCTTCGCATACGGGGCGGAATCGGGTACAAGGTACAGCTTGGGATATTCGTACCACCTCTTGCCCTTGTCATAATAATCAAGGTATATTGTCCTGTTGCCGTTCTTCAGCTCGCGTGTCCTTATCTCTATCTTCATGCCTGCCTGTCTTTGTCGAAGAACCTGTCCATCATGTTGACGGCATCGATCTTCTTCTGGTCGATAATTTTCGCATATATCTGCGTTGTCGCCACATTCTTGTGTCCGAGCAGCTTGCTGACCGTGTAGATGTCAACTCCTATGGTCAGCATCATCGTAGCGTAGCTGTGCCTACTCACGTGAAAAGTGACATGTTTCTCTATTCCGGCCGCTTTCGCCCATTCAGCCAGTCGTTGCTCTATGACGGAGACAGCGCTTGACAGGCGGAAGATTGGCTCGTCGCGGTCTTCCGTCTCTCTGAGATAGCCGAGCGCATCCTTGGAAAGCGGCACGTTGACGACCTGCTGCGTCTTGAGCATCCTGACCCTTATATAACGGGTGGAGTCATTGGGCGTCGTAAGCACCTTGTTCCATGTGAACGTGCGGACATCGCTCAGGCGCAGCCCCGTAAAACAGGCGAACAGGAAAGCCTTTTTCAGTTCTTCGTCATCGCAGGGGGTGGCTATCATTCTTTTCAGTTCATCAATGGTGAGATAGACCCTTGTACTCTCCTGCTGATGGAAGCGTTCCTTGGAAGTCAGCAGGGTCATGGGGTTGCGCTCGATGATGCCGTCGCGCAGTGCGGTGTTCAACGCCGCCGTGAACACCGCCTGTGTCTGAAGCCCCGTGCAGTTGCTTATCGTCCTGTCCTCGCTTTTCAGCCGCCTGTTCTTCGCCGTGCGCAGGAAATTGGTGAAACCTCGGCAGAAATCCACATCGACCTCAAGCATGGACACGTTGAGCCGTCCTGTCGAGCGCAGGTATTCCTCCACCTTGCGACGCATGAACTTGCGTCCCTTCATGGTCGATTCGGTCAGCCCGTTACCCTCGCTGGCGTATTTGTCAAGATACGCGAGAAGGGGCATCGAGGCTTTCATCACCTTGTCAAGGTTGGCTATGCCGTAGTTCTGCAGCGCGATGATGCGCTCGGACTTTATCTTCTCGGCGACGCTCCTTGCGTGCTCGTTCTGTATCTTGTCAAGAGGCGTGTTCTCCGGGACAAGGTACACGCCAAGAGACTCCACCTTACGCACACCTTTTGAATAGATGTCAAGATAGAGGCTCCTGTTGCCGTTTGCGAGCTTGCGTTCCCTGATGCGCACGGGTTCTTTCGCCTTGGTTGTCTTCTTTGGTCTTCCCATAAATCACATTTATTGCCCTCGCCGTATGGCGGAGGTTTTGTTTTTCGTGTGCAAAGGTACTAAAAATAATTTGTTCCGCGTAACAAAAACGCAACAAATATAAGTAATTTATGGAAATTTATATTTCTACAAGGGAATCAAAAAGTACAATCAATTATAATTGAATACCAATATATTACGCTTCTTTTAGTTGCTTTGTTTTCACTTGTTTCGATTTTGTTTTCCAATCACAAAACTTAAACATCATCAATTACAATCAGTTGACTGCAATCCACATCATGAAACTCTGCATTTCCATTATTCTGTATCAACTCCTTCAACGACTTTACGAAAGTAGTCTTGCCTGCGCCACGTCTGGCAAAGATGGATATGATATCATTTTCTGACGTAAAATTCTCCAAAGGCTCATATTGCTTGTATTTCATCCGTTCCTTGATGATTTTGCATATTTCATCTATCTGCCTTTGATGTATCAATGCTTTTTCGTTGCACAACGTTCCGTTTTTCTTCATCTCCTCCATATCGATGAAGGTACAATATGTTTTGTCGTTCATAATATGTTTATGGTTTTTGTAGTTTAACGTAGGTTTAGTTAATAAAAGTGTTTGAATGTTTGGTGATTATTAAGATTAGTTGTGTCTTTTAGATATTCAGACTTAAAACTATAACCATTATAATCTCCAATGGCAAAATTAATAAAAAAAAACTGTATTGTGGATGATTTTCGCTATTTTTTGATGCCTAAATGATGAAAATAATTACAAAAAGCTGTGCAATATGTGAATATAATAATACCTCAACCATGCAAAAAGGCAAAGAATATGATTGTAATCAATAATGATTGTATAGATTTAGTTTATGTGTTTTTTATAACTTGACTGTGTGAAAAGAATAAAAACTCCACCTGTTTCATGTCATTTTTATAACAAATTAAGAGACTGTGCCTTTGATTTTTGTATGGATAAATATAAACAAAAAAACATAGGCGCGATTCACACCGCACCTATGAATGATGTGTATCAATTCCAATCGTGATGGGATGGATATTAGGCGTGGATGAGCATCACTGCCGGTCCTTTGCCCTTATAACCCGGTGTCCCTCATATTGGACGCAAACTTCACTCGATATAAGTTTGCCGTTAATTATATGTTTGTCGTTTATCTTAATCTGTTGTATAAAATATAATTCCTTAATGTTTATGTCTTTCTGCTTGGATGTCATGCAGGAATCACTCTTCGTTGCTGTGTTCCTGTATGAGTGCCTGTTGCAGTTCGTTCGGCATCAGCTCGTATGAGGCGAATTTAGTGGTGAAAGACGCTCTTCCGCCTGTTAGCGAGCTGAGGGCGATGGAGTAGTTTGACAGTTCTTTCAGCGGTATCTTGGCCTGCAATTTCTGGTAGCCGTTCTCCATGTCCATGCCCATTATGAGCGCGCGCCGCCCTTGAAGGTCACTCATCACGTCGCCTGTAAGCTCGGCGGGAACATATACTTCGAGGTCGTATATCGGCTCAAGTATCTTCGGAGCGGCGTTGCGAAAGGCTTCGCTGAATGCGTTTCTCGCCGCCAGCATGAACGAAAGCTCGTTGCTGTCAACCGGGTGCATCTTGCCGTCATATACTATTACCCGCACGTCTCTTGCGTAAGAGCCGGTCAGCGGGCCGCGTTCCATCTTCTCCATCACGCCTTTCAGTATGGCCGGCATGAAGCGTGTGTCTATCGCTCCGCCTACGACGGTGTTGATGAAAACGAGCTTTCCGCCCCATTCGAGGTCTATCTCTTCGCGTCCCTTGACGTTGAGCTTGCACTCCTGACCGTTTACCTTGTATGTGGTCGGGTCCGGCATACCGTCGGCGTATGGCTCTACTATGAGGTGAACCTCACCGAACTGTCCTGCGCCGCCTGACTGTTTCTTGTGCCGGTACTCCGCGCTTGCGCTCTTGGTGATGGTCTCACGGTATGGTATGCGCGGCTCTTGGAACTCAATCTGTATCTTGTCGATGTTCTCCAAGCGCCATTTCAGCGTGCGAAGATGAAATTCTCCCTGTCCCCTCACGATGGTCTGGCGCAGTTCCTTGCTCTGTTCCACAAGCCATGTCGGGTCTTCTTGCCGCATTCTTGTCAGCGCGGTCATCATCTTTTCGGTGTCACTCTCCTTCACGGCCTTTATTGCCCGCGAGTATTTCGGGTTCGGATACTTGATGAAGTCAAAGCGGTTGTCGCAGTCCTTGCCGTTGAGCGTGTTGCCGGTCTTCACGTCTTTCAGCTTCACCGTGCATCCAATGTCTCCGGCGTTGAGCTGATCCACGGGAATGCGGTTAGCTCCCGCCATTACGAATATCTGCCCGAGACGTTCCCGCGAACCGCGGTCGGCGTTGGTAAGGTCATCTCCCGGCTTTACGCTTCCGCTCATAACCTTGAAGTACTGCACCTCGCCTATGTGCGGCTCTACGCCTGTCTTGAAGAAGTACAGCGACTGTTGGCCGTCTGTGTTGACCGCTATCTCTTCGCCGCGGGTGTTGTGTACCTTCGGCATCTCATCCACAAACGGCACGACATTGCCCAAGAATTCCATCAGCCGGCGCACGCCCATATCCTTGCCTGCACATACGCAGAAGACGGGGAAGATGCTACGTGTTATCAGTCCCTTGCGGATTCCTTCGCGAAGTTCGTCTTCTGTCAGTGCTTCCGTCTCAAAGAACTTCTCCATCAGGGTCTCGTCGTTCTCGGCGGCGGCTTCTACCAATGCCTTGTGCAGCTCCTGCGCCTTCGCCTTTTCCGTCTCCGGTATGTCCTCGATGGTAGGTGCTCCGCCTTCCGGTCCCCATGAATACTTCTTCATGAGCAGCACGTCTATGAGGGCGTTGAAGCCCGGTCCTTCATTGATCGGGTACTGCACCTGCACCACTTTCTGGCCGTAGATGTCAGTCAGACGCTCTATTGTCGTGGCGTAGTCGCACTTTTCCGCGTCCAACTGGTTGACGAGGAAGATGACAGGTTTCTTTAATTTCTCTGTATATCGGAAGTGATTCTGCGTTCCAACCTCCGGTCCGTACTGGCCATTGATAAGCAGTACCGCCGTGTCCGTCACCTCAAGGGCGGTCAATGCCGCGCCGACGAAGTCGTCAGAGCCGGGACAGTCTATGATGTTCAGTTTCTTGCCGTTCCATTCAACGTGATAGACGGTTGAGAAAACGGAATATCCGTATTCCTGTTCTACGGGGAAATAGTCGCTTACCGTGTTCTTCTGCGTTATACGTCCGCGGCGGTTTATGATGCCGGCTTCAAACAAGAGAGACTCTGTAAGCGTGGTCTTTCCGGAACCATCGTTGCCAAGCAAGGCGATGTTCTTTATCTCATTGGTCTGGTAAACTCGCATAGGCATAAAATAAAAGGTTAGGTGTTGTTATTTAGGTATAGTCGCTTAATGCCGTTTTGCAATGCGTTTTGCTTGCGTGGTATGGTTAACTAAGCGTTGTAAAATTATAAAGTTTCTGCCTAACGGCCAAATCTTTCTTTTGTTTTTAACTTGCGTTAACCAAACAAAAGGTTTGGTAACGGCGTGTATATTGAAGCATCTGTTATTGTCCGTGTGATAGGTCTGTGTCTCAATCTTGTCCGCAGATGAAAACAATCAGCACCTGATTACCGTGCAATCAGGTGCTAATCACAGTGTAATCAGGTGCTGTTTGCGAGGTAATCAGGTGCTGATTGCAACGGCGTTTGGCAAATCTTGATTTTCAGGCTGTTAGAGATGGCCTTGCGAACCGTATGCAACGCCGCCTACGCGTCATACTGCACCAGCCATTTCCTGTCCTCCTCGTCGTCCAGCAGCGGCAGCAATGCCTTGACAACCCGTTTGTGGTAGTTGCGCAGCCATTCCTTTTCCTCCGTTGTCATCATGTCCCACACTATGGGCGTGGTGTCGATGGGGCAGAGGGTCAGCGGCTCCATGCGCAGGAATCTGCCGAAAGGCGTTTCGTCGCCGGGTATGATCAGCATGGTGTTCTCCGTGCGTATGCCGAACTGTCCCTCCACGTACAAGCCGGGTTCGTCCGTCACTGTCATGCCGGCATGAAGCGGCGTAGGGTTCCAGTCCATGCGGATGGAGTGGGGACCCTCATGCACCGCGAGGTGCGCGCCTACGCCATGTCCGGTGCCATGGAGGTAGTTCATGCCCTCACGCCACATTACGCTGCGGGCAATGGCGTCAATCTGCGTTCCCGTTGTGCCGTCAGGGAATTGCAGCGTGGCAAGGGCAATGTTGGCTTTCAGCACCAGTGTGTAAGCCCTGCGCATACTGTCTGTCAGCGGACCGAGGGCTATGGTGCGGGTTATGTCGGTGGTGCCGTCGGCATATTGCGCCCCGCTGTCTATCAGTATCAGCCCCTCCGGCCTCAGTTCGGCGTCGGATTCCGCCGTTGCCGAATAGTGTACTATGGCGCCGTGGGCGTTGTAGCCGGCAATGGTGCTGAACGACAGGTCGCGGAACATAGGGTGGGCGGAGCGTATCTCCGCCAGTTTCTGGCTGACGCTTGTCTCCGTCTGCCCTCCGGCTTCAACGGCGGGCTTCAGCCATCGCAGGAATCTTACCATGGCCGCGCCGTCACGCAGCATGGCTTGGCGGAAGCCCTCTGTCTCCGCCGGGTTCTTTATCGCTTTCATGGCGGTGACGGGTGATGCGCCGTCAACGGCGTTGGTGGCGATGATGTTGTACAGGGAAAAGCAGGTGGCATTGCTGTCGCACAGTATCTTCTCCTCCTTGTGCCTTTCCAGAAAGGCCTTGAAACCGCCGTAGGGATGTACGCTTACCCCCGCAAGGCGCATCTGTGCGGCGGCTTCTTCCGTCATGCTGTCGCCGTTGGCGAAAAGGTGTACTTCGGTATCGCTTATATATAGGAATGCAACGAAGATGGGTGTATATGCCACGTCGCAGCCGCGCAGGTTCATTGTCCACGCTATGTTCATGAGGTCTGTGGTGATGTGGGCTTGGCAACGCCGCTTGCGCATGACCTCCCTTATCCTCGCTATCTTGTCGGCAACGCTCTCTCCGGCATACTCCATTGGGTGGATGCGTATCTCGCCGTGGGGTATTGCCGGTCTGTCTTTCCATAACATACGCATGGCGTCGTAGTTGGTGCGCACGGTGATGCCGCCGAGTTTTCGCAGCTCCCTCTGCATTGCCGTGACCTCGGCATAGCTCATCACCATGCCGTCAACGGCAACGTATGTGCCGCCGTAGGCTGACAGTTTTTGGGAAATCCACTGGATGACGGTCGGCGTGCCGGCAAGTCCCTCCTTCATTAGCGTGATTCCCGTGCCTTCCAGTTGCTGTGACGCTTGCAGGAAATAGCGGGAGTCGGTCCACAGCGCGGCTTCCGTGAGTGTGACGGCAACGGTGCCGGCAGAACCGGTGAAGCCGCTGAGCCACTGTCTCGCCTGCCAGTGCGGGGCGGGATATTCGCTGTTGTGCGGGTCTGTGCCCGGGAATATGATGACATCGATGCTCTCTGCGCGCATCTCATGCCTCAGACGCTCTAAACGTTGGGTAATGTTGTTCATGTCGATGTATTTTGCAAGATAGACTTTACAAAGTTACTTCAATTTTGGTATAGAGGCAAAAGAAATGCAAAATAATTTCGGTATTACCACATTTTTTGCTAATTTTGCATTGGATTAAAAACAAGACAAGGATAATAATACATTAACTTTTAATTGGAATTATGGCATTTTTGACAAATGAGAAACTGACTATCGTCGGCGCAGCCGGTATGATTGGTTCTAACATGGTACAGTCGGCTCTGATGATGGGTTTGACAAGTGAGATTTGTCTCTATGACGTTTTCTCACCGGAAGGCGTTGCTGAGGAAATGCGTCAGTGTGGATTCGGCGATGTTAAGATTACGGCTACAACGGACGTTGCCGAGGCTTTCACCAACGCCAAGTATATAATCTCTTCCGGTGGCGCTCCACGTAAGGAGGGCATGACACGTGAGGATCTGCTTGCGGGCAACTGTAAGATTGCCGAGGAGCTTGGCCTTAACATCAAGAAGTACTGCCCGGACGTGAAGCACGTGGTTATTATCTTCAACCCGGCAGACCTTACCGGCCTTGTTACGCTTCTTTATTCCGGCTTGAAGCCAAGTCAGGTTACGACACTCGCAGGCCTTGACTCAACACGTTTGCAGTCTGCCCTCGCAAAGAAGTTCAACGTACAGCAGAGCCTCGTGACCGGTTGCCGCACCTTCGGCGGACACGGTGAGCAGATGGCTGTGTTCGGTTCAAAGGTGAAGGTTGGTGACCGTAACCTTGCGGACATCATCGGTACGGATGAGTTCCCGACGGAAGAGTGGGAGGCTATGAAGACTGCCGTGATACAGGGTGGCAGCGCTATCATCAAGCTCCGCGGACGTTCTTCTTTCCAGAGCCCCTCATACCTTTCTGTGGAGATGATTCGCTCCGCAATGGGTGGTGAGCCTTTCGCTTGGCCTGCCGGCACATACGTGAAGACAGACAAGTATGACCACATCATGATGGCTATGGACACGACCATAGACAAGGACGGATGCCACTACACTGTGCCGCAGGGAACAGCGGAAGAGAACGCGAAGCTGGACGCTTCATACGAGCATCTCTGCAAGATGCGTGACGAGCTTGTTACGCTCAACATCGTTCCGGAAATCAGCAAGTGGAAGGAAATCAATCCTAACCTCTAAGAGGAAATCCTACGTTACCCAACAAACAACAAACCGCACTGAGGGCTGTGAAACCCAAAGTGCGGTTTTTTCTATGGTTGGAAGGTTGTTGGTGTTAGGTTGGGAAGTTATGGGTTGAAGGCCGTAGGGGTGTTGTCTGTTTTACTGGCGTGACCTTCTACCCTAAACAACAACAACCTCCTAACTTCGGAGTTAGAACTTTTTTCCCCTGATGATATTGCAGAACGTGAGCCATAGGATCTTTGCGTCCATCCAGAAAGAATGGTTCTCAAGATAGTAAAGGTCAAGCTCCAGTCGTTTCAACATCTTCTCCATCGTGTCGGTATAGCCGTTATACAGCGTGGCATAGCTGGTTACGCCCGGTTGTATCCGGTATAACAGGCTGTAACGTGGGTCGTGTTCCATTATCTGGTCTATAAAGAATTTTCTTTCCGGACGGTAACCGATGAGGGACATATCTCCACGTAATACGTTCCATAATTGCGGCAACTCGTCAAGGTGATGGGCGCGAAGGAAACGGCCGAATGTTGTAAGCCTTTCGTCGTCAATGTCTGTAAGCTGGGGTACACTGTCCTTTTCGCTGTCAACAATCATTGTGCGGAATTTCAGTATCATGAAAGGCTTGCCGCCGCGTCCTATACGTTCTTGGGAAAATATTGCGGAATCTTTTGACGTAAGGCGAAGACCTATAAAGATGCACAGCAGTAGCGGACTGCATATTATCAATGAAAGAGAGGATAATATTATGTCGATGGCTCTTTTAATCATATCTTGTCTAATTGGCTATACACAGAGTTGTTGCTGATGTATTCTGGAACAATCTCTTTCATTACTTTTACAATTTCCATGTTGTCGTAGGTCTTGCATACTTCGCATAGGCGTTCTTCATTGCGTAAAGCTTCCTTGTAAGGATATTCTCTCACCATTGCGACATGAATCTTCGGATGCGCGGTGGGCAGCGTCTTCTCTGCTTCGCTCAACACTTCTTCAAATAGTTTCTCGCCTTCGCGCAGTCCTGTATATTTTATCTCGATGTCCTTGGCGTTTGACAATGCTATCATGCGTTTTGCAAGGTCTGCTATGCGTACGGGCTTGCCCATGTCAAATACAAAGATTTCACCTCCGTTGCCGAATGTGCCGGCTTGCAATACTAACTTGCAGGCTTCTGAAATGAGCATGAAGAAGCGTATGATGTCCGGATGGGTCACGGTTATAGGGCCGCCGTTGCGTATCTGCTCGCGGAAGATTGGTATCACGGAGCCATTGGAACCGAGAACGTTGCCGAACCGGGTCGTGACGAACTGTGTGGTTCCCTTTACCTCGCCTGCCTTTATTGCGGCATTGAGGGACTGGGTATAAATCTCGCATATTCTTTTGGAACACCCCATGACGTTGGTCGGGTTGACAGCCTTGTCGGTAGAAATCATCACGAATTTCTTTGTGTTATATTTCACGGCAAGGTCCGCAATGACACGGGTGCCATAGACATTGTTCATTACTGCCTCGGCGGGGTTGTCCTCCATCATCGGTACATGCTTGTAGGCTGCGGCATGGAACACATAATCCGGATGGTGTTTGCTGAATATCCTCTCCATGCGTGTCTTGTTGGTAATGCTTGTCACGATGGTTGAGCACTCAACGTTTGGAAAAGATTGCGCCATCATCAGCCTTGTATTGTGCATCGGTGTTTCCGCCTGGTCTATCAGGATCATCTTCTTTGGATGGAAGGTAGCTATCTGCTTGACCATCTCATTGCCGATACTGCCTGCCGCACCTGTTATAAGAATGCTCTGGCCGCGCAAGAGATTGCCTACCGCCTCCATGTCGATGTCTATCTGTTCACGCGGCAGCAAGTCTTCAATCTCAACACGGTGCAGCATTTGCCTGTGGTCTATCTCCGATGTTCCATCCCATTCTCGAGCTTCAGGCATCATGTATATCTTTATGCCGGCATCCGTAAGGTCGCTTATGAGCCTCTGGTTGTTGCGGAATTCCTCCGTGATGAGCGGAGATACCATTAATGCCTTGATATTATTGTCCAGCATACGTGGCACAAGCCTTATGTCAGAAGGAAAAACCGGTACGCCCATGAGGAATCGATGCTGTATCTCCTTGTCAGGAGACACGAATCCTTTGAGCATATACTTGGCGGGTCTTTGGTTCCGCAGGCTTTTCGCAAGGCCAACACCACCGGACTTTGTTCCATATATATATATGTATTTCGTATTGCCGTTAAGGTTGCCTATGTCGAACAGTGTCTTTACCAGCACACGCCATCCCCACATGGCAAGTGTGCCGAAACAGAAAGCGAACAACGTGACCCGCAGGCCGGGGAATATTACGTTATCCTGTTCAAAGAAAATAATACGCACCAACAGCACGCAGGCAGAGCCGACAAGGTTTGCCAAAGCCACGTTGTAAAGGTCTATGAATGAAGAGTAACGTACGATGTTGGAGTAAGTGTGGAAAGTCTTGAATCCAATAAGGAAGAACACCATGCACACTGACAACGAGAAGAACTTTGGCCAGAAGTAGTTTACGACGCCGTTGCCGCCAAGGACGCAATAATATCCGAAAAAGAAAAAGAACAGCAGTATGGCACAGTCCACCGTAAGGATACACCAATAAGGCAGTGCATCCTTGCTGAAGTACCAGTGTATGAGTTTATGTATGAATTTCATTATTATGAACAATCTATTTTTAAGATAGATGCTATATTCTTATTTCAGGAAATGCTTGGCAAAAGCGTTGGCAATGAAGAAACATACGTTAATGGCTGCCGATAACCGTGGAATGTTCTCGTCCTGCGTCTGTATCTGCCATACCTGCCTTACACTTTTATATTTGTTTGATGACAGCGAACCTGCCAAGATGCGGTAATGTGTCAGCACCTCGTCAAGTCCATAGAACACAGAACCGTTGCGCATCAGCATCAACCATGTGGCATAGTCCTGTCCGCCACGGCGTAGCGGCATTGTGAAATTGCCCGTTTTGTTGCGGTCTATTATCACTGTGGAGGTGGCAATCATCGTGTTGTGGAGCAGGAAATCGTATTCTATAATATCCTTTACCCTCCTTACCGCACCGAGGTGGTTCCCATTTTCGTCCATCGTGTCCATGGCAGTGCAGCTCATGGCGGCATCTTTCTCGTCCATGAATGCCAACTGCTTCTCTATCTTGTCACTGCACCACAGGTCGTCACTGTCAAGAAAAGCCACATACCGTCCGCCGGCAAGATGCAGGGCGGTATTGCGTGCCACCGCAGCTCCCTCGTTCTTTTTAAGTCTGTGGTAGATTATACTGGGATGCCTGTTGGAATACTCCGCAATGATTTTCGCGGAATCGTCCGCAGAACAGTCGTCAACCAAAACAACTTCTATATCTTTGTAAGATTGGTTGAGTACAGATTCTAACGTCGCTCCTATGAATCGTGCTGCGTTATATACCGGTATTATCACCGAGACCGTCCTGTTGTTATACTGTGTCATGATATTCAATATACGGCCGTCAGCCATTCCTTTTTGCTTCCCAGCTTCCCCCTTACACAGTCAAGATAAGTGAGATGTAATTCCTTTGTCACCTTTCCCTGTTCTCCTGTTCCCACTTTGTAGCGGTCTATGGTGTAAATCGGTGTTATCTCCATAGCAGAGCCACAGAGGAATGCTTCATCGGCCAGATACAGTTCTGTGCGGTCAATGGTTCGTTCCTTTACCTCTAATCCCAATTCTTCTTTTGCCAGACGGATGATAGTGTCACGTGTAATGCTTTCCAGCACACTGTCTGTTAGCTGCGGAGTAACCAGTGTGTTGTCCTTCACCATGAAGAAACAACTTCCCGGGCCTTCCGCCACTTTCCCGTCCCTGTTGAGGAATATGCAGGTGTCATAGCCATTGCGCAGTGCCTCACGCTGTCCCACGCGGCTGTTTATGTAGTTTGCTCCGCACTTTACGCGCGGTGACAGGTTGTCGTCGCTTATTCTTCTCCATGAGGTTACGCAACAGTTCAACCCTTTCTTATTGTATTCTGCGCTGGTCTTACCGCGTGGGATAGGTGCAACGAACATTTCCACAGGGCTTTCTGAACCCCATGAACCAAAACCATCCACAAAAAGCGTCTGGCGCACAGATATGTTTTCGTAATATTCATTGGCCTTTACTGTGTCTATAAGGGCTTTCTTGAAATCTTCTTTCGTGTATGTGCAGTCTAATTGCAGAAGCTTTGCGGAGCGTAGCAGACGGTCGTAATGGTCGTTCAGGCGGAACATGTACAGCTGCTGCTCTTCTTCGTTCCAGTAACCGGGGATTCCTTCAAATACGTTCAGCCCAAACTGCGACGTTGGAGACAGCACGTTTATTCTGGCATCGTTAACATTCAATATTTGGCCTTTTAGCCAGATGACTCTGTTAGCTACATCATATTTCATAATTACAGGAGTCTTGTTGTTCTTATCGTAAATTAGTCGGGAATGTGGGCAATGCGTTTTACCTCTTCATCCGATAGTTCGGCCGATTCGTCAGCAGTGCATCCCTCCTTTATCTGTTCATTGATATTAGAATTTTGAAATACCTTGGCGAGTGACCACCATAGTATCTTTATGTCAATCCATACACCTTCTTTTTTGAATAAATCAACATATTCGCCGTCCAGCGTGGCTTTTTCCGCCCATGAGTTCTCGTTGCGTCCCTTGCATTGTGCCAGTCCGGTGATGCCTCCTTTCACTTGGAAGCGTTTTTTGAATTTCTTGTTGAGGGTGTCAAAGTCTCCCAATTCGTAAGATACGCATGGCCGTGGTCCCACTACCGATATGTCACCTTTCAGAACGTTGAAGAATTGCGGAAATTCATCGATACTTGTGCGGCGCAGAAACGCCCCGACTCTCGTTACCCGGGGGTCATTGTCGTATGAGAAAAGCCCGGTGCCGGTCTGCTCTGCGCCAGTCACCATGGAGCGGAATTTTAACATCCGGAAGATGCGCCCGTCTTTTGTGCGCCTGTCCTGTTTGAAGAATACAGGTCCTTTGGAGTCTAATTTTATGGCGATGGCAACTATAATCCATACCGGTATCAGCAGGATTACCGCGCACAGGCATGAGACTATGTCGAAAACTCGTTTTAAGAACAGGTTGACCTTATACATATCCCTAAAAGTTGAACGTGTGGAACAAATCATCAAAGGTTTCGCCTCTTTTTATTACCTCAACCTTTTCTCCGCAGATGTCTATCACGGGGAAGTTGGGAAGGATGAATGGCGGTTTCATAACCAGTGAATATGACCCGCAGTTACTTATGACAACAGCGTCTCCATGTGCAAGGCTGCCGTTGTAACCGTGGTACAGTACATCGTTTTCAATGCAGGTAAAGCCAACGAGGTCGGCGTCAGTATATTCCTTCCGGTGTCCCCCCATGGGGATAATCTTAAGCGGCGGGTTCACTCCGCTCATGCTGATGTTCTTCTGGCTGCCAAGTACGGAGACTATGGCCTTGCCTCTTACGCATTTTATTGTTTTTACTGTCCCGATGAATTTCATGCAGTCGCCCACTATGGCGGAACCGGGTTCTATCAGCAGTTCGGGCTTAACGTCATGGTCTTTGAAATAGTCTGCGAAGACTGTCGCCGCAGCTTTGGCGTAAGCGGCATAGTCCGGTATTTCAGAAGCGAACTGCGCTTTCAGTGAGTCGTCCATCTTGCCGAACAATCCTCCACCTATGTCTATCCTTTCCGGTATGATACCCAAGCTGTCTATGAGGGCGACCATACCCTTGGCTCTTGCCGGCCAGTATTCTATCTGCCTTTTGGCAAAGTGGCATTGCAAACTCCTGAACTTGATGTTGGGCGTAGTGGTGGCTAACGTCACCGTCTCCATGAAGTCCTGTCCGTTTGTGTCGAAACCGAAGCGTGACACCACACCGTCGCCTACATCGTAGTTGCAGCGGATGCCCACGCTCAGTGTCTTGTCCTTATGGTGTGCCGCCAAATCCATAATAAAAGCTGCCTCCTCGGCGGAATCAATATTCACCGTTCCGCCGGCGAGGAGGAATGCTTCTGCGATAGCGGGGTTCTTTATAGGGCCGTTCCATATTATCCTTTCAGGCTTCACGCCTATCCTTCGGGCAATCTCCAGCTCCATTTCCGAAACGACTTCGGCATAACCGCCCGATTCATCGACTATTTTGCATAGCTTGGGCGTGTAGTTGGTCTTGTAAGAGTATGCGATGTTGAAGTTAGGGTATATGGCCGAAAACTCCTTTTTCAGTTCAGCGAAGTTCTTGCTGAACTGCTCGGAGTCCAATAGATAGAAAGCCTCACCGTAGTCTTTCCTCAATTCTTTTATAATGGACGGACTAATCTTCATTCTTGCTTGCTTTTGATAATGTTGACAATCTCCGCAACCTTCTTTGCCACTTCTGCCTTGTTGGTGTCGTATGCCTCGTCAGTCGTAGATTCCATGGAAGCCTCGAAGTCACGCAGTTTCTTCGTGTTCTTCATGAATACATCTTCCACTTCGTTGACATCTTTGCATGAAGCCGCGTCACAGAAGCTCCGTGAAAGGATTACCTGAGTGGAACCGAGACGGAAATGTTCCATCACTATCCGCTCTGCGGGCAGTGTGCCCTCACCTATCCTTGCTATGCCGCCGAAACCGTATGGTATCCCCGCGGCCTTGATGCGTGTGCAGATGTCTTCCACCATACCGTTTGCCAATGGTTCAAACATGAATGTCTGCCCATAGCTGAGGTGCAGGTCGTTGAGCCCTATGTGTATGCTGTCTATGCCGCTTATGGCCAGTACCTCGTCAAGACACTCGTAAGCCTCGCGCGTTTCCAGCAACAGCATGGTTTTGCATCTGCCGTTGACGCAGGACAGGAACGTGCGTACATCTGCCGCGGACTTCCACATTGGCAGCATGATGATGTCCGCCCCGTTGTTGATTACGGCGTCAACCTCGTCTTGTGTCCCCTCATATATGGGGTTAATGCGAACCAAGAGCTCTGATGACGTGAGAACGTTCTTTATGGCTTTCACGTCGGCTATTGTGTGTTGTGACTTCACCGTGTTCATGCCTTTCTGGCGTTCTTCTTTGCCTCTCGTCTCAAGGTCAACAAAAATCCAATCCGTGCCATATTTCTCTGCTATCAATGCGACAGACGGATTGTTTGTTATATACATTAATTTAAGATTCATGCTATATTAGGCACCCTTTTTCTTTGTTTTGAATGTAATATATTTATAAACGTGCACATTTTTATTTTATTGTATGATGCCGGCTCCAATGTTATTAAAACGTGAGTCCAATAATGGCATGCCGGCATTGGACCATCTTGCAAAAGGGTGCTGTTTACCGTGTGATCAGGTGCAAATTGCATCGTAATCAGGTGCTGTTTACAAGGTAATCAGGTGCAAATTACGTCCGGCTTCTTTTATTGTTGGTTATCAGATGGTTTACGGGATAAGAACAATGCAGTACTTTTTTTGATTGTGAGTGCATTTCGGAGAACAAAAATCCCCGCCATTACTGTTGGTAATGGCGGGGATTTCTCATGTCATTGTTATGGGTTTTATCTGAGTTTGCCAAGCCAATAATAAGTTCTTGGCATATAGATATTCATGAGCCGGGCAAAGATTAACAGTATGTATTTCACCTTGTTGTATCTGCGCATAAAGGTCATTATGTCGCTGATGGAGCGAAGGGGATGGCGGAAGAAAGCCTTTCTCTCGTCTATGCTCATTGCAATGATTTTCTCCTTTTCTACATTTTCCGTGTCGTGGTCATTGTCGCATTTCCCGCATACGTTGGCGGTGATATATACGGGGAAACCCACTTTACTGGCTTCGATGCCGTATGCCCAGTCGGCGCAGCTGTGTGTGTATGCTTTGTCGAAGATACCTATCGTTTCCGTCACTTCATGCGAGACCAACAGAATGTTGGCGTTTGTCATCCGGCATGGCTGTGGTGTTCCGTTGGGGTGCATGGTGTATGACCTGCCTATCAGCGGCTTACTGTATTTTTTCCCTCCGTAAGTTATTTCTTTACCGTTGCTGCTGGAACAGACACCGGAGTAAATGCCGGCTTTGCCGTGTTCTTTCAAAGCGAAATGGTGCGTGGCCATTAGTTCGCTAAAAGCCTCCGGGTTTAACAGGGTGTCGTCGTTCATCAGCAGGAAGAAGTCCCACTTGCGTTGTTGTGCGAGGGCGGCATGCCATGCCATGCGCATTCCGCCGGCCCAATAGAGCGAGCCGTCACCTTGCAGGATTGTGACGTCTTTGTCGGCAAATGTCGAGAGTATGGCATCTGCCGTACCGTCGGTACAGCCGTCATCGGTGAGAAAAACTTTGACAGTGATTCCGCCAGTGTTGTGCCTGTTATAGTGTTCTTCTGCATAGAACAGTGACTGCAAAGCTTTCAGCGTATAATTCTTGCGGTTGAAGCAGGTTATAATAACAGCGATATTATCCATTTTTTATGATAATCAGTGGGACATTTTGTTGATGGAGGCTGGATTGCCGCTCGCAATGCAATAGTCCGGCACATCCTTTGTTACTACAGAACCAGCCCCGACTATTGCGTGCCGGCCTATTGTTACCCCTTTGAGTATGATGACCCTTGCACCGATAAACGCCCCTTCGCAAATGTGTATAGGCGCCGACTTCGTTTGTTTCATGTTGTTATGGACACGTGCCTCGTACTCAATGGGATGGGAGTCGGTATCCGTGATTATGCAGCCGGAGCCGATAAGAACGTTATCGTCTATTGTTACGGACAAGGTCGCATTTATGGTGCTGCCGGAAATGCCCACGTTGTTACCTATTTTAAGTATTCCGCCGTCTTGCAGAATGCTGAATACGCATGGTTGTATTAGGCCGATGGAGTTGGACATGACGGTGTTGTTGCAGTGGAATCTTCTTCCTATTTCTATCTTTCCTCCATATTTTTTCCTGAGTATCCGGTCGTACCATGCGCGTTTTATGATGCGTGGCCGCCCAATGACATTCCATGATGAGTCAAACCGCATACCGCTGCGTTTGCAGTTTATGTAGGTAGGGATTATTTCATAGAATATCCTGTATATCTTGTATAGTAGCTTCTGATTCATACCTTTATAGCTCTTCTATAAATTGTATTACCCTTTGTATTTGTTTTTGGGGAGATTTGTTCTCGATGATAAACGATGAAGCCTGTCTTCCGAAGTCTGCGAGAACATTCTCCGGCATATTGCATATCTCCATTATGCGTTGTGCTATTCCTCTTGCGCTATTGTCATTGAAATAGAACAGGTGTTCATCGTATTCTTTTGGCAGGCATCTGAGGCGTGACATTAAAGTGGGAGTACCGGATGCCATGTATTCCAATGTCTTAGAAGGAAAGAAATATGGTGTGAACTCTTCATCCTCAAGCACTGGATTTACCATGACGGTGGCGGCCTGTTGCAGTCTCATCAGTTCCGTCCGGCTCTTTTTGCCGATAATCTTTATTCTTGAGTCTTTTTCTGCATATTGACAGACGAGGTGTTCCAATCCTCCATTTCCCCGTATCCACAAGCGGTATTCCGGTGATGTGATATGCGTGAAAGCCTCGAGCAGAGTACGTATGCCATAACGTTCACCGAGATTACCTGTGTACATTATAACTTTGTTCTTGTCTTTTTCTACATGTTCCGGCGATGTCTCGTCGTTGTAGATACCTTCCATCAGCAGACATGGCTTTCCTTTCATCGGAAGTCTCTCGGTCATGGCTTGCGCGAGTAGTATGTAACCGTCAACGCCATCCAGACACTGTTTGCTCCGGGTTTGCGGAGAGATAATCTCGTTTATCCTTGTGAGTAATGTCGGATTTGTATCTAAGTACTCCGGTAGATCTGTTACAAGAAGTATTATTTTGATAGTGGGAAATTCCTTCTTTAATTGTGGAATGATATGCGAGAAGTTGAAATTGTATAACAGAATAACCTTTTCTCCTTTATTCTGACCATCCCATTTCCTGATGGCGGCAAGCGTTTTGCGTCTTATTTCAAGTCGTTTGAAGTATGCAATGTTATGATACGGCAGGCTTGTTACGTTTCCGTTGCTGTATCCGGGAACGACAGGGGACTTTGCAAACGCGGGGAATGAGCCCATGGGAGGTATGTTTATGATTCTTGGCTGTATGTCATTAGCGTTAAATCCTCTGATGATGGCGGTGTTCAGATTGTGTGATGCCCAATTCAGTCCTATCTTGGAAATTTTGAAGCATTGTTCTGATAAGTTGCCCGGATAGTATTGTGACAGGAAGAGAATGTTCATATTTTTGCAATGGTGTAAATTTGTTGACGGACGAGATCGGTTCTAAGTGTCTCTACCGTTGGTTTGCTACATTTTTGTATAGGTTATGGGTGCAAAGATAGCAAAAAGTTTCTGATTGCGCAAGTACATCATATGAAAATGTGGTATTACGGTCTCATAATATTGAGTGCTTGGATTTAGTTTTGTAGGTAAAAATATAATGAATTGGCAAATAATAGCGTATGGAAAAAGAAAAAGAGTATATAATGCTTGTTATGTCGAAATTATTGGCTAAATTTGCATTGTAATAACAAATAGTAAACAAGCAGCTCAATTAAATGTAAAAAACATTGTGACTGTTAATATATGTATATTTATGGCGAAAATTGCAATTACGGTAGTTGCATATAACCGTGTTGATTCACTTGCAAGACTACTGAACTCACTGGCCAATGCCTCTTATGGTGCGGATGAAGTGCCTTTGATAATAAGTATAGACAAAAGCGATACGGATGAGGTGGAGAAATTTGCCGATGAATATATGTGGCGATACGGAACCAAGACTGTGCGAAAGCATAGTGAAAATATGGGATTGAGAAAACACGTATTGGAACAGGGGAATTTGTTGCAGCAATATGATGCTGTTGTGGTATTGGAAGACGATCTTGTGGTTGCACAGGATTTTTGGAATTATACACAACAGACGGTGAGAATGTATGCCAAATGTGATGAAATTGCAGGTATAAGTTTGTATTCATTTGCTGTTAATTATCATCAGCGTCATCCTTTTATGCCAATAAGGGATGGGCATGATGTCTATTTTATGAATAGCGCAATGTCGTGGGGACAGGTTTGGATGAGAAAGCAATGGCGGAATTTCGTAAAATGGTATTCTGCTAATCAGAATTTTGATGATAGGCCGCATCTGCCACAGAGTATCTGTTCATGGAGTGAGAAATCGTGGTTAAAATATCATACTCGTTACTGTATAGAGGAAAACAAGTATTTTGTGTTTCCGTATATTTCATACACCACGAATTATAGTGAAGTTGGAACGCATATACGGGATGTAGATAGCATATTCCAAGTGCAAATACTGCAAGGACGCATTGAAAATCTTAGATTGCCGGAGTATGGTTCTAAGGCTGTGTATTACGATGGCTTTTTTGAAAATAAAAAACTTTATAAGATATTGGGATTATGTGATACAGATTGTTGTTTAGATTTGAACGGTACGAATGGTAACAGGGAACATAAACGGTATTGGCTTACCACACGCAATCTACCGTATAGGATAGTTAGAAGTTATAACTATGCCTGCCGCCCTTTGGAACAGAATGTGTTGTCAGGATGTGATGGTAGTGGGATATTCCTTTATGATACGAGTTGTCGTGACGCATCAAATAAGCATAAAGGTAATCCGGCATTTATAGCTACTCATTTTATACAAAATAGTTTTCTTTTCATCAGGGAGTACGGTTACATGAATGTTTTAAGGGATTTTATCAAATTACTAAGAATAAAAATAAGATGAATTTATTGATACAAACGGCAAGATATATATATATGCAGTTGAAGCATCGTGGTTTACTGCGTTTTCCTTTCTCGGCAGTAGTTGGTAGAAACGCCCATTTTGAAGGAGCCAATGCAATTGGGGAGAAATCCGCATTTGCAGGCTATATGGGACGTTATAGCTATATGGCTAAGGAATGTGATATATGTGCTACTGTCGGGCGTTTTACTTCTATTGGTAGCAATGTGCAGACAATTATGTACCGACATCCGGTGTCATATCCTTTTGTCACGACATCCCCAGCTTTTTATTCCATTATAGGCCAATGTGGTGGTAAGAAATTTGCCACAGAAGAACTTTTCGTTGAGTGTGTGCAGGCAGATGCCAAAAGAAATAGTGCGGTAATCATAGGGAATGATTGTTGGATAAACTCGAATGTAACTATTATATCCGGTGTAACGATAGGCGATGGTGCAGTAGTGCTTGCTGGTGCTGTCGTGACAAAAAATGTGCCGCCTTATGCTATTGTGGCTGGAGTGCCGGCAAAGGTCATAAAGTATCGTTATACAGAAAATGACATAAAATGGCTATTAGCAAAGAAATGGTGGAATATGCCGGTGGAGTGGTTAAAGGATAACTGGTCTGCTTTTGCTGATATGGATAAACTTCGTTCTGTTTTGTAAGCAATTCATAATAGTTTCTATCGCTTTTTGATGATATGGTCTGTAATGAACTGGCGTTCTTGATTAGACAATGATAACTTCCACACGCTGATTGTACCTGCAATTAAGGTAAATAGGCCTGTAAGTATAAAGCGGAATTTGTGTGGGGGTATATGGTTTATGGCAAAATAACCAGCAATAATCATAAGTGTGATGGGGAAGAATGTTTTACCAAATACATTCTTTGAGTAAGTCGTAACATTTAATTCTGTTGTTTTGGCAAGGTATATAATCCTTGCTAATGATGATATGGCTTCAAATATAATATAAAATGAAAGACAGAATTCAATATTCTTACCCTGTTTTAGACATAACCATACAACAGGAACTGTGAGTAGCTTTATCGTATAAATGAGCAAAGAGTATCCTTTGATATTGCCTATGGCTTGATTTGCTGTGCCTAATCCGATTGTAAATTGGTCCGTGAGAGCAGAAATCAGCATTAGACGGCATAGGAATGTTGTGTAAGCTGGTACATCGTCAAGCCATAATTGTAGGACATTTGGCATTTCCCAGCATAATGGAATAATGAATGTCGCAAGTAATAATGTGCTATATTTACTTGCGGCTTCAGCAAGGAGAAACATTCGTTTGCGATTGTTTGCCCCTTCTGCTTTGATTATTTGTGGGGAAATTGCATCAAGAAGGGCATACGAAATGGTGATTATGGAACTGAAAACTTGTGTGGCAATGCCATACGCCGCATTTATAGTTGTACCATAAATGCGATTAAGTATGATAGATATTCCCTGTGCTCGAAACATAATACATACGCTTCCATACGAAGTCCATGTGGCAAAGCCTACTAATTGCTTGATTATTTGCTTATCCCAATTTCTTGGTGAGGGTATTATACTGCTTTCTTCATAATATTTCTTGCAGTATATTGCGAGTGCAGTATAATGGAACATGGTTATGGATGCCATAATGGCTGCATATAACGGAAGTCGGTTTGCATCAAAAAGGTATAGCAAAAATACTAATGATAATTTAAGAACTCCGTCAGCTATATCTATAATGGATAGGTACACAATATTCTCTCTGGCTGTAAGGACAGCCTTATACGGTATGGAGACGAATGTAGTAAGAATAGCTACAATCATTAATAGATATACATATATTGCTTCATCTGTTTTGCTTGGCATTATGTTTAGAAATCCAGATTTGAAGATACAATCTGTAAATAAAACCATGATTGTGGCAAAGGATAATCCGATAAGCCATTGGAGTGTGTTGCTATTGCTGAAAATCTTTTTGGCCTCTTCAATATTTCTATTGCCTATGCAGTACGCAATATGTCTTAAAGTTGTTATTGTCAACGAGTTTGATAGAAATGACAACATGGATGTAATACCTGCTATTAGCATGTATATACCATAATCTGTTTTGCCAAGTGCATCTAATGCTATACGAGTGGAATATAAAGACAAAAATAGGTTTATTATCATCCTAATGTCTCTTGATAGCATATTTATGATAAGTCTTGTGGTATTTGTCATTTCATGTGACTTAAAACTAATGTTTACTTGTGGTTTGTTGATAATTCTTTGTTATATACTCCCAATATTAGAATATAGAAAATAAAGGGGAATGGATAAATCTCCATTAAAGACATGATGCAGAAAATGGATAGCGTGATTAATATAGTGCAGGCCGTTTTGGTGTTGTTTGAGTACAGACGGTGTAATGAATATAAGAATGATGCAATGAAGAGTAGAAGCCCTACAACTCCTCCGTTTATTAAGACTGCAAGAATCATGTTGTGCGGTCCCACTGCAAAAGAGGACATATATTTCTTGTACCAATCACCATCAACAAAACCATGTCCCCAAATGGGTGACTCATTGATAATCCTAAGTGCGGAATCCCACATTTCTGTACGGTTTGAAAAGGTCATGTCCTTATTCAGAATATCTATAATAAACCATCTGGCAAGCTCATTGTTCTCAAATCCTTTCCCTTGGAAACATACCAAAATATTAAATAGTATGGCGCAAAAAAGTATGGACATGGCACAGAAACGCTGAAGACGAACGTTGGGTAACATACAGATTACAATGAAAAGTATGCAACAAGATAGCGAAGTCATGGATTGCACCATTGATAAAATAGCAATGCTTGATACAAATAATGGAATATGATTAAACCAAAACCATTTGCTATATTTTAAACAAATAGTACTAGTCATCCATGCGCATAGAATCCTGCATCCTATCTGATTGTAATTCCCTCCAAGAAGATAGCCTGTGTTTTCTTTCTCATTAGCTAAAAGCCACATTTCTGGATGGGTTATATTTTGAAACAGCTGAAAGTAAATAGGGAGTGAAAAACCTATAAGTGCGCCATAGAGGAGATATTTGGTTTTTGCTTTATAATATTTGAAAGAGAAATGTAATAGAAGCAATGCACAGCAGGTGTATATCCAGTCTTTCCAATCGACAGTATTAAATATGGAAACAGACAGTACGCATAATAAAAAGGAGAATACATAGACATCAAAGCGGTGAATTTGTTTATTGCGTATTGTTAGAAACAATGCAATTGCTGTGCACAGAATAACGCCTGCTAATGAAAGATATGATGCCATTTGCATTTCTATGGCAGTAAATGACACAGAAATGTAAAATGCATAAATTGCCAATAATAGTATTGGTAACCACTTTGAACCTTTTATATCAATCTGCATTATGGCGAATAGAAACTTGTAAGTAGAACATTAGTGGGACATGGGCTATCTAAGTTTCCTAAAAAGAATGTGCTTTAATAGTTTGTAATAATAATTTCTGATGATTTTTTATATCTTGAAAAGTATTTTACGTGTAATATATAATGATGTTATAAAAGTTGCCAGTATCAGCATACCTGCAACAAACAGCATACGTTTAGGGCCTGCCGGCCTTATCGGCACAGTAGCACTTTTAAGAGTCGTGAAAGCAGGAGTGCGTTCTTGTAGCTTTGCTTTCATGGCTTCTAACTGAGTGCACATGGCGGTGTAGGTGTTGTACTTCATCTGCATGTCGCTTTCCAGTTTGTCACGCTCAGAGATGGCGGATTGGAGTATCACATCTTGGTTGAGGTCGCAATAATCGCTGTATTTCTTTACTGCGTTGTCATATTCCGTCTTTGCACTGTCAGCCAGATGCTGATAGTGGTTTACATCAAGGCGTGCCTTGCTCGTACGATAGTTTGTAATGAAGTCTTGCAGGTGTTGGCGTGCAGAGTCAGCAAGGGTGGCGCAAATAAGTGGGTCTTGGTCTTCTACTGTTATGCTCACGACATCTGTCTTCTTGTCAACAGAACATGAAATCTTGCTCTTTACGCTCTCAACGATGTTGTAGTCGTATTCCGAAAGCTTAAAGGGATTCAATTTCTTTGCCTTGCTTGGCCCGCTTGTGGGCTTTGAGGAAAACAAGTCGGCAATGGAACTCTTAGCTTTATTGAAAGGTTGTGTGAGCCAATTCTTTTTTTGATGTTTTGTAAGGTATGTGTAGTAGTCGGTATTAACAGTTCCGTCTTCTGTCTTCACCTTTATTTCAAGCAGTCCCACAACAAACTCGTTTGATCCCATGAGGTCAGGGTACAGCATTGGGTAGATGGCGTCAGAACCACCGCCGCCAAGGTTTATTCCGAAATTGGATGCTATGGAAGAAAGGCCTCCTGCCACGTCTTCACCTGTGGCCTCCGGTGCCAATGACACACTACAGTTGTAGTAGCGTGGTTTGGGGAATACCCATATACATGACAGTACGAACACTATCGGCCAGACATAGAAAAAGACTTTCTTCTTTGCCAATAATGTCTTGAATATCTTTCCAAGGTCTATTACGTCTTTATTGTCCATTTTTCTTTCTTTATTGTGTAGTTACACCTCAATGGTTGTGTCAGGCAGTCTCAATCTCTTCTGAATATGTCGCGTGTATAAACCTTGTCCGTTACGTCATCAAGGGTTGAGTCATAGCGGTTGGCTATTATCGCATTGCTCTGTTGCTTGAACGTGTTGAGGTCGTTTACAACCTTGGAACCGAAGAAGGTGGTGCCGTCTTCCAATGTCGGTTCGTATATTATCACGGTCGCACCTTTCGCCTTTATCCTTTTCATTATGCCTTGGATGGCAGATTGGCGGAAGTTGTCGGAATTTGATTTCATTGTCAGGCGATATACTCCGATAACCGGTGTGGTCTCACTTTCCGAATAGCCGAACTGGTTGTTTGAACTGTAAGCGTAGTAACCGGCCTTTTTCAGCACGGCATCTGCTATGTAGTCCTTACGGGTGCGGTTGCTTTCCACGATGGCTGTCATCATGTTCTGCGGCACGTCGCGGTAGTTGGCCAACAGCTGTTTCGTGTCTTTTGGCAGGCAGTAGCCGCCATATCCGAAAGAGGGGTTGTTGTAGTGCGTGCCTATTCTTGGGTCAAGCCCGATGCCTTGTATTATGGCTTGCGTGTTCAATCCCTTTACTTCCGCGTATGTATCCAATTCATTGAAATACGAAACTCGCAGCGCAAGGTAGGTGTTGGCGAACAGCTTTACGGCTTCTGCCTCTTTCATGCCCATGAACAGTACGTCAATGTCTTGCTTTATCGCCCCTTCCTGCAATAATGCGGCAAAGGTGTGCGCGGCATCTTCAAGGTGATTGCCGGCAATTTGTTTTATTGCCTCGTTTTCATCCTTATATTCGTTGTTGTCTATCAGTTTGGGATAACCTACGATTATGCGCGAAGGATAAAGGTTGTCATAAAGTGCTTTGCTCTCGCGCAGGAACTCCGGTGAAAACAGCAGGCGCAGCTTTTGTGCGTTGTCTCTGCCCTCCGACTTGAACTTTTGTGCGTACTTCACATACAAGGAGCGTGTATATCCTACCGGTATGGTGGATTTTATCACCATGGTAGCCTTGGAACCCGTACTCAACACGAGGTCTATCACGTCCTCTATGTGGTGCGTGTCAAAATAGTTTGTCACAGGGTCATAGTTCGTCGGTGCGGCAATGATTACGAAGTCCGCATCCTTATATGCCGTGGCACCGTCAAGAGTGGCTGTGAGGTTCAGTTCTTTTTCCGCAAAATACTTTTCTATATATTCGTCCTGTATTGGAGATATGCGTTTGTTTATCTTCTCTACCTTTTCCGGTATCACGTCAACAGCTGTTACTTCGTGATGCTGTGCCAAAAGGGTGGCCATACTTAGGCCTACATATCCTGTCCCTGCTACTGCTATTTTCATGTTGCTGTCTCTGTTAATGTTACTTTATCAGATTTGCGATTGTAGCTATCATTGTTGCTATGGAAGCCGTCGATGTGCCTATTGCAAGCCATTGTGACAATTGTGCCGCATCCGTTTTTGGTTTTGTAGGAACTATGATTTCTGATCCCGGTGTAGGCTTGTCGCCCTTGCCCATCTGGTTAACCGTGCCGTTCATGTGTACGATGTATGTGTGGCTCTTCTTCGCCCGCTGTCCGAAACCACCTGCCTTGTTGATGTAATATTTGGCGTTTTCGCCCTTCTTGTAGGCTACGGTATTCGGGTACAGCACTTCGCCGCTTATCTTCACAGTGTTGGTGTATTCCGGCACAATGATGCGGTCATCCTCGCGCAGCACAAGATCCTCGTCACCTCCGGGATTAGCCAGTGCCTTGTCAAGTTGTATTCCCACGTAATACTTCTCGCCCAAGTCCAGCATCATGGTGTTGATGGAATCCTTTTCATCACTCTTGCGTTGTGCCATCTTCACCACCTGCTGCATACGCATACGCTCCTCGTCCGTTATCTTACGTTCCAGTCTTGCGCCCTTTATGTATGCGGTATTGTTAGGTCCGCCAGCCGCCTTTATTATGTCAGACAGACGTGTCTCACGCTTGCTTAGCGTGTAAGCTCCGGGGAAGTTCACCTCTCCCTGTACTATTACGTTCTGTTGTGTCCTGTAACCGGGACTGCGGCGCACATACACCTCGTCAAACGGTTGCAGGATAAACCCTTGTTCCCCATCTACCACGAAACCGTCTTTCAGTGCGAAACTGTAAGTGTGGGCAATAAGAGAGTCCGTCGTCGTGGCCTTTGAGTCATATATGCGTCGTGCCACATCTACCTTTACAGTTGATGCAGTTTCTTTCAGACCTCCGGCTTGCAGCACGAAGTCCTCCAGTGTCTCGTTGTCCGCATAGCGGTATATACCCGGATACTGCACTTCGCCATGTATGGTGATGGTGCGTTCCGTCTGGCTTTCAGACTTTGTGGGTATGAACAGAATGTCCTCGTTCTGCAAAGCCATGTCGGGCGTCGTTCCGTTCATTATGCCTTCCACGTCAACGCTTATCACTTTCAGTGTGCGGTCGGCATTCATGCGGTGCATCACTCCACGTGCTGTGAATGCCTCTTCCGTCACACCGTCACACTGTGTCAGCAGTCCGCGCACCGTTGTCATGTCACCGCCCAACTGATACATTCCCGGGCGGAACACGGCACCTTTCACCTCCACCATGTTCTCATATCGGTCGAGGATAGAGTCCACGCTCACCTCGTCACCGTCAGCCACTTTGAACGAACTCATGTCAAACTCGTTGATGTTGAAGACGGAACGCTTCGCACCGTTATTGCGTATTATCCGTATGCTCTTGGTATAGGCGTCACTTTCATATCCGCCGGCGTATTTCAGCAGAGTGCCTACACTCTCGTTCTTCTTCATTTCGTAGTACATAGGGCGTTTCACCTTGCCCGATATGTTTACCATGCTGTCGTATGGCCCGACCACTATTACGTCGTTGTCTGCCAAGCGCACGTTGCCTTTCAGCTTGCCGTTGAGAATGTAGTCATATACATCTACCACGGTCACCAGCCTGCCACCTCTATATACTTTTATATTACGGAGCGTACCAATCTCGTTTATGCCTCCGGCCATGTATAGCGCATGGAACACACTTGCGAAAGCTGACAGCGTGAACGTGCCGGGAGTCTTGACCTCACCCATCACGTTTACCGTTATTGTACGTGTTTGTCCCAATGACACTTTGATGCTGCTGCTGCTGTAACGGCTGCCGAGCGTTGAACGCAGTCGCGCATTGGCTTGGCTCATAGTCAGTCCGCTGATGTTTATGGGGCCGTACCCCTCTATCGTGATGTCACCGTCAGGACTTACGGTGTAAACGTTTGATTTCTGAGAAGCTCCGAATATATCGACCTTCACATTGTCACCGGGACCCACCACATAGTTCTGCGGTGTGGCGATGTTCATTGCCGGTTCAAACGTCAGTTCCGTATTGTTGAAAATATCCCGTCCGAACACTCTGTTTCCTTTATACAGAGCCTCTACCGGTTGCATCTGGTTAGGGTAGAGACTTGTCATCTCGTCCGCCATTTCGGTTTCCTCTGTCTCCAGCCCGGGTTCATCCTTGCTCATGTCCCTGCCTGTACTTCTCGTGTCACGCAGTCTTTGCTTTTGCTTCTCGTTGTTGGTGCGCATAATCTTGTCGGTCTTGTCCACCGCCTCGTCGGCCAATGCCCCGGCTCCTTGCGCCTTTATCTGCTTTTCATATTTCTGCCTTACCCTGCGTATCTGGTTTATGTCCACGCCCTTCTTCATCAGTTTCGTCACAATCTGCGCCTGTGACGTTCCTGCGTTATGCTCCGTAAGTACAAACTGCATGACCTGTTCATCGGTCATTGATGAGCTTTGCGCCATAGCCACGGACAACCCTGTAAAGAATATAAAGGTTAGGATAAGTATTTTTCTCATGTCTTTATTTTAATTGGTATATGCTTTTTTTAGATTGTTTTTCTTAGTATAACGTGTTTTTGTTGATAATATTGTATTAATGTTAAGAATAAAAGACCACAAGAACAACAGAAGGCAACAAGAAGACGTTCTATCGTATGCAAACTGCGCCGTATGGATCATGTAATACCACGACCGACCGGCGGACGCACCAAGGTACGTCCCTACGAGGGTTGTGGTCACTTCCTTTGCCTTACCTTGTTCCCTATGGATAGCATATTTTCTTTCATCCCAATTCTCCGCCGCCTTTGTAGAGACGATGCATACAGCACACAAACGTCCGCCCCGCCACCGTATGCAAACCGCCGCCGTAGGGACGCACCTTGGTGCGTCCGAAATACCGGAATCATGTAATACAACGACCGACTGGCGGACGCACCAAGGCACGTCCCTACGATGGGGCGGTCACTTCCTCAGCCTTGCCTTATCGCCTATGGACAACGTCTTGCCCGACAGAGAGACCTTCTCGTTTGTCCAATTCCACTCACGCGTCAATTCAGCCTCACGGGAATTTTCTTGTAAGTCCTTCACGCTGCTGGAGACATCATATTTCCTTTCGTCCCAATTCTCTGCCCTGCGATACCCTTCATTCAATCGCTTCTTGGGCTCAATATAAGGATCAGGCATGTCATTTGGTACGTTACAGTAAACACCATCCCTTTCTACACGGGTGGTAATCATACCGTCCTCCATGGTGTATGTACCTTTCACCCGGATATAGATAGAATACTGTGATGCCACCTCCTTTGTGCTATTCAGTTTCACCTCAAATGTACCGTCATCCTTAAAACGGCAATGCCCGCGCAGGTACTTATAGTGGCTTCCCAACTGTTCAAGTGCACCTTTGGAGCATTTCCATTTGCCCGTTATGTCCTGCGCTTGCATGGAGACAACCATACCAAGCATAAGAAGTAAGATTAATCTAAGTTTTTTCATAATTGTTGTTTTTGAAAGCCTCTCGTCAAACTCGCACAATCTCCATTGTGAGTTTGACGAGAGGGTGATTTATATATCTTGTATGGATGACTCAAAACCACAGGATGTCATTATTCAGCCGTCGGGTTATTTTTAGTGTATCAAGATATTTAGTAAAACGTATATAGGTAATGTCAAGCGTCACCATCCGTCCGTTCTTACACAATATCTCTATTACTCTGTGCGGCATGCCCATAGACTTCTTCATTACAGGATAGTATATATGGCCAATCTCTTCAAGCGGAATAACTTTATTACGGCTGCGAGGAAAGATATATTGTATAGAGATGCTGTCATCATGCACTACTATCATGTAAGGGACGTACAACATAAGTCCAACAAAAAATATGTCTGCACCTCCCATTGCGACATAAAAGAGAATAATCTTCCACATAGGAGATGGCATTGTTACATAACCCAATAGACATATAATTATAAAATAACTATATAATATAATTAAAAATGCTATTGCCAGCGTCTGTTTGTTCACATGGTATTGTTTCATGCCTGCATTCGTTTTTAAGTGTAAGACATAGCTATCTTCTAATGCAGGAAATGTGGTAACAAGCACATTCTTGATATTTATAGAATGTGCAAATTTACACATTTCCCACATATAATGCAACTTTTCGGAGAATATTGTTAAATAGTTACGCGGGGCACACCTGCAAACCTTCTCCGCCGCTTGTGTAGAGACGATGTACCACATCGTCTCACCGTCTCCCTTTCACTGCCATAAAACAACGCCTGCGAGACGATGTGATACATCGTCTCTACAAGCGCGGTGCAAACCGTCGTTCCCGTAGGGTGTTTACTTCTTGCTGCACTTTATTATTTTACCTATGACCAGCGAGTCGCCCTCCTGTCTGACTGAGAGGTCACGCCATGACCACATAAAATACTTCTCCGCCCTTATCATGTTGGACTGTACGTCCGCCACGGATGAGGCTTTATCGTAATGTAGTTCCTGCATGGCTATTTTCCTGTACTCATAATCATCGGTACTGGTATCAGGTATCTTCGGCTGTCTTGCGCTTATATCCACATAAGATTTCACGTCCTTTGGCCTTACCACTGTTGTTATCTTACCGTCCTTTACCATATACTTGCCTGATGCTTTAATGGAAAGATTACGATGGTTAGAGTGCGTGGTGTATGTTTTTGCGTTTTGGCCAATGCCCGTATTATATCTCCTTGTCCGCTTATTGCCCTTTATACGCAACTTGAACTTCCCGTTCTTGTAAAAGGTGTAATGTCCGCTAATGTCTTCATACCCAAGGTTTAGTCTGTTCAGTATCTCCTTGGAACACTTCCATTTGCCCGTTATGTCCTGCGCTTGCATGGAGACAACCATACCAAGCATAAGAAGTAAGATTAATCTAAGTTTTTTCATAATTATAGATAGAAAATTTTACGTTCAACAAGAAGCATTATAAGTGCATGTGAAGCGTACTTATAATGCTTATAAATACATCAAAAAACTATAAGGTAATCATACTTAATAGAACCTATATGTCCAATATCATAATTAGTATAGACATTATAATATTTTCCCGAGTTGGGTCTTGCGAATATAATAAAATTATAACGACGACTTATAGCCGTTTTAAGGTCTATATTAGATTTGACATTATATTTAATTTGGATATAATTTACTATTTTTGAAGCAGAAGCAGAATTGTCGTTTGTTGATATTCCATACCATTGACAGTCATTTATAAAATCATTATAATTACATTGACCAATTATTTGCATAGCGCAAGCTACATTGCTAACATATACCAATGAAGCTTCATTACTATATTGATTTCCCGAAGAACCACCAGAAGCCCCCCCGGAAGATCCATTGTCGAAATCAGGAATACTTGTATCATCACTGTCTGGATCATATTGTGGATGTTTATCTTTGATATGTTTCGTCATAGCTTCATCTAATTCGGATTCAGAATATCCCGTAATCCATTCATCACAATAAAAACATCTTTCCTCATGGTATTCCCCCGTCTTGTCTGCCTGATTCCAAGGACTATTAGGATTGTATTCTCTTGCCATATTCTGTCCATATGCGACATTTCCGTCCATATACGAAAAGAACAAGGCAACAAATAATGTCGCTATATATAAAAACTGTTTCATTCTGCTCCTCCTTTAATTATTATTACATGTAAATTCTGTTTGCCGGCTTTTATGTTCATAATATATTTGCCGGGTCTGATATTTGGTGACAATGCTATCTCTTGCCTACCTTTCTCTAAATACCCAAGATCTTTTTGCCATTCCATCATGCCATATGTGTTGAACACCAAGACATGTACGTTTGCATTACTTAGAAGTTCAAACGTGGCGGTAAAAGTCGTTCCAAAAGGATTTGGCGCAATGGTAATATTGTCATGCAGTGTAACGTTTGTGCCGCTGTTCACTTCGTTACGACTTAGTTCGAAATACATGGGGCGCTCCGGTTCTTGTTGTGTAAGAGAGTAGAGGTTGAGCCTGCCGCATATTTTGTCATTCCAAACGTCAAACACCATATCCTCCATGCGGTAATTCGCCTTATGGCTATGCGAATACCTTTCGCGAAGCTTCACGCTGCCTTTCTCAAACTTGAGTCTGTTATCGGATGTCACTTTCGCATGAAAAGGAACAGTATCTACACCGACAACCATAAAGCCATTAACTTCATTTCCTTTTTTGTCCACACTCATGGTCAGAGGCTTTTCTCCAAGCAAAAACTGTCCGCTCCAATCATACATAACCAGATAGCCTTGATAGTTTCCGAATATCATGTCTGTATCGTTTACTTTGGGAGAAACTGTCGGCATACTGTTGGGAATATATGAATAGTCTGAATTGTCACAGAGAGTCTCATGCAGATATGTCTCCTCGTTGTTGCGTTCCAACTCTTCATGTGCGTCTATATACCCCAAAGCTGCAGAGCGTGTAAGATACTCAAACGCCGTTACGGAATTCTTTTCCACTCCATACCCATTACGATAGCAAAGTCCTAACATATACAGCGATGGGCTGTGATTGCTTTCTGCCGCAGCATTAAAGCATTCAACTGCCATTCGATAGTTTTGTTTACATCCCAGTCCTTTGTAAAGCATGAATCCTTTATCGTACATACATGATACAGAACCGCTATCTGCGCCAGTATAGAAATAGTTATATGCCTTTTCAAAATTCTGTCTCACCCCACATCTTGCATATTTGAACATGAGACCAAGATTGTGATATGCTTCTGGAAATCCTGTTTGTCCGGCTTGCTCCAACCACGCTACTGTCTTTGTTGAATCGCAGTTTACACCAAGCCCAACCATATAGGCAAGGCCAAGACAGTTCATAGCGTAGGCGGACGAGTCATTGACAGCAGCGTTTGTAAGCGTTTCTATCGCCCATTCATGGCTTTTATCCGTCTCTATGTTCTTCAATACTTTCACCGCATGAATTACCGCTTCATTAGCAGTTTGCGCATACGTTTGGTTGGTTCCAATGACAAATACTGCGACAACCAGTATTAGGCTGCATATACGCCTGTTTCTTAAATTTCTTACCATACGAATTCCTTTCCTATTGTTTTAGTTTTTTGTTTGTTCTTTTTTTGTTCACGTTCATTCTTATCCAAAGTAGCAATCATTTGTACCATTGCTGGCTTGTGCTTTTCCAACTCCGCTATATATTTCTTTTGGGAAGTTCCATAGTAACGGTACATATCTTTTATTTTGTACCACTCCTGATAGTACTTGAATGCTAGCGGAAACTCTTTCGCACTGTCCAACTGTGCTGACAGTCCCGCATTAACTAACTTTTTCCAGCCATTGTCTATATCGGCCGATACTTTGTCAAGATTCTTTATGACGAAAAAATATGTAAGTTGTTTTGACGTAAGGCTTTTTCTCAACACGTCCATCTCTTCGTTCCATACATTGAGTGTCCTGTCCTTATGTACCCGGCGCGCCATATCGACAGCTTTATCCATCATGTAGTCATACTGTGCCTTGTCCAATTGTAATGCTTCCGAACTGCGAAGTGCATAACTAATGTTTTCCCCTGAAATCTTATTTCCTGAAAGAGGAATCAGCACTGTATTGATGGAATCACGATAAAGTGAGTCTATTTCCATTTTGCACATTACGCGTTTTAGAATGGAATCCGCATAAATTGTGTTGTAACAATATTTGCGCATTTCCCGATTCTTAATGAATGTGAACAATTTGTCCATTCTTTCAAACGGCACATTATAAGCCAATCGCATTTCAAGACTCTTTTCACGCCCAATATTAGTTACGGCGTTTTGAATTTTTGCATACCCTTCCCGCAACATTTCTTCTTCTACATCGGGTTTGCGTAGTGACTGCGCCCCTGCCGTTGAATATATCAACGCAAGAGCAATGCTTAAAAGAAATTTTCGTTTCATAGGTCTTTTAGGATTAAATAGTTATTTATTCAGTATGGCATCAGTGCCAAATCTGCTTTCCATCTTCGTATTCGAATATCCGTTCCTCCATACCGCCGCTTCTGTCTTTCAACAGGAGAATGGCGTTTTCCGGTACATTGCTGAACGTGAGCTTGTCCTGACGCGCATATTCCCGGCCTATCATCTTCCATTCTGTGTCGAAATAGTACAGTTCATACAGGTGTCCTTTCTCTACAAAGTTCAGATCGGTGGAGGGACTGAACGTTATCTTCGCTATGCGCTGCCCGTTGCCTTCGCCGAGGTCAAGGCCGATGGTATATCCGGTGTTCATCCCCCTGCATATCGTGGCGGGATTGCCGTCAAAGACTTTGCCGATGTTTGGCATATCGACACCCTTTGCGAAAGGCGTTCCGGTAAGCAGCCTTGTGCCGCCGGCATCGCCAGAGGCATAGAACTGCAATTCCGCGAGTGACGAGCGGTTGAGTTGCGGCGCATGATAGCGCAGGAAGCGGTAGCGTTTAGGAGAGGAGACGCTGAGTGTGGTCATGTAAGACGGTACGTCCGTTATCACTGCGAGCGTGTCGGTCACGGCGAAATCCTCCGTCATGGATCCCTCAAACACTGCGCCCCTCATGGCCGCCCATGTGTCAGTGGTGTACGAGCACAGTGGGTATTTGCGGTCAACAGTTATGGTTCTTGACTTTGCCGATACCGGCGTGAAGCGCCTTTCCACTCCCTTGCAGCCTACGAGGAACGGGCACGACAGCACTTTCTTCTTGCCGTCAATGACGGCTATGGGCACGCATACCGAGCCTTTGCCGACATTTTTGAATGTGACGCTGCCGCCGGCTGCCTTAGCCTTAGCCACCGGCATCCAGTCTCTTCCTGACATATAGGCGCACAGATATATGTCCGCCGTGCAGTCCGTCGTTATGGTGACATCCGTCGTGAGACCGTATTCCCCCGACACATCCATGATGAACGGGCTGCCGAGCCCCATCGCGTCATATTTCCCGACCTTGTTGCAGTGGTCGTAACACATACGGTAAATCTTCACCGGTGTCTTCTCCGTCTTGACGGTATAAGGGAAACCGTCTTTTTCCCATGTCTTGTATCTTGGCAGAAACTGCGAGGCGTCAACGGGGTTAAGTCGTTTCGCCTCCTTGTCTTTCTCAAACACGGTGTATGTGTCGCCGTTAGCCATAACCATTGCCACCCATGCGTGTCCCTTGTTGCTGTAATCCGCCCACATCGGTGTGCCGTCTATAACGGCAGGAATGCCGAGCGCGCGCAATACCGCCACCAGCAGCACGCAGCGCTGGCTGCATTCCGCCCTGCCGACAGCGTTGCAGGTCAAGGGATCGAGGTCGTACTCGCAATAGGCGTTGGACAAGGCGATAACCTTGAATACGGTGTCGCGTACAAGGGCAAACGCCTTCTTTATATCCGTCACTCCGTCTATAATCGCACCGTATTGCTGTCGCAAAGGTTCGCGCCAGTTTCTTCCGAAATGTTCTTCGTTGATGCGATAAGGCAATATATAACGGCAGAACAGGCTGAACGTCACACTGTCCCTCCATTGCGACTGCCGCCATGAGAGGAAGGCGTTGTCGATGTCATTAATCAGAAAAGCGTCAGTGACAACAGCGCTGTCCGCTACAAGCTCCACGCCGCCCTCCTGCCGTGAGGCATACCATGCCTCCTGTAACTCACGGATTCCCTTTGCCTTCTTCATTGTATGGATGCGCCGGATATAGTTGTCCATGGCCACGCCCTCCGGAGAGCGGTGACCGTCCATGTTGTCTATGAGATACAAGGCGGCCTTGTGTTTCAAACTGTCGGATGATTGCAGGGAATAGTGTTTCAGGACATTCCTGTACTTCTCCCTATAACCCTGTGCGGCCGATAGTGATATTGTTGCCATGACGAGCAGCAACAGAATTGCGAGTGATTTGTTTTTCATAAGTGAGGTGTGGATATATTTTTATGGTGTTTTTTAGGTGATTTTAATATTATGCCCCCTGCAGGGGCATAGTTGGAAGTCCCGTTAAATGGTAGGGGCTTGCCCCTATATCTAAGGATTTGTATTCCTATGACACCCATGTAAGGGGCTGATATTTACATCTTTCATTTCTTTTCATAATTGTAGTTTTTATGCCTCCCGTCAAACGTCATAGCTAAGTTTGACGGGAGGGTGAATTATAGTATCGTTGTGACAATTCAAAACCACAAGCTGTCATCCTTCTGTCGCCTGGCAATGCCTTCCAGCCTATCGAGAGATTTCGTGAGGCCGATGTAGGCGTTGTGGAGCATGATGACCTCTCCATCCTTGAGCACTATGTCTATAGCCTTGTACGGCCTGCCTATTGACATCTTAATCACCGGATAGTCTATATGGTCTATCTCGGAATATGGCAGGTGTATGTTGCGGTTGCGCGGGAAGATATAGACTATAGATATGCGGTCCTCATGCGTTATTACCATGAATGGCAGATGTAGCGCTATTCCAACGAGCACCAAGTCCGCACCGCCCATCACAACATAATACAAGGCTATTTTCCAAGAGGGGAAAGGCATATAGACATATCCTAAAGCACTTATAACAATGAAAAAAGTAACAAGAGCAAAAGGGTATGTACCTGCCAGCGTTACTTTGTTAATATGATATTTTTTCATGCCTGTATTCGTTTTAAGTGTAAGACATAGCCATCTTCTAATGGGATATACATATCATTCAAGTAGAAGTATGGAGCCAGCAAACCTACTGTTATGCCTATACCGTTTAGGATTGGCGCTGCTGGCGCATAAAAATAACCAGCATAAACTCCGAATCCACATAACGCACCACTGGCAATAGTCATAATATCTCCTGGGCTTAAATTAGATACGCCTTTTTCTGTTAGTAACACAGCAGTCTGAGCCATACTTACCCCAATTCCTGCATGTGCCAAACTTTGTGAAACGGCAAAATACATAGGGTTAGTTTTGATAGCATTAAAACTATTGAGAATAAAGTCCGTTGTGGATATTCCTAAAAACGTATTACTTGCCTTTTCAGTTTCTTTTAATTTGTTTGAAGACTCGACAGTGGCCATCCATGTCTGATAATTACCAGACTGCAAATCACTTTCCATTTTATTGAAAGCCGCTTTTCCTTTTTCCAAGTCTTCCGGTGGATAAGTAGGTTCTGCTGGTGAATCGCCTCCACTGCTTGGGGTTCCTCCGCTGCTTGGGGTTCCTCCGCTGCTTGGGGTTCCTCCACTGTTTGGAGTTCCACCACTGTTTGGAGTTCCACCACTCTGCCCCGGTCGTACAATCAGTCCTTGGCAATCATGAGTTACAATCTCATCTTCTGTGAGTTCTGCGCCACAGAATAGACAAACGGTTTTGATTGGATCATTCGGCATATTTGGGTGCATCTGTCTTATGTGTGTATTAATATCCGCCAAACGCACCTCCTCCAAACAGTACTCACATTTTGTGGTACATTCGTGGCTGGCGGGGTCATTCGCATCATAATAGTTACCGCAGACCTCACAATGTTCCTTTTCCTTTCCGTCTATGTTAATGTTCGGAAGCCAAGAACCGTTCTCGTAGGCGAGAGATTGGGCAGACAGAGAGAAAGCGTCACCAGAAACAAACGCCGGAAGCAAATTTAGCAAAAATAAAGCTAAAAACAAGAACTTTCTCATTGCGCACCTCCATTTTTAACAATAATTGTACGCAATACATGTCTCCCTGCTTTGATGTTCAGCACATAAGTCCCGTCATTTATGTCCGGATAGACATTCACGGTATGGCTTCCCGCTGTCATCATGCCGAGGCTCCGGCGGTAAACCATAATTCCCTGCTTATCAAAAATGCGTACCTGCACCTCGCTCTGCTCCGTCAGCTCAAAGGCTGCGGTGAAGTCATGTCGGAATGGGTTGGGCGTGGCGGTGATATGCGTGTATATTCCGCCGTCATCCCCCTCTGTGCCGTCCAAGATTGAGCGTGACAGTTCCATATACATAGGCCGTTCAGGCTCTTTAAGATTCATAGAGTATAAGGACAGGCGGCCGGCTATCCTGTCCCTCCATACATCAAGAACGGCCTCGTCCATGCGATAGTTCACTTTGCCGCCAACTGTGTAGCGTTCTGCCAGCCTCACACTGCCGGAAGAGAATCTCATACGGCCGTCCTCCGACATCACGGCGTTGAACGGAACGGTGTCGGAGGCCAAGACAAGAGTGCCGCAAACCACGCCGCCTTTCATGGCTTTGATGGTCATTGTGACCGGCTTTTCGCCAAGCAGGAACTGCCCGCTCCAATCATACATGGCGAGGAAACCGCTATATTTGCCACACAGCAGGCTGATGTCGTTCACTTCTGACGAGACATCGGGCATACTCTCCGGTGCGGCGCTTTCACTTTCCACGGCATATTCACGCAGATAGTTTTCCGGATTGGGACGGAGGAGTTCTTCCATTGCCGGACGGAAACTGAGGGTCGCGGAACGTCTCAGGTAAGAACCCGCGCGCGCCGTGTCTTGCTCCACGCCGTAACCGTTACGGTAGCACAGGCCGAGCATATACAGCGAGGGAGTATAGTCAGCCTCCGCACCGTCCTCAAACAGGCTGATTGCCCTGCCATAGTCCTGCCGGCAACCCAAGCCCTTATATAGCATGAAACCGGCATCGTACTTGCATATTACAGAACCTTTCTCTGCTCCCTTCATAAAGGCATCGTATGCCTTGCGGAAATTCTGCCTCACGCCACCCTTGCCGTCCTTGTACATCATGCCGAGATTACAATAGGCATCGCAAAAGCCATACTGTCCGGCCTTTTCCAGCCACGTTACAGCGAGCGTGGAATCCTGTTCCACGCCGGCACCGGCCATATAGGCAAGTCCGAGAACATTCATCGCATACGCTGAAGAGTCGTTCTCCGCAGCGTCTCTAAGTGCATCCACTGCCCACACCTTTGTCCTGTCGGTATCTATGCCTTTAAGCACGCGCACGGCATGTTCCACTTCTTCCGTCAGTCCTGTACTGTCCGCATGAGCGTACAGCGCCGCGGAAAACATCGTTGCCACCGCAAGCAACAAACGCATGGCAAATGTCATTGTTTCTTTGTTTCTTTTCATAATTGTTTGTTTTTTTTATATTCTACCAGACGAAACCCTTTCCTATCGTACCGTTCCTCCTCTCGCTTTCTGAAATCCGCGCATTCTTGTCAAGGGCGTCAACCATCTTTACTATCACGGGCATCTGCCTGCTTAGCTCCGCAAGATATTTCTTCTGCGACGTTCCGTAGTAACGGTAAAGGTCTTTTATTTTCCGTCTCTCAAAATAATAGTTCACAGCGAGGTTCATTTCCTTCACACTGTCTATACCCTCCGTCAGTCCTGCCTCCATCAGCCGTTTCCATACGTTGTCGGCCTCCATCGTCACTGCGGGGGAGTGCTTGTTGATGAAAAATGCGTCCAGTTGCTTTTTTGAGAGGGTCTTCCTCAGCAAGTCCATCTCTTCGTTCCATACATTGAGGGTACGGTTCTTGTATATTCGCCGTGCCATGTCAAGGGCCTTGTCCATTATGTAGTCATATTGCACACTGTCCAGTTTCAGCGACTTGCGGCAAAAGAGCGCATAGCTGATGTTTTCTCCTGAGACCTTGCTGCCTCTTATCGGAATGAGGATAGTGTTGATAGAGTCTCTGTATATGGAATCTATCTCGAGTTTGCACCTCACACGCTTTACTAATGAATCGGCGTAAATATAGTTATAACAGCACTTGCGCATATCCCTGTCCCTCAAAAAGAAAGTCAGTGGGGCGACCTTGCTCCAAGGCACACGATTAGTCAGCCTGATGGCCATACTCTCTTCCATCACGTTTTGCTTTATCGCAGCCATTATACTTGTACGCTCCTTCCGTAGCAGCTCCTCTTCTACATCGGGCTTGCGAAGTGACTGTGCTCCTGCCGTTGAATATATCAACGCAAGAGCAATGCTTAAAAGAAATTTTCTTTTCATGATTGTTTTAGTTAAATTGAAGTTAGTTATGAATATAAGTAATCAAAGCGCAAATTGTCATTTAATGATTATCTACCCTTTAAGGCTCTGTTGCGCTTATATGTTTCCGCCTCATGTATTATCATTTCCGCCTCTTCCGTGTCATACTTCGCGCCGGTGGCGATAATGTCGCCGGCATAGCGCAACGCCTCTTTTGTCCGGCCCTGCGAGGCGTTGTGACGCATGAGGATGAGCTTCAGCCTAAGGACATGGGGCAGCATGCAGGACAGAGTGTCCATCAGACGCATGCCGGCATCGGTGTTGCCGACACGTTGCAGGCATTCTGACTCCATTCCAAACAGTTCCGGTGATGAAGAGTACTGACGGGCGTTGCGGACATACGTCACGGCGTTGTCATAGCGCCCCTGCGCCATGCCGTTCTTGGCGCGGATTCTCCAATAAGCCTCTGACGTGGCGACGGGTTCTTCTATTGCGGCAAACTGTCTGTCAGGAACATTGGCGGCATTCTCCATACGGGTGTCAAGCCCTTTTAATTTCAGCTGCGCCATTGTAAGACCGGCAACAAGATATGCGGCGGCAAACAGCGGAACAAGGATAAGCGCGTTCATGGCACCAGCCCACCTTTGCGACGGGTTATCCTCCTTGCCTTTCTCTCCCTCCATGACAAAGGCGGCACAACACATAACAAGCAACCATGGCTGGATGGAGGTATAGACAAAATTAGTCAGTGACATCACGCAGAACGCTGTGAGGATGGCCGCCTCCCTTGCTTTCCTTCCCTTTACAGCCTTGCCTATATATAAAATGTAAAAGGCCACAAGGAACAGCATGCCGGCCACGCCTCCCTCTATGCCTTGCTCAAGGAAGTCATTATAGGGCATATACACAAAGTCCGCATTACGCCTTTCCGTATCGGAGAAACCACCTTGCGAGAAATATTCCGCCTGCCGCAGGTTGTAACTCTTCTCGAACAGGCCGTAGCCATATCCCTGCGGTCTGTCGGCTATCATGCCCGCGGAGATTTTCCATATCAGCAGGCGGCCGTCGGCGGAGTCTTTCTTCATGCTATACATTCTGAAGCCTGCTCCCGTTATCACTGCCGCCGCGACAAGAATCACAAGAGGGTGACGGCCGGCAACCTTACGCAGTGTTTCCCTGTGGCACATGACGGCATACACTGCCGCCTCTATGCAAAGTCCGATGTAGGCTGTGCGGCAACGGAGAACCAATATCCCTACCATGACAAGGAACACAAACGCCACGTTCGTATAATGCCAGCCGGATTGCCTTGCCCGCGAAATGAGTATTGGCATCACTCCCACGAAATATAGTGCCGTGGCGGTAGGGTTGTCGTTTGAGCCGACAACGGGGAAATATACGTTCGCACTTTCCGCCATTCCCAACTTCTGCGCCGCCATGAATACGATGTGGATGGCTGCGACAAGCATCAGCCCGTCCTCCATGCTCTTTCTCGCCAGCAGTCCTGTTCTTTGTCCCGCATCCAACACCAACAGTAAAGACAGTGTGACATTAAGATACAATGTCCTGTAAATCTCGTGAGGATGGGTAAAGAGAGCATGAAGTGATACATAGATTATCCATCCGAGTATGAAGAAAGAATATCTTGAGGCAAGTACGCGCTTGCCTGCCATTATGCAACCCGACACGCAGACAAGCCCCAATATCAATATCCCTACTTCCAACAGCAGATACCTTGACAAGGATGGATAGACAAACAGCCCTGTGTCCAAAGTTGAAAATACACACAATGACATATACAGCAGATATGCCACATATCGAGCGGGATGTGAAACAAGTATTTCTTTTGAAGAAGATGTCATAAAGGTTAGGTTATGGTTAGTCCGGCGTTTCTTTACAGCCTTGTGGATTTAGGTTTCTTTTGCAAATATATACAAGAACAGTATCAATCAAATTATAATTTTTATGCTATTTCATATAAAATTTGGTATTGGGAGAAATTTTATATGAAAAACACCGGATTTTATAATTAATTATGTATCTTTGCGATAAAAAAATAATACTATGAACATCGATTATAACAAAAAACTTGTATATCAACGGAACAATGATAAAAACGGTTCGTTGGGGCGTTTCTCATTAGTACATAATCATGATTTTATCTGTGTCGATACTTTTTCTAACATACGAACTACATTCCTGCCGGAACTGAAAAAGACGCATATTAATAACTTCTATATCATATCACTATGCACTGATGGAGAAGGGATATATTGTATAGATGGCGAAAATATCAGGGTAGAAAAGGGTACTCTGATTTTTCTACATCCGGGACAATTATGCTCCATAGTGGATGAAACTGGTGTAGAGGGTGTGCGCATAGCTTTCTCACCATACGTTTACGACAAAATGGAATCTCATTTTGCGAATATCATAAAGTATGGCTTATTTAGAAATTTCAATAGTATTAAAATAGAAAAAGAAGACTTCCGTGAATACTTAAATGAACATTTTATTGAACTTCAGTCAGAAAGCAATACCGACAGACAATCAGCAATGTATAATCTGAAGTTATATACATTGCTGTATTTTATCATGGCCAAAATATACGAGCACTCCCCGAATAACAGTGATAATACAGGTATGACATCCCGCTCATTCAAACTATTTATTAGATTTACGGCAATGATAGATAATAATTATAATATAAAACATCGTGTCGATGATTATTTACGTGAACTGCATGTCGGACACAAAGAATTGGCGGCAAGCACAAAAGAGCATTGTAACAAAAATCCTCACGACATGATAATAGATAAATGTATTTTTGAAGCGAAGAGACTTTTAACCTATTCACATCTTTCTATAAAAGAGATTGCTTTGGAATTAGGATATAACGAACCTTCTAATTTTTCTTTAATATTCAAGAAATATACAAAACTCACCCCCAACCAATACAGGGGAATAAGTGCCAACGAAAACAATCAAAGAAACTTGGCTTTATATCATATATAAATCTTGTTTACTTACTTATTATCACATGCAGGTTTTGCCTGCCGGCCTTGATGTTCATAATATATTTGCCGGGTCTGATATCGGGTGACAATGCAATCTCATGCCTGCCTGTCTCTAAATGCCCAAGGTCTTTTTGCCATTCCATCATGCCGGAAGTGTTGAATACCCAAACCTGCACGTCCGAATCATTTTGAAGTTCAAATGTGGCTGTAAATGTCGTCTTGAAAGGATTGGGAGTAATGTTAACGCCCTCATGCTGTCTCCCGTTTGTGCCGCTGTTCACTTCGTTACGGCTGAGCTCGAAATACATGGGGCGCTCCGGTTCTTGCTGTGTAAGAGAGTAGAGGTTGAGCCTGCCGCATATCTTGTCAGTCCAAGCGTCAAACACCATATCTTCCATGCGGTAATTCGCCTTATGGCTATGCGAATACCTTTCGCGAAGCTTCACGCTGCCTTTCTCAAACTTGAGCCTGTTATCGGATGTCACTTTCGCATGAAAAGGCACTGTATCTACACCGATAACAATAAAGCCATCTACTCCGTTCCATGTCTTGTTTACACTCATTATCAGAGGTTTCTCGCCAAGCAGGAACAGTCCGCTCCAGTCATACATTACCAGATAGCCATGATAGTTTCCGGCTATCATACCTGTATCGTTTACCACGGAGGGTACATCCGGCGTCTTGCTTGTAACATACGAATAGTCCGGACTGCCGGCCATCGCTTCATGCAGATATGTCTCTTCGTTGCTGCGTTCCAACTCTTCACGCGCATCCCTGTATCCCAAGGCCGCAGAGCGTTTGAGGTATTTATATGCCTTTTTGAGATTCTTGCCCACTCCGTAACCGTTGCGGTAGCAAAGTCCCAGCATATACAGCGACGGTTTGCTGCCACGGTTTGCCGCTGTCTTAAAGCATTTTACCGCATTCTTGTAGTCCTGTTTGCATCCCAGTCCTTTATAAAGCATGAATCCCTTGTCATATATGCACGTCGCAGAGCCGCGCTTTGCCCCTATGCAGAAGTAATGGTATGCCCGTTCAAAATCCTGCCTCATGCCACATTTGGGGTACTTGAACACGAAGCCAAGCTCATGATACGCCTTCACATAGCCGCGATTTCCCGCTTTCTCCAGCCAATACACAGCCTTTGCGGAGTCACACTCCACTCCACGTCCGCCTGCATAAGCGAGACCGAGCTTGTGCATGGCGTAGGGTGAGCCGTTAGCCGCATCCTCCTCCCATGCCGTCACATTTCGTTGGCGTGTCCTGTCCGTCTTACTGCTTTTCAAGACGTTTACGGCATGGCCTGTCTCGGAGTGTCTTGGCTGGGCAAGCGTTTGGGATGTCCCAAGGCAGGTAGCGGCCATGACTAAATATAGAACAAGCGTTTCTTTTGAGAATGTCATAATGGTTAGGTTAGCATCGGACCGGCATTCTTGTACTGCCTTACTGATTTAGGATTCAAGTGCAAATGTAATAAAAATAGTTTAACCGACATAGTAAAACCAGTTGTTTTTAACATTAAATTTGATTTGGAAGAAAGGCGTTTCGCAAACAGGTGCTGATTGTGGTGTAATCAGGTGCTGTTCATACTGTGATTAAGTACTGATTGCGATGTAATCAGGTGCTGATTGTTTAGGGGGCTGTTGTGCCCTGCCTTTTCCCATTTGGCGGGAAATATTGCAAAAATAACCTTTACGCTTGGCGTATCGGGATAATTTTATTACTTTTGCCGTGAAAATCAAGGTGGAAGCTTTACTGTATATGAAAAAAAGAATATTGATAGTCGAGGATGACATTACATACGGTACGATGATGAAGATATGGCTTGGCAGGCGCGGTTTTGCCGTTGAACTGACGGGGCGTGTGTCGGATGCCGTGCATATACTTAGCGGTGCCGTGCACGGGGAAGGTTTTGACCTTGTGCTCAGCGACCTCCGTCTGCCTGACCACGACGGGCTTTTCCTGTTGGAGTGGATGAACCGCGGCGGGGTGTGCATACCTTTCATCATGATGACGAGCTATGCGGAGATACAGAATGCCGTGACCGCCATGAAAAAGGGGGCGCGTGACTATATATCCAAGCCTTGCCAGCCGGATATGCTGCTTGAGAAAATCAATGATGCACTGGCTTCTCACGTTGCGCCCGACCGGCCGGTCGCGGGGCGGCCGGCGGCGAAAGGGAATGGCGGAAAGAGCGGCATGAATGGCTTGGAGGACTGCATAGAGGGCGAGAGTGACGCTTCGCGGCAGTTGTATCGTATGGTGGAGCTTGTCGCCCCTACGCCGATGTCGGTGCTGATACTCGGCGCCAGCGGCACCGGCAAGGAGTATGTGGCCCGCAGAATACACGGACTGAGCCGTCGTGCGGCGGGGCCTTTCGTGGCCCTTGACTGCGGCGCAGTACCCAAGGACGTGGCGGCATCAGAGTTTTTCGGGCACGTCAAGGGAGCGTTCACGGGTGCGGACAGCGACAAAACCGGCGCTTTTGAGGCTGCGGCGGGCGGAACCCTGTTCCTCGACGAGGTGGGAAACCTCAGCTATGACGTGCAGGTTCAGCTGCTCCGCGCATTGCAGGAGCGCAGAATACGCCCTGTCGGAGCCATGCGTGAGGTGGAGGTCGATATACGCCTTGTATGCGCCACCAACGGAAACCTGCGCCGGCAGGTGGCTGACGGCACGTTCCGTGAAGACCTGTATCACCGCATCAACGAGTTCACGGTCAATATGCCTCCGCTTAAAGAGCGGGGAACTGACATCATGCTGTTTGCCGGGCATTTCCTGAATTGCGCCAATGAGCAGTTGTCACGCGACGTGAAAGGCTTTGACACCATGGCCGAAGAGATGATGATGCGCTATCCGTGGCCGGGAAACCTGCGTGAGATGCGCAATGTGGTGAGGCGTGTCGTACTGACGGCGCAGGGCACTTACATCACCGCGGAGGACTTGGAAGCGGCGTTGCAGACAGTGTCTTCCGAACCGGTTGCCGACCGTGTGGCGGTGAACAGACCCTTGCGTGACGCCGATGAGGAACGGGTGAGGATAGAGAAGGCGCTGAGGGAGACCGGAGGTAACAAGTCGAAGGCGGCACAGCTGTTGGGGATTGACCGCAAGACGATATACAACAAAATGGCACGCTACGGCATAGACTGATTTCTCTTGCCTTGGCGTGCGGCGTGACATGACGCGGACAGCTCCGGCGGGGACTGCCGCCTGCGTAGCGGAAAGTGTGGAATTATTCCACACGCATTCCACACTTGATACACACTTTCCACATAGTGCGTGTGAAAACACATAGAATCAGGATGATATTGTATGGTTCTTATTATTAATATTTTAGCCTTGTGGTGGTGCATTCGCCGCCAGTTGTTGGCACGTATGTTGCCCTTATCCTTTGTGGCTTGCGTGCCACAGCATGGCAAAGGCAACCTGAACAGAACAAATATTAACAAATAAAACTACACAAAAATGAAGAAATCAGTAATCGCACTCGTAGCAGTTCTTGCGGCAATGTCAACAAACTCTTTCGCCGCGACATCTTTCGCTGAACCGGAAAAGGCCGACACCGTCAAGACAGATACCGTGAAGGCTGCCACCGTAAAGGCGGAAACAGCCATGGCGGAGCCGGAGAAGTCAGACACGATAAGTCTGATACCGTGAAGACTGCGACCGTAAAGGCAGAGACAGCCATGGTGGAACCGGAGAAAGCGGACACCGTAAAGACCGACACCGTTAAGGCAAAGCCGGCAAGCAACGTGGCGTAAGGGATGCAAAAAATACGGAATAACGATATAGCCAAGACTTTTTGATTCGTATATACCTTAATGTTCACAAAGGGAGGAATGAGGGTTCAACACCTGTCTTTCCTCCCTTTTACGTAGTGTGAGGTACATGGACTTATGGCATCATCATCATTCCGATACTGGATAGCGGCTTGGCGGCACTTTTGTAGAGACGATGTACCACATCGTCTCACCATGAACAGCGTTAACGTTGGTTTGCTGAGACGATGTGGTACATCGTCTCTACAACCGTCTGTTGAATGGTAAACATAAATGACGTGTAAGTGTTTTTGTGGTGCGGAAGTCCTTTATATTGGGAAAAAAAGACTAACTTTGCAGGGAAGTAACAACAGTAAGACGGATGCATAGAAACTATATGACAGCGAAAGTGGCGTTGGGCTATGTGCTGATAATCTCCATTATGGCCGTGGCCGTATGGCTTGTCGGCGGCAACAGCCGTGTGTTGACGCAGGCATCGGAGGCAGAACGTATGTATGTATGCCGCCGCAGCCTTATGGACAGTTTGGTTTACTGTTATATGCAGGCCGGAAACGCCGAGCGGTCAATATGTATGAACGTGGACAAATGGGACAGTTTTGACCGCCATGTCAGTGCGGCGATAAGCATAGCCGACAGCCTTGACCGGGTTACGGACGGCCGCCTTACCGGCAGGATAGACTCTCTGAAAATGTATTTCGCCATGATGCGCGACAATACCAAGGCCGTTATGCGCATAATGGCACGCTATGAGCCGGGTGCTGCGCTTGACAAAAAGGTACGGAGTCTGCGCGAAGGCGGCGATTCCGTGCTCATTGTGGCCGACAGTACGCAGCGGAGGGAGGAGACAAGGGTGACGGTTGAGGTGGTGAGAAACCGCAAAGGCTTCTTCCGCAGGCTGGCGGACGCATTCCGCAAGCAACGTGACGACACGGTGAAGGTGGGGCGGGAGACTACCGTACATGCTGACACGGCGGTGCAGACGGTGGATATTGCCGGCGATGTGGCGCAGGCATTGGCCGAGGTACAGAGCCAAGAGGAACTGCAAATGAGGGATATTGACGCGAAACTGCGTAACAGCGTATGGCGGCAACAGCGGGCGGGCATGGCCACGGCAGCCCGCATACAGCAGTTGATAAGCCGCTTGCGTGAGGAGGAATATATCACGAGGCAGGCTTCGTTTGACGCCGATCTCCGGGGAAGGCGTGAGCTGTTGGCGCACATCGTGGCGCTGAGTGTCATCTCGGTGGTTGCTGCGGCGGTGCTGCTTTGCCTCGTCCGGCGTGACAACCGCCGTGCGGAACGCTACCGCAGGGGACTGCAACGGGCCAAGGAGGAAACGGAGAGGCTGATGCTCACCATCACCCATGACATCAAGGCGCCTGCGGCGTCGGTGTCAGGCTTTATAGACCTGATGAGGGACGAACTGGCTTCCACGGGTAATGACAACGGGCGCATAGCGGAATATCTGTCCAATATCAAGGCCACGGCAGACCATCTGCTGAGGCTTGTAAGGACATTGCTCGACCATCGGCAGATGCAGGAGGGGGCAATGGTGCTGCATCCCGTGGCGTTCAATGCGGGCAGGCTGATTGTCGAGTGTGCGGAGGGCATGAGGCCGATGGTGTGTCAGCGCGGACTGACGCTGCACTGCGTGGTGGATGAGAGCTGCAATGCTGTATGCAGGGCTGACGCCTTGCGCCTGAGGCAGATTCTGGAGAACCTGATAGGCAATGCGGTTAAATATACGGCGGAGGGCGGCATCACCGTCACCGCGTGTATGTCGGATGGCATTTTGGCTGTCAGCATGGCTGATACGGGTGTCGGCATGACCGAGGAGGAGACGGAACGCATCTTCGAGGCGTTCGCGCGGCTTGACGGCGCGTGTGGCATCGAGGGGACAGGACTGGGTCTTTCGATAACGAAAGAGTTGGTTTCACAACTCAACGGCACCATAAATGTGCGTTCCGTCAAGGGCGAGGGCACTGTGTTCAAGGTGGAGATACCGGTGGAAATAGTCACCGGCAACGTGGAGGAGACGGACGATGATGACGTAAACGCCACGGTGGCGGTGAACGTGAGGGACATAATGGTGGTGGATGATGACCCGTTGCAGCGGCGGCTTGTCTGCGAACTGCTGTCGCGGATGGTCGCTTCCGACGGCTCTGCGCCGCGTGTCATGGAAGTGCCGACGGCGGAAAGGGCGCTGGAACTGCTGCGCGTGTCACGTCCGGATGCCATGCTTGTCGATGTGGAGATGCCGGGAATGGGCGGCGAGCAGTTGGCGGCGGCCGTCAGAGCCGAGGGCGTTGGTGTGTATATGGTGGCCATGACGGCTCATGACACCGCGATAAAGCCCCGCTTGTCGGCGGCAGGTTTCAGCGAGTGCCTGTTCAAACCGGTGGGACGTGACAGTCTGAGGCGGGTATTGGGACTGCGTGACAAGGGTTCGGATGATGCGCCTGACACGGGTTGCGACCTGTCCGCCCTGACGGCGTTTGCCGATGGAGACAGGGAGGCTCAGGACGAGATAATGCGTTGTTTCAGGGAACAGATGAAGGAACTTGTGGCCATTCTCGATGAGGGGATGGAGCGTTGTGACCGTGAACGCATATCTTATGTGGCGCACAAGGCCGCTCCGACCCTTACGATGATAGGTTTCAGTGAGGGAGAGGCGCTGCTGTCACTGAGTCCGGAACGTATCGGCCGGCTGACCGATGATGGTGTGTTGAGGCAGGCGGAAGTGCTTAGGGCTGGGATAAAGGCTGTTTTGCGGCAGGTATGAAACCGTGTGTCCGGGTGTGAAACGCCATGTGTTGCACGATGTAGTGAATCTTTTTGTATCGCTATTTCTAACCCGTTTGAAAACAGATGGTTACGGATGCGGTCGTAATCAGGTGCTGATTACAATACAAACACAGCCCTTTTACACTGTAAAAGGGCTGTGTTTGTATTGTAAAAGGGCTGTGTTTGCAAAACCATCTGTTGCGGAGTGTTTCCGGTTATGCCTCCGCCTTGTCTTCGCTTCGGGTGTTTTCCGCGCTTTTAACCCTCCGCCAGACAACAAAGGCTGCGGTACAGGCGTAGCATACTGCCTGCATCCACTGACCGTATTACTTCTTAGCTACGTAGACCATCAC